>WNFI01103410.1_pt1 | contig 33088 bp, 51 predicted proteins | sample 5400471 | NCBI WGS metagenome assembly WNFI01 (sample SAMN13153348, study PRJNA577476) | soil metagenome | isolation source: 100 cm saprolite on Douglas fir-dominated hillslope | place: USA:California | collected 2013-09-17 | reverse complement strand
TGTACAGCGTCACTGCAACGATCCACACGTAGATCATCACAACCTCCTTCTCACACGGTGTCCCGAGGCCGCTGCTTCAGCGAGAAGAGCGGCGCAACGACGTTCACCGCTGGCTGCTTGTTGGTATCCTCATCGGAGACGATTAACTCACCCGGCTTGACATCCAGGGCGTTGGATATCTTCTCTAACTGATCTAAGGCAACGCTTCGTGTGCGATTGTTCCAATAGCGATTGAGCAGTTGAGGACTCACAGCCGCTTTCAATTGTAGCTGTGACTGGTTCATCCCCCTTTTCCTGGCTACTTCATTAATAATTAACCTCGCCATGTTCACCCCCTTTCATGAAAATGGTCTCATGGGAATGATAAACGAATTTTGTGAACTTGTCAATATCGGTGCATAAATTCATGAAAATGTGTTGACAATCATGTGATATTCTGGTATACTTACTACATCAAGAGAAACATGCAGGAGGCTTCAATCATGATCCAGACAGCACAGACCGAAATCAGCGCAACCGCGATCTACTACGTCACCGATAAGCAGACGGGCACGAAGTTCTTCCTGGTGAAGAGCGACAGTTGCAAGAATTGCTACCATGAAGTCCGTTGGAACACCGGCCGCCTGGCCTGGACTTGCAACGGCGAGCATTGCCAGTACCAGCGCGGCGGAACCACCTGCAAGCATGCGCGAGCCTGCTCTGAGGTGATGCAAGCACGACGCAGGGCCTCGGTCCGGCTGCAAGCGGCAGAAGAGCGTGCGGTGGCGGACCTGGCATCAGCAGAGTGCCCCATCGACGAGCGCGGCAGCCTGAACCACACCGCACGCGGCTTCCAGTTGATGCGCTAATGGACATCATCGAAAGAATACACGAGGAAGAGGCGGAGATCGCTTTCTTCCTCAGGGAGGAATTCGGAGAGATGGATACAGTAGCGACGCAGACCACACGGATTATCTTCCGCTGCAATTGCAAGCACGTGTGGGCGCATGACTACCAGCTAGAGCGTGGTCATCTCCTGCGCACCTGGGCACCCGGCGCCGGTGACACGAATCAGCATCCATTCTCGACTCCTGAGTGGGACAAGCGGTGCCCAAAGTGCGGGCATATGAATGTCAAGGCGTCAGAGGTGATCGGGACCACGAACAGTAAGCCCTGTGACGAGCGGTGCTTGAATGCCACTAGTCACATCTGTAATTGCTCCTGCGGTGGCAAGCAGCACGGCAGGGGTCATGTGGAGGTCATGTGATGTATCGAGAGATCTGGATCAACTGCATGACGTGTGGGTTGCCATTTGGGCAGCCTCCATCGCGCCATTCAGGGCTGGCACGCCATTATGAGTGCCCCGCGTGTCGGAGGAAAGCCACTGAGGCGTTCAAGCGCTCGCCTGCGCGAGATGCAGGGGGCATCTATCATGGCATTAGGCGGCGGAAATAGAATGTTGAGAGGGCGGATTATCCGCCCGGAAAGGATTCATCATGAGCGACAATTGGTTTGTGCAGCACCCCGAGGTCATGCGCTACATCCTGAAGCACGAGCAGGCGGCAGCCCTCATTGGAAGCGAGTGCGATATTCAGGATGAGATGATCGCTGTACCGGTGGAAGACCGCATGATCCACTGGGAGGGGCGTCCATTCTGTGATAGCGTGGAGTGCCCCTGCCACGATGACGCAGAGCTGATCGCAGAGCATCTCTTGCAGCCGCAGACAGCCGGGCTGCTCACACTCGACGAGGCCGCAAGCCTGTATTATGGTAAGCAATTGTGAGCCTGGAGGAATTCAGAAAGGAATTTGAGATGAACCAATTCATTGTCCGCTTACAGGAAGAGGCAACCAATGCCTACAACCGTGTACCACAGAGTGAAGCCGCGTCATGGGCGCAAGTGGTCATGACCGCTGAACTTGCATTGCAGCAAGCCAGGGTGGCCGAGGCGCTTGAACGTATTGTCCTCCGCCTGGACGGCTGGAACGCCAACGGCGTACCCGTCGAGCATGTCGGTGGACATTGAAATGGAACAAGTCATCATTAGCGAGTCCCTCGGCGCTGAGCGTGCCGTCGAACTGGACCCCGTTTCAGGCACGCTCACCATCCTGGACGAGAGCCACGGCGTCACCCTCACGGCGCTGCAAGTGCTCGTACTCGCCGGCTTTCTCAAGGAGCACGATGCACGTATCGCGCTGGCAGCCTATGCGCAGCTCGCAACAGTGGAGGATTAATCTAATGGAGTACTGTTTTCATCATACGGAACGCGAGGGCACGCAGCAATGCCCGAGATGCAAGCGGCGCTATTGCGCTGAATGCCGGGAGATGTTTCTCCCCATTGACCCTAGATTTTGGGCAGAGACAGCGATGATGTGCCCCCAGTGCCATTATGAGATATACGAGTTACCGAAGTTTCAAAGAAAAGAGGACTAATCATTATGGAATTTAAACCACAAGACCACGTGATCGTCATGGAGCGCAAATCAAAGAACAAGGAAACAAATCAGTGGGTCACCACCCAGACCGAATACCTGCCTGTCCAGTGGCGTATCCTCTGGTTTCGCAGCGACAACCCCAAAGGCAAGATCGACTCTCACGCCCTGACGCTCGATCTTGAAAAGGGCGCGGCCATCTTTGAAACCTACGTCGAGCGCGAAGATGGTGGCAGTGCGCGCATGCATGGCAGCGAGACGGCTGGCGATTGGAAAGACTATATTGAGAAGGCGCAAACCAAGTCGCTCGGGCGCGCGCTGGCGGCCTGCGGTTATGGTTCTCAATTCACCGACGATGAGTTTACCGAAGGTGAGCGCATTGCCGATAGCCCGGTGGTTGCAACTGGCAACGGGCGTAAGGTGGTAGAAGCCGATGCTCCCAAAGCCGCGCCAGGTACAGAACACCTGGTGAATGGCAACGGGAGCCCGGCGTTCCCTGAGCGCATCCTTTCCGCCCGGGAACTCTACCAACTCGGCGCTAAGTTTGGTTTGTGGAGCACTACCAGCACGAGCAAGTTCTACGCCTTCGCCTCCGCTGTTGCCGATGGTCGACCGCAGAGCAAAGAGGCGTGGGATTTGAGCCAGGATGAGATGACGGAAATGGCCCGGCAAATCGAAGCCGGGAGCGAGAAGGAAGGATGAGATGACCACAAGAGAATTTAAGAATCAATTGAGGAACATGGGGTTGCAAGCCAGAAAGCAAAAAGGACTGGAGGTGTTTGACATTGTAAGCAATGGAACGGCAATATGTACTGTCTCCTATGCAGATCTTTACCCGGTTGAAAGAGCAATCGATATCTTGGCGAAGAAGTTACGACCTGAGTACATCCCGCCTTTGGGATAGATTGACAACCGCATGCCCGGATGCTAGCATGAAAGGCGGGTAACGAAAGCTACTTTCTTCATAGAGCCTCAGGCACAGGTAGGTAAGAATAACAGTGTCAGCCTATCACGCCTCTCCAGGCAGGAGGTAGGCACTAGACGATCAGCCTTTCTTGATATCCTCTTGAACTGATCGTCTTTTTATAAAGGAGGTGATGCTTCCCGATGTGATCGAACCGACAATTAAATATGGGATGAAAGAGAACAGCCCTCCGGCGCAAGATGACAGCACAAAAGGTTCAGCGGAGGGCTTTCTTTTTGTGTCGATTTGATGCTATACTTGATAGCAGAATTCTTAGGAGTGCGACCTATGTCCATACTCAGCGATGACACCGATAGAACAGTAGCCATCAAACTTGAACACCTGTCCCCGACCTGGGTGAAAGAAATCGATGAAAAGGCCGGGAAAGCCCTCGCTGAGAACGGCATGCACTTCCGGCTGGAAGCACAGTTCGAAGGCCATGCGCGCCCACGCTGGTATGATCTCATACTGCGCTACATCCCGTGGAAGCGGCGCACGGTCGCCTAGCAAGCGTCCCGTCAGGGACTAAGGGCCGGCCCCTCGTGACCGGCAATAAGTTGATCCGTCAACCCCTTTGCGGAGTAGCGGACACAGACGAGGGACTGCTGCACTCTGACGCGATATACCGACGCGGGTGCAGCAGAGCATAAAGCGTGTCGTCAAGTTCATTGAAACAAATGTACGGACACCATCACACGATGGTTGTCCGTTTTCTGTTGCTCGATGGAGGTCAAGCCATGATCCCAGGCGCGCCGGAGAACAAGGCTCTGCCGATTAGCCCACTGCGCATCGAGCAGAAGATGGGCTTCAAGCCGGTGCCGCATTGTGCCTGTGGCGCGTCGATTGATATGGGCAAGGCGAAGCGCAAGGACGTCGAGGCGTTTGTGGCGAAGCATGAGTTCTGCGTATCAGCTAATCGTTTTGCCAGTGTAAGATAAAGTGCTTTTACTTACACTGCAACTAACCGTAGTACCCGTAACGCCGCTTGTACGGCCATGTTAGCGATATACCGGGTTCCACCCAACGGAAAGAGCACGCATGATAGAGTGGAGCGTCATCCGGCAGGAATACGAACAAGGGGCATCCTTGCGCGATATCGTGGCCCGGCATGGGAGTTCTATCGCCACCATTAGCCGTGTTGCCCGCCACGAGGGCTGGATACGCCCGGTGACACCACTCATTGAAACACGAAACGTGAAACAGGTGAAACACGTTTCATCTACGCCCCCGCTCCCTGTTTCAATGCCAATGGACGCGGTATCCATCGCGCGTGCTGGCCTCAAACAGTTAGCACAGCATGTGCAGGGGCAAACGACCGAAGACACGCTGCCTATCGCCTCCCACAAATCACTCTCCGATGCGCTGACGCAGTACGTCAAAGTCCTGGTGACCGCCCCGCATGAAACCGAAGACGGCTTACTCATTCCCTTAGAGCAACTCCTACCCGAAACACGCACCGCTATCCGCCAACTCCTAGCCGACGACAAACAGCAACAGGCGCAAGAAGAAGAGGGGGCGAGCTAATGCTACAAGTCGCACCGCACCCCCTCGCGCTCTATGATACCGGTGAGGAAGCCTACGAGATGCGCCGTTCATTCAGCCTCTTCGCGCAAAAAGCGTGGCACATCATTGAGCCCGGCAAAACGTATGTGCAAGGCTGGCACCTGGATGCCATCGCAGAGCACCTGCAAGCCGTCATCGAAGGCGATATCAAACGCTTACTGGTGAATATGCCTCCCCGGCATGGCAAATCCTCGTTTATTTCTACCCTCATTCATCCCTGGTCCTGGCTGTACAATCCGGGGCTGCGCTGGCTGTGCGCGTCGTTTGCCATGAACCTGGCTATCCGCGACAATCTGAAATGCCGGCGTATCATTCGTAGTCCCTGGTGGCAAGATCGTTGGGGCAATCATTTCAAGCTGATGAATGATCAGGATGCGAAAACAAAGTTTGAGAATGATAAAACCGGCTATCGTATGGTGGTGAGTGTTGGCTCATTCGGGACCACAGGAGAAGGCGGCGACGTTTTGCTGATTGATGATCCGCACCCGATTGAGCAGAAACGCAGCGATCTCAAGCGTGAAACGGTGCTGGATTGGTTTCTGAATACGTGGTATTCCAGGATGAACGATGAGCGCACTGGTAGCATGATTGTGGTGGGCCAACGAGTCCACGATCAGGATGTCTCAGGACTGATCTTGAGCGGCGCAACGGGGCAAGAATGGGTACATCTCAACCTGGCTGCTGAATATGAGCCTGGATCCGCATGTAAAACCTATTGGCCGTCAGGAAAGGTGTGGGAGGATCCACGCACCGAAGAGGGCGAGTTGCTCTGGAAGGAGAAGTTTCCGGCCAAGGTCATCGAGCAAAAGAAACGCCTGCATGGTCCCCTCGGCTTTGCCGCTATCTACCAACAGAGGCCAGTGCCTGCCGGTGGCAACATCTATAAAGAGCACGATCGCCGTTTCTTCACCATCGATCCCATCACCCAAAGCTACCTGCTGGAAACGCCGCGGGGCCGTGTGACTGTGCCCATCGCTGACTGCTGGAATCTGGGTGTGATTGATCTCGCCACGAGCCTGCGAACAGCAGCCGACTTCTTTTGTTTTGAGACGTGGGCGGTGACGCCCTATAAAGATGCGCTGCTGCTGCATTGCGTCCATGATCACCTGGAATTCCCCGAGCAGCAAAGCACCATCTCCACTGAATTCCAGCGCTTCCACCACAGCGTCATCGCCATTGAGAAGGCGGGCTACCAACTCGCTATGGTCCAGGACCAGGTGCGCAAAGGCTTACCGATTAAGCCGTTCACGCCGCAGGCCGACAAGGTGGTGCGCTCAACGACCGGCTCTATCTACTACAGCAACGGCAAAGCCTATCACCTGAAAGACCTGCTCAATATTGCCGAGGTAGAGAAGGAGTTGTTCACTTTCCCCAAAGCGCCACACGACGATATCGCCGATTGCCACGCCATGATGGCGCTCGTAGTGCCGATGGTGGTACGTCCAGGTGTGATTGACCTGGACAGCGAAACGACTGAACTGGATACCACGCTCTCCATCGAGCATCTGAAGCAAGCCGAGGCACTCACCGCAGAGCAGGCCGAGATGGCAGAGATCGAGGCGAAACAGCAGGAAGCAGAACTGTTCAAGCGCGGCCCGCAGGTGGACGTGTTTGAGTGGGCTGCCAGCCACGAGGGAGGCGGTTGGGAATGATTAAATGGTACCGCATGTGGGAGGAAATTTGGTATTGGTTGGAGCAGAGGACTGGTAATCTTTGGCTCAAACTCAGCAAAGATCGTGCTTCTTATTGGCTTGATTGGCTTCCTGCCTATTGCCTTGGCCGGTATTATCGCAATCTGAATAAGCGGTTGCGTTTAGAGAGAGGTGCGCCATGACCGTGCTTGACGCCATCAACGCCGTGGTGGGCTATCTCTCGCGCCAACCCATCGTCTTCTCGCTGCAACGCGCATGGAAAGAGACGGGCGAGGCACATTTTCGCGTCGCTGTGCATCAGGTGCAGCCGGGGAACACGCTGCGCACGTTCGATGTGGCACCCGCTGACGACGTGGCTGATTGCTGGAATGTCGTGGAGGTGGCGTCATGAGCAGAAGGCGCAACAGAGGCACTCGTAGCTACAGCCAGGAGCAGGTCAAAGAGAACCCCAACGTCGCCGTCGTGGTTGCCAATCAGGGTGTGGGCACACCGGCCATGATGCCGCGCAACGTGCGAGCCTACATCCAGGAAGGCTACCGCTCAAGCAAAACCGTCTTTCGCGTGGTAGGCCATATCGCTAGAGCAGGCGCTGGCATCAAGTGGAAGCACTACACCGACAAGACGAAGCAGAAAGAGATGAGCAGCCCGAACGATGACCTGATGCTGCTGTGGGATGCACCCGCGCCAAAGACCTCGGGCAGCCAGTTCCGTGAAGCCATGATCGCGTACTACTGCCTCACCGGCAACTCGTATGTGCTCGGCATCAATACCAGCCAGAGCCCGGCGGCCAAGTTCGACGAACTGTATAATCTCCGGCCTGACCTCACCAAGATCAAAGCCGATGCGAACGGCCCGGTGTACTACGAGTTTGGCAATTTCACCCCGCCTAAACGCTACCCTGACCCGTTCGTCATGCACAACAAGCTCTTCGCCGGGAATGACGATCTCTATGGCATGTCACCCGTCGAAGTGGCGGCGATGCTGGTAGATATCCAGAAAGCCGGGCAGAAGTGGAATTTGGGCTTGCTGAACAACATGGCGCGGCCAGGTGGCGCATGGGTGACCGATGCGTTGCTGGGAGACCAGGAATATACCAGCCTCAAACGCGAGATCAAGGCCAAGTTCGGCGGGCCGCGCAACGCCGGTGAGACGGCCATCCTGCATGGCGGGGTCAAATGGCAGAGCATGAGTATGAGCCCGATGGAGCTGGACTGGATCGAGAGCGACAATAAGAGCGACCGTGATATCGCGGGCATTTTCTTCAACTTCCCGCTATTCCTGCTGGGCCTCGCCGACTCAACCTATTCCAACCAGGAAGAGGCGCGCTATGCGCTCTACACCGAGATCGAACTCCCGCTGCTGGACATGTTCGAAGGCTCTTTGAACATGTGGCTGACCCCGCGCTATGGCGGCTACCTTGGCTATGACCCCAAGGACATCGAAGCCATACAGAGGCGGTTGCAAGAAGCGCAGGGGCTGGCATCGGATCGTGCTACAGGGGAATTCACCGCCAGCACCACCACCTTCCACGAGGCCAGGGAAATTCAGGGCAAGAAGCCGCTGCCGGTCAAGGACTTCGTGATTATCAACAGCATTCCTATCCACATCGAAGACTTGGACGAGTACATAGCCGCGCTGACCGGCGAAAAGATCAATCCGCCTGCACCACCACCGCCCATGCTGCCTCCGCCAACCGTCGTAACCCCGGTGGATGACAATGTGGATAACCCGGACGATGGCAACACGCCGCCTCAGAAGCTACTGGCTCCTGCTCTGCAAGCAAAGGTGCTCGACCTGCACACCGCCGATGAGAAAGCGGCGTACATGAAGTCGGTTGAGTCACGGCGCACCAAATGGGAGAAGACGATCAAGAGTCGATTGGAGGACTATTTCACCGATGAACACAAGACGATGGCCGCGGCCGTTAGCCGCGGCAGCCAAACGGATGTAACTGCTAATGTTGAACACGCTCTTCTGGTTCTTGAGCAGCAAGGGACATTGAAGAACCTGATTGTGAGCCTGTACCAGGACGTTGGGACTGATAGCGGTGAGAGTGTCATAAAGGACTTGAAATATGGAGAGAAGCCGTTTGAGCAGAAACAAGTTGGCATCGATTTTAACCTGTATTCGCCAGATGTACTGGTGTATCTTCTGTCGATGGCGGGTACGAAGGTACAACAGATCGATAGTACAACACTCGCGCTGCTCCAAAGCGAACTGGCCGATGGAGTCGAAGCAGGAGAGAGCATCGCGCAGCTTGCGCAAAGGGTCGATGATCTATACCTCGCTCAGATCATCCCCAACCGATCACAAACCATCGCCGCCACCGAAGTCGTCGCAGCCTCGAACTATGGGACGATGGAGGCTGCAAAGGCGTCTGACCTGGCATTAAATAAAGTGTGGTTGGCAACGAACGATGGACACACCAGGCCGGACCATAGAGAGGCAGATGGGCAAACGGTAGGCATGGACGAGCCGTTTGAAGTGGGCGGTGAGCAACTCATGTATCCAGGCGATGTGTCACTGGGTGCTTCAGCGAAAGAAATCGTGTACTGCCGCTGCACGCAATACTACGAGCAAGCGCCTGACAGCAGCCTGGACGAAACCGAGATCGGCAAAGCGCTAGCGCAAGTGGCGAGATCATTCCCGCAGGTGGCACCGACGCGGGATCAGTATAGAGAACTGTTGAGGGCAAAGCGATGAAAGAGCAGTTGAACAGGGTAGCATTCTGGTTTCTATCTGACCCTCCGCGTGAGCAGGTTTGGACGCAAAACAGGGCGGAGGAAGAGTTTGCATGGGAATGCAATCAGGCCAAACTCTTAGGCTTCACTATCTCGCCAATCAGGCGAAGTTCGCGCGATATCACTGATGAGGATGGCAAGCCCTACATGTGTAGGTACTATCTCAGGGCACTCATCGAGGGGCCAGAGCAGGAAATACAGCACCTGAAAGATATCATTGGCAAGAAATGCTCGCCTGTCTATGCGGAGTTACTCGTGGGGGCAAAGCGATGAGAACGCCAAAGATTGAACGCAAAATAGAATACTTCCCCATCATCGGCGGTGAGATCAAAGCCGTGGATGACAAGCGGGGCATCACGCAGGGCTATCTGAACTACATCGGCAATATCGATTATGGGGATGATCGCTCGATGAAGGGCTGCTTTGTCAAGACGCTTTCAGACAGCTACGCTCGCAAGGCAGCGCAGGGGCTTGATTACCTGTGGCCGTACCTCTGGAATCACTCATACGATATCTTGCCCCCAGGTGGCATTTTCGATGCTGACGAGGATCGCCGCGGGCTCTACATCAAGACGCAGTACAACCTGGACATGCAGCTTGGCCGGGAACTGTACTCATCGTTCAAAATGGGCACGATGAAAAAGCAGAGCATGGGCTATCGCGCAATTCAGGTGGATTGGGTGAAAGAAGATGGCCGCTCGATTCGCAACCTGCTGGAAGTGGCAGTCATGGAAGGCAGCGCCGTCGTATTCCCGATGAACGATTTAGCCCAGGTGGATACCGTGAAAAGGAGCATATTTGCCATGAATTATGGCGCAAAGGGTCAGGCATCGGGCAAGACATCCTGGCCTTTGGCGGATCGTGCTACATCCTGGGATGCAGGGCAAGCGAAAAAGGATATTCAAGCTTGGGCCGGAGACGACAAGGGCAAGATGGCCCAGTGCTTCTTCTGGGTATCCAAGAGCCCGCCTGAAATCCTGGGTGATTGCAAACTGCCCTTTGTGGCGAAAAGCGGCGGTGAAATGAAAGCCATCCCGCAGGGCATTATCTCCTGTGCAGGTGTCATCCAGGGCGCAATGGGTGGCGCGAATATTGACGATGTGGACGGCGTGAAGAAGAAGATCGCCACGTACTACAGCAAAATGAAGATGACCCCGCCGTGGGCGAAGGGAGCCGTTATGGACATATGGAGCAAAGACTACGCTGAAAGCTATCAGCAAACCTCACAGCAGGATTGGGTGAGCGACCTGTGGAATTTGTGGTACCCGCTCAGGAATGAAATCATCACGGCGTTTCAGACAGGTGATACACCTGCTGAAGACGTGCAAAAAGCGCTCGACCAGTTCAGTACAGCCGTGCTCGCCTATGTGCAGCAGGGCATCGCGCTCGACATGACCGAGTTCTTGCAACCGAGCGACTCAGACACCAGCCCGATGCCGATGTATATGAGCGCGGAGGACAATCCTGAAACCAAGGATGCCAAGATACTGAGCGCCGCCAGTCATGCAAAAATGACCAAGGCCGTTGATGGCATTGCAAGCCATGTCAAAGAGATCAAGAGCGAGCTTTCGCGGCAACGTGCAAACACTCTTCAGGGGTACCAGGTTTATTCGGACAACGACCCGGTACCAGAGCAGAAACAAGAGGATGACGAGCACAAGGAAGAGCAAGAGGACGAAGATGAAGCGACACGCCTGAACAAGGAGCGTCTGGCGATCTATAACATTGCGTCCATGCTGCAATATCACAATGCCGATAAGGGCATCTAAGACGTAACACCGGGCGCGGCTGTCGAAGCTACCCCACCTACAACAACCGAATAGAACGCTGTGAAGGCGCTGCTAGTCTACCCTTCGATGCGAGTGGAACAACTGTTTCAAACACTACAGAAAGGGTAGATTTTTATGGCTTACGAAGAGTTGAACAAACTCACTGAAGAAATTCAGAAGCTCAACAAGCACCTCGACGAGCGCGTCAAAACGCTTGAAGAGCGGCAGAACAAGACAGAAACGAAGATTTCGCAAGGTGGCCCGATTGCCGCTGAGGCGCGCAAAGAACTGGAAGCCATCAACAACAAGATCAGCGCAGAGATCAAGGAATACAAAAAGCTCGTCGCTGAACAGAAAGAGCAATTGCTTGCAGCGCAAAGGCCACCGAGCAATGGCAAATATCCAGGCTCCACGGCAGGCTCCTATAAGTCACCGGCCACCAAAGCTATTGAGAAGTGGTTTAGGAAGGGTGGCGATGTCACCGCGCTGACGACGGAAGAGCGCTCCTATATCGACTTCAACCACATGGACTACGACCTGTACACCCCGGAACAAAAAGTCATGGTGAGCGCCGCAGCCGATTTGGGTGGATTTTTTGCTGGTACCGACCTTAGCGACAAGTTCATCCAGAAACTCTTCCTTATAAGTCCGCTGCGAGCGTATGCCGATACGCAAACCATCGGCGGTGAGAAGTTGCTCATCCCGAGTGAGGGTGCGACCGATACAAACATCTTCTGGTCTGACGAACAGACAGGATTTCAAGCATCACCCGACCCGAACCTGGGCATGCTGGAGATCTTTGCGAGGGAACTCAACGGCTACATCAAGATCAGCAAGCAGAACCTCGAGGATAGTGTCTTCGATGTGGAGAGCTATATTCTCAAGCGTTTGACGCGCCAGTTTGCGCAAAAAGAAGGCACGGCCTTCATCTCAGGCAACGGTGTGGCGCGTCCTGAAGGCATCCTCACGGTAGCAGCAATCACGAGCCCGGTGGCTGGTGGCATGAACCAGTTTGTGGGCACTGATACCACCAACCACAAACTCCTGCCATCTGACCTGATCTCACTGATGCACGTTGGCAAATCAGGCTATCGCGCAACGGGCACGTGGCTGATGTCCAACTCCACCATTGGCATCTGTCGGTTGTTCGCTGACACCACGACACGGCCTATCTGGACGATGTTTGGAGATGTCTTCTCTGAAACGCTCTTTGGCCGTCCGATTGTGGAAATGCCGGACATGCCGAACCAGGCGGGCACCTTCCCGGCCTTCACCGCCGGCCAGTTCCCCGTCATCTTCGGTGACATCGGACAAGGTTACCAAATAGTTGATCGAGCAGGATTAACATTCCAAACACTAAAAGAGCTGTTTGCGATTCAGAATCAAGTCGCGTTTTTGGCTAGACAAAGAGTCGGCGGAAAAGTGGTCCTGCCTGAGGCGATCTCTGTACTGAAGATGGGCTAAGCCCGAAGGAGATACACATCATGTCTTTCATTGGACCAACCGGAAAAAACCCGTCCAGGTACTTCTGGACAATTCAGGGACTTGTTGCGGCGGTCTACAAAACCGCGCAAACCAGCGCCAGTTTTGACCGTTATCGCAACGGCGGCTACGGAGCCTTGACGCTTGAGTTGTGCCCTGGTCTGTGGACTGACGGCACGCACAGTTTTGTGATCAACGAGTCAGACGATAACTCAACCTGGACAGCGGTCGTGGCGGCTGACTTGATGCCCAATCCTGAGGTGGGTGTGTACGGCACCGCAGCAACGTTCCTGCCGATCAACGCAGCGACAGCCGTAGTGCAGCGCATCGATTACATCGGGCGCAAACGCTATGTGCAGGTCGTTTCGACAGAAACAGGCGCCACCGGCGCGGCCTATGCGCTGCTCGGCCACCTGTTCGCGCCGAACATCTTCCCGGCTGCATAGGTAACTCAAAGGTAGCGCTGAGGTAACGCTATGGCTGATAGCTTGAAACTTGACTGGCAAGTCACGGTCCCGGTAGCAACAGAGCCTGTGTCGCTCCCTGATCTCAGGTCAGTGTCCACAGGCTCCTACCTGCGCGTCGATTTCACCGACGATGACACGGTGCTCACTGCGCTCATCTCGCAGTGCAGGGCAGACGCCGAGCGCATGACGGGCAAAGCCTTTGCGCCACAAACCATTCAAGCGATGTGGACGATGCCGCAAATCAACGCTGGCAGCCTGTCAGGCTTCAAGCTCCTGTACGATCAGGACTTTTACCAGTACAACGAGAGCCTGGGAGCCAATCCGTTCTCACCGGCGCCGTTTATGCTCTCGTTGCCACAGCCGCCTTTAACAGCGGTAAGCCTGTTTGAATACCGCATCACGGTCTTCAATGCCTGGCAGACGTGGCCCGCATCAGTCAATGGCGTGCCGAACTACGTAGTGGATACGCTACCTATCCCTGGCATCGTGTACTTGCAATATCCGCCACCGGCCTACCAGTACCGACTGACCTACACCTGTGGGTACACGACCTTGCCGCCTGAACTGAAGCTGATGTTGTTGCAATACATTGCCTGGAAGAACGAGAACCGGCTCGGCGAGGACAAGTCCGACGAGCTGCGCAACATCTTCTTAGGCAGAAAGAGTTGGGTGCTATAGATGAGTACAAAGGTTCTAGCACGGTTTTTCGTGACATCGTTGGAGCGCGTCCAATGGTATCAATCACCACCAGGCGAGGCGCTACGTGTCAAACTGGCAGCCGTCCAGGGCGAGCCGTTTGGGCCTGCCACGCCACAGGGTTCGCTTGATATGCTTATTGTCAATCCAGCGGCGGCGGCTGTTTTCCATGAAGCGAAAGTAGGGCAGCAGTTCGATCTGCTCTTTACCCGCCACGATGAGGAGTAACTCATGCCATCGCTCTCAAGCCGCAAACAAGTCAGTTCGACAGCATCAGGCCGCAAGGTGATTGTGAAGTTTCAGAGCTTGACCGGCACACCCAACGGCCAGGGCGGCTTCGTAGGCGGTGGCACCTGGAATGATGTCGCAGGGCTGACCAATGTGCCGGTGACGTTGCGCACGTGGAGCCCATACGAGAAGTTTCTGGCTCAGGCGCTCTATCCAGGTGTGCAGAGCCGGGCGTACATGCGCTGGCGGCGTGGAACCAACGTGAGTGTGACGATGCGCATGATGTATGGCAATCACACCTACTGGATACGCGGGGTGAGCAACTACGATGAGGCGAACACGGATATCATCTTGTACCTGGAAGAATGGCAGCCAACAGGGACGATACGACAGTAAGGAGGGACTATGCGTATAAACGGATTTCGCTGTGATGTTTGCTGCAAAGAGCATCTCTACGATGGACGAGAAATAGTGACGCACAGCATGGGAGAGGTACTGCCGACTGATTGGTATCTCGTCAATCATGGCAAATTCGAGCCGGGTAAGGAGCCTGTGATGGTCTGCTCGCTCCAGTGCCTTGCAGACTGGGCACATAAGCAACTTCCGGAACCGGGCGAAGTCATGCCCGAAGAGCAGACGCATCGGGAGAACTGGTGGTAAGCCATGAGCGATGAAGTGACGATCAGCGGCATGAACGAGGTATTCGCGCAGATCGACGCGCACTACGGACGCCTGGTCAATCGCGCCAATAAGTTCGTGCATCTCGCGGGCTTCACCTGCCAGAAAGTAGGCAAGATCAACTGCCCGGTAGGCACGCCTGAAAGCACCGGCATCAAGAACTACCACGGTGGCAGGCTGCGGGCGTCGATCCAGGTGGACAACTCGGTGTTCCTTGAGTCTACCGTTGGCACAAACGTTTTTTACGCCCTGTGGGTGCATGAGGGCACGGTGAAGATGGCCGGGCGGCCATTCTTGCGCCAGGGGTTCGATGCAGGCGCAAAGCAATTGCAGACTGATCTCGGAGGGAGTGACATTTGAGCGCACAAACATCGCTATCAGAAGTGCAAACGGCTATCTACAGCAAGCTCACCGGCGATACAACGCTGATGAACATGCTGGCGACGCCGCTCATGGGCACCTTTGCGGTGTTTGGCTTCGGCAACGTGCCGGAGAACCAGTCATTCCCGTACATCACGCTCGGGGATGCGCAAGAGAAGCCGCTCAACGCCTTTGGCACGCGGGGCTATGTCACGATGGTCAAAGTACACATCTGGGATAGCCAGTTCGGCGGCTTTCAGAAAGCGCAACAAATCCTGGCTCGCATGAATACCTTGCTTGATCAGCAGGCGATGACGCTGGCAACACAGAAGCTGGTGTATTTCCTGTACCAGGCGGCAATCACCCTGAATGACCCGGGGGATTACAAGATTTTACATATATCCGTGGAGTACGAGTCCTTCACTCAGGAGATGTAGACAAATGTTATGCACATGTTATGCACATGTGTACACGAGAAGTAAGGAGATGCCATTATGGCTGTAGCCGCATATCCAGCGACTCTTAAAATCGGGGCTAATGCCATCTTAGACCTAATGACCCATGAGTTGCCCTTCAAGATGGACAATGTCGAGACAACAGCGTTTAGCGGCTCTGGTGGCGCTGCGGTTGGAACAAAAACATTCGTTCCAACCCTGGTGGGTATGCAGGCCAAAGTCACCGGCTCATGGAACAAGGCTGACACGAACGGGCAACTGGTCATGGAAACAAACTTCTTTGCCAGGACGCTGACCACGTTCATCTTCTCGCCCAACGTCACGAACACCTACACGTTCTCAGCATGGATCATCGATTACATCGTCAAGACGGATCCCAAGTCCAAGGTGGACGTCGAGTTCACCCTGCTGATGAACGGCACCGTAACGCTCGCCTAATAGCCTAGAAAGTGAGGCCGCACGATGGCTGTAGCCGGTTATAACTCGCAAGTCCTTGTGGCATCGCTGCCCAGTGTGGCCTTGACTGACGATGCGACTACGACGGCGGACGGTGGTATCACCTATGTTACATCGGTAGCCGCGCACCGCTACCTGGACAAATCAGTAGCGGTGGTGGTGCAGGCGCAATTCGACGAAGTGCAGCAGATCGCGCTCACCGGCAATCCGACCGGTGGCACATTCACGCTGACCTTTGGTGCTCAGACGACAGGAACGATCAACTGGAATGACCCGGCCTCAACGGTGCAGACGAGGCTCCAGGCGCTTTCCAGTATAGGCGCGGGCAATGCGCTGGTGACTGGCGGGCCTGGGCCAGGCGTCCCGTGGGTGGTGGAATTTGCGGGCACACTGGCGAAGACCGCCGAAGCGTTGATCACGCGCACCACCAACAGCCTGACAGGTGGCACATCCCCTGATGCGATAATCACGCGCATCGTCGGTGGGAGCGGTGTCTATACCGCGATCACACCTACAGGCACGCCGCCGTTCACGCTCTTTAGAGCAAATGCGCGTATTGTGTTTACTCAGGCCATCCCAGGCGCTTTAGTGCGGTTTCACTCTGGCAACTACTTCCCGTATGCGCAGATTGCCGAGGCGGCCTCCTGTGAGTTCAGCGGCAAGATGAACACGGAGGACACCACGACGTTTCAGAGTGCAGCGGCCTCAAGCGGCGGCAAGAACTTCACGCCAACCACGCTTGAGGGCACACTCAAGTATGGAAGCTTCTGGATCAACATAGCCAGGGCGCAAAGCCTGGTAGCGCGTGATTTCTTGATTGTGAGCTTTCAAACGCCGCCTGGCAACCGCTACGAGGGGTTCTGTTATGCAGGCGATTGCAACATCAAGACGGATGCAGGCAAGGTCGTGACGCAGGATTTGGTGTTCCAGTTGACCGATGAGTTCTTTAATTCTTAGTGATTATAAGGTAAGGAAAATTACATGTCACATAACGCGGCGGAGGCGCGGGCTCTGCTCTTTAATCGCAAGTTGCAGGAGAAGCTGGTGGAGTTCTCACTTCCTGGGCTTGAAGAGCTTGACGGGGAATTGTCCGTGCTGGAGCTCAAAGCCTCCGAACTCAAGCAGTGCGAGAAGCTGGCGGAGGGTCCAGACGGGGAAGCAGATGAAATCCTGATGATGGCTGCGGTGGTGTGCAAGTCCCTGGTCATGCGCGCCACCAAAGAACGCCTGTTCAGCGATACGGATATGGGCACGATCAACTATGCGACGGGCGAAGGCTCTGGCGTGGCAGCCTTCGGCCTGGTCGTGCTCAAGCCGTTATCTGACCTGGCTTCTCAGGCATCGGGGATTGGCGTTGATTTGCTGGCCGAAACGAAAAAAAAGTTGCAAGCAGCCCAATCAAACGGTTCTCAAAATTCCTCTACCGAGAGCTCGGGGCAGCCGGCTCAGGACTTACAGAAGATGAATTCTTCGAGCGCATGACGGCAACGGAATTCCACGAGTGGATTGTCTTCTACCAGTTGGAAAAAGAGGACACACAGGCAGAGATCGAGGAAGCCAAACGCAAAGCACGCGAGGAAGCAGGAAGCAACTAGATGAGTACAGTATCAGTCGGTGATCTCCTGGTGAAATACAAGGCAGACGTGTCTGATCTGACTTCGAAGGTCAAATCGGTGAAGTCCGAACTGTCCTCTGTGTCCTCAAACGCTGAGCAGTCAGGCAAAAGCCTCAAGAAGACGGGTGAGGGTGCCAAAGAGGCGGGCTTTGGCTTCGGCGAGATGATCAAGCACGCCCTGGCCTTTGCCGCAGTTGACGAAGGGCTGGCGACGGTTGGCGGGGCTTTGGGCTTTCTCAAAGAGCAGACGCTTGACGTGATTGGCGTGACTGAGAAGCACGCATTTGTGGCAGCACAGACGGTTCAGGTGCTCAAATCGACAAAGGACGTGTCAGGCGAAACCACTGCTTCACTCAACGACATGGCTGATGCGCTTTCCCAAACAACAGACTTTTCGCATGATACCATCCAGGGCGGGGAAAATCTCCTGCTCACCTTCACCAACATCGGCAAGGGCGTGTTTCCGCAAGCGACACAAAGTATCCTCGACGTGTCGCAGGCGATGGGCCAGGACTTGAAATCAAGCGCCATTCAGGTAGGCAAGGCGTTGGGTGATCCCCTGACCGGCATGACCGCGCTACAAAGGATTGGCGTCACCTTCAGCGCGACCGAGAAAGAGCAGATCAAGACGATGATGGCGCATCACGATGTCATTGGGGCGCAAAAGGTGATTCTGAAGGAACTGGGCACGGAATTCGGCGGCAGCGCGCAGGCGGCTGGCAAGACCTTCGGCGGCATGATGAAGGGACTCTCAAACACGATGGAGGATGTCAAGATCAAGATCGGTACGGCTGTGATGCCTCTCTTGACACGGCTTGGACAGTGGTTTATAGCAAACGGTATGCCATTAATCACGAATTTCAGCACGATCTTGACTACTAAGCTGATCCCTGGCTTTGTCAATCTCATTACCATCGGCAGCAATGTCGTCAATTTCTTCAAGCAGAACGAACTGGCGATGGACGGACTGAAAGCCGTGCTGGCAGGCGTGAGTATCGTTATCGCGGTCGCGTTGGTCAGTGCCTTTATCGCCTGGGCTACAGCGGCGTGGGCTGCGGCTACAGCAACCATTGCAGCAACGTGGCCTATTCTGCTCATAGGGGCGATCGTGGCTGCGGTGGTGTTTGGCATCATCCTGGCAGTCCAGCACTGGGGGCAAATCACGCAATGGCTGGGGAATCTGTGGGCCACGGTCAGCGGCTGGATTGGTGACCGTTTCTCCTGGCTTGGCGACCATGTACACGGTATCATCAACGCGATAGGCGGCTTGTTCAGTTGGATTGGTGCCCAGTTCAGCAAGCTTGGGTCATTCTTCCATGCGGTAGGTCAGGCCATCGGTGGCGTCTTCTCGTGGATCGGTGGCCTGATCCACGATGAAATTTTGGGCTGGGAGATGCTCTTTTCCTGGATAGGCGATCGGTTCAGCAGCCTCGGCTCCTTCTTCCAGACTATCGCAGGCGCAATCGGAGCCGCCTTCTCAGGCCTGGGCTCGCTCATCTCCGGCGTGTGGAACGGCATCGTGGGGGATATCAGGCAGGCTATTAACTGGATCATCTCAATGATCAACGGGTTTATTGGTGGCATCGACTCCATCGGGATAGACATAGGGCCTGTCCACATCCACCCCAACATCCCACAAATCCCCTACCTGGCGTCAGGCGGCTACATCGAGTCAACCGGCCTGGCGATGGTGCATGCAGGTGAGAGCGTGGTACCGGCGCGTGCGAGCTCAGGCGGCGTTGGCGGAACGCAGACATTCATCTTAGAAGTGGATAGCGTGCAATTGGCACAGGTCAACGCCAGGGCGACGGACCGGATCGTACGTCTCAAGCTTGGGGCAGGAGGTCGCGCGCCATAATGGGTACGTTAAGTGTTGCCATTAACAGCGTTCCCGTGCAAATCCTCGAAAACTCATTCCAGGAAAGTGACGCGATCAGCGCTGTATCCACCCTTATGTTCAAGGTGAAGGATGACTCAGGCTCAAACCACTACACCAAAGGCCAGCCCGTTTCGATTACTGATTCAGTCAACGGTGTGCAATACACCGGCTTTGTGAGCGCAGCCATAGAGGATCGAGTGAGCCCCAACACACTCATCATTACCGACATTGGTGTGCGCGATAATCACTATCTCGCCGAGAAGCGTACCTACGACGGGCCAGAGGCGCAAAACATCTATGCTGGCGTCATGTTCTGCCAGATGCTGAACACGCTTGCAAGTGAGGGCATCGTATCCAAATATGCGTTTGATCGGGACACGACCGCGACTGATTTCAATGCAGGCACGCTTACGGGCGTTGTGGGTGCATCCAATGTGGATGACGGCGATCTGGAACTGGTGCCAGCAGGAACGAACGTCAGCCAAACCGACAGGACCACGGCTGACTTTGCCGCTAGCTCACAGTCTCTTAGCGTCGATGCACGCAATAATCAACTCAACCTGCACGCATACAACGTGATCAAGCTGACCGGAACATGTGCCATCAGCGGCAACAATGCGTTTCTCTACTGGAAGATTTGGAGTGGTTCGCAGGGCATCATCGCCGGTAATTTCATCGAATACGATGTGTGGATATCGTCTTCGAGTCCATTGCAGCAGGCGGCGGTTGACCTGGTGTGTACTGATGGTACGACCATGCGTGATTTCAACTCTCAAGGCATCGTTGATCAGATGGGCATGAAAGCGCATCCAGGCGGCGACCTTTCCGGCTTCGCAACGGACACCTGGTATCATCGCAAGATTGATATAGGCGGCCTGGCCGGCAAAACCGTTGCCTTTGTGGATATCGCGTTTGAGGGTGACAACGTTGGCAGCTACCAGGCGTATTTCAGGAACGTGAAACTCACAGGAACCTCTAGCGCTACGTTCTATGACAGCACGACGCATCCCTACGACCCGCAAAACGCGCCACTTCAGACGAGCGCGCAAGTCTCCAATCAAGGCTATGCCAATGTAAGCGTGCAGGTGATCACCGCCTATGACCAGTTTGGCTACCGCATCAGCGACACCATCAGCATTGACGCAGCCAAGGTGGTGAATTCCTCTCAAGTGTCCTGGTCCTCCGTCGTCCCAGCAGGCGTAACGCCTGCCTCTCAGGTGGCAGGGAATACCGGGCCACCTGTGCCAAATGGAACGACGCTCACCATTTTGACAAGCATTGACACGGACGCAACGTGGCAGCCGGCTGTCTTCAATGCGCCTATTGCCGATTTAGCAGCGGGCTTCAATGTTGCGGGTCGCAGCCTCTACACACAAATCGTGCTGGCGATCACCGGCACCACGCCAGAGCAGACGCCGGCTGTTTCCACGCTGACCACACTCGTTACCACCGCCTATGTCGCAGGCACCACGAACGCGCTGGCAAGCTATAAGAACAACACGGATTTCGCTACAGGCACCAATGGCAACACACAAAACTGGGGGCCTGCCATAACGCCAACGTTCGGAACCATTCACGGCAACGCTGCTATCACGCTGCTGGGCATGTTTTACGACTGGGATAAGCACTTCTTCCAGGATCAGCAGAACACCTCCTTTGAAACGCTCTTTGGCGCAACATCGCCAGCACAGGCCAACTTCAGGCACCAGCTAAAACTCACGACCGGGACCGGCACGGATGTGAAGTCGCGCTTAGATAGCTTTGGCGGCGGCGGGAATAGCTTCCAGAATTTCACGGCGCAAGTCACCGTGCAAATACCACCGACCAGCGCAACCATCGGCCTTGTGTACCGCACGACGGGGTGGGTGAATGCCAACAATACCTATGCCTACGCAGCGGATATCTCAACGACGGCTGTTCAACTTGGCCGAGGGACCAATGGGGGAGCATCGACATTTACGCTGATTACCTCCACGGCAGTGACCTTAACGGCTGGCAACTGGTATACGCTCAAGATCGTGGTCAATGGCAATAACCACCAGGTGTTTGTGGACGATGTGCAGTATATCAACGCAACCGATGCGACCTACCCGGCTACCGGCCAAATCGGATTGCATTTCTTTGACAATACCGGCTCGACACAAAGCGGCTTCTTCGAGAACTTTGGGGTGGTCGCCACCCTCACCGGCACGTGGATTTCGCCAGCGGTCAGCTTGAACGCGCTTACCACCATCGGGCAAAGCGCGGTCTTCTGGAATGCCCTTGTGCCCGCTGGTGGGAGCCTGATTTGTGAATCCACCATCAACGGCGGCTCTACCTACCAGGCCGTTGCGCAAGGCGGGCAAATCGGCAACTTGCCCCCAGGCACAAGCACAGTTGGGGTGAGTGTGCAACTGCGTTTTACGTTCACCACGCCCAATGCGAGTGTGACGCCTGTGTTGCAAGCGGTGAGCGTTTGGGCGGTCAGTCAGGTAACGGCCTCAGGCAATCGCATATCCCCTGCGCTCTCCCTCACCAACGTCGGGCGTTTAGGCGGCTCGGTCGTGGCATGGAACAACGTCGCGCTGGCCTCAGGTGCCACGCTCGGAGTGGATGCGCGTGTGGATGCGGGCTCGTGGGTAGATGTGACCGGCAGCAATGGCGGGGCTATTCCCGGCCTGACGGCGCAGCCCAATCCGACCAACGACAGCTTCACCAGTGATACGCACACGAACTATAGCAGCACGTTTGCGACCGGTGGCGCTGCTGTGACTTCAGCGACATTCGATACAGCCAATAGTCGCTTGCTGCTCACCGGCGGCACCAATGCGCTCTATATCAACAATCTGGCTACCGCTCTCGGAGATGTAGATTTCCTTGTGGACATAGACGAGTCGGATAACGGCGGCCTGGTGTGGCATTTCATCGACGGGAATAACTTCTATGACCTGATAGCCAGGGATGGTAGTAGTTCAGGCAGCCCACAAAGCTCTCTCACGCTGTTCAGAGTCCTGGCAGGAGTACGAACACAGGTAGCGCAAGCGACCGGCCTGGTATGGCCTCGGCCTTCCTATCACCGCTTCAGAGTGACCATGCTAGGAAGCATCATTACGGTCTATATGGACGGCGTGCAGCAATTGAGCTATACCGATGCAACCCCGGTAGGTGCTGGCAAATGCGGCATGCGCAACGATGTGGCGGCAAAAATAAGCCGCTATTATCAGATCAATATTCAACCGCAAGGCGATAACGTGAGCAGCCACACCGTCCAGACACGGCTGCGCCTGGCTACCACCAACCCACAGGCCACGCCTCAGGTGACTGATGCAACGCTATGCGCATTCGGTACCACGATTGCGCTCGGGGTGCTGGTCCCCCAGACGAACTACTTTCACAAGTACATCGACAAGAATAACGATGATTTAGCGAAGCGCTCAAACTTCTGGTGGTACTTCGACAAGAACAAGGTGCCGTATTTCCTGCCAACGAACGGCATACCGGCGCCCTGGATTGGCAGTAGCACGCCTGGCTGGATGGACAATGGCCTTCTGACTTCAGACTTCCAGGATGCCAATATCACCGTCGAGGACTCTTCAGACCTCTATCGCAACCGGCAAATCATTGATAATGTGCTGGCCCCTGTCACGATCAACGAGACCAGGCTAGGAGATGGCGTGAGCACCTCCTGGACATTTGGTAACCAGTGGGCGGGCGCGCCAACGATCACCACCACCGTCAACGGCGTGGCTATAGTAGCGACGGTGGGCGTGAAGAATGTGGATAGCGGCAGGCAATTTTATTATGCCGTGGGGGACAACACGATCACTGAGGACAGTTCAGGACCGGTGTATGACGCAACGTTTACGCTCAACTTCACAGGGCCAGGGCAATACCTGACCTATAGCCAGGCCGATAACAGGGCAGAGCAGACGGCCATCGCGGCTGTCGAAAGCGCTGGCTCTGCGTTCTACGTCCCGCGTGCTTTGAGCGGCACATTTCTTTTCACGAAAACAACTGGCATTGTGGTCAATGTGGAGGATGGTGCCGGGCTCACGAAAGCGCAAGGGGACGCGCTGGCACAGGACAGGCTCAACCAGTACAGCGTGCGCGGTAGATTGCTCAAAGCCTCGACGCGGCGCTATGGCCTGGCACCGGGGCAACTGTTCAATGTGTTCCTGCCCGAGCATGGCGTCAAGGATGGCTTGTTCCTGATCAGGCAGGTGCAAACGAGGCTCACGACGGAGGGGCCGACCGGGGCCATGGTGCAACAGCCGTGGTACACAATAGAGGCCATAAGTGGGCCGGATGTGGGGGATTGGTCGAAGATGTATGCAAGAACATAAAGAAAGGAAGCAGGCATGGATTGGATTTTCTTTATACGGCTGATCATCCTGATCACGTTCTTACTGATCCTGGTATGGGATGTGACAGCCATTATCTTTATACGCCGGTTCTACGCACGCTATGTCACCAAGCATCGTGAGTTGGAGGTGCGGCTAGAAGCCACCGAGCGCCGCATCAAGGCACTTGAGGAAATTACATGACCAACTGGACGCAAATTCTCGCTATCCTTAGCTTCTTCCTGGCACTCGTGGGCCCCTTGGGTATCGTGCTGGCGCTGCGTGGCAGCAAATTGCAAGAGGAGCAAAAAATCGCTGAACGCGTCAGGGACATGTACCACGACGAAAACGAACTGCTGCTCTCGCGGGTAACGCGGCTTGAGGCAGACAGTAAGCACTGCAATAAAGTGATAGAACTCATTATCGATACATTGCAAAAAGTCAAGGGCATCACGCTTGAGGTCGAAGATAGCGTCATCACGCTGCGCGACGGCGCAAGCACGCATAGAAGCAAACTGAGCGATACAGGCCCGCTGAAAGCAGTATGAAAGGAGAATAACATATGGCAGGGAAAGCGACCTACCTGGAGGATCAGGTACTTAACTACATGAAGGGGACAACGTTTGTAGCACCCACGACAAACGTGTACGTGGCGCTCTTCACGACGGCTCCCGCCGATGATGGGACAGGTGGTACTGAGGTGTCGGGCGGCTCCTATGCACGCGCACTCGTCGCCAGGTCAAGCGGTTGGTCAGCCATCACCGGCGGCACGGCACCGCACCAGATCAGCAATGCGGGTGTCATTACATTTGCAACCCCCACAGCCAACTGGGGGACTGTGCTGGCTATCGGTATCTATGACGCGCTCACGACGGGCAACCTCTTGTACTGGAATACCATCACGTCCCAGGTCATCAATACAGGCGTCGTGGCAAGTTTCGCCATTGGTGCTTTAGTCGTATCTGAAGATTAAGTAGTGCTCATTCAACAAAGAAAGGAAACACACTCATGGCCGTAGGTTCAACTCCTAGGGACTCTGGCAATATCCCTCTTGGATGCGTGCTTGTGCCTGGCGACACCACGCCACAAGCCTTGCAGGGGGGCGCGGAATTTACCGATGCGAACAGCAACATCTCGGCACCGGTCAGGGCGGAGATAACACCGAATAGCAAGGCGACTTATGTGGCTTCTGGCACTGTCGTTCCTGTAACGGGTGCAACTGACCTCGTGACTATCATCGGGTCGGCGACCAAGCTCGTCAAGCTCCTTCGCGTTATCTTCTCAGGAACTATCACGACAGCAGCTATCAACGGCTCGGTGTCGATTGTGAAGCGTAGCACGGCAGATACCGCTGGAACCAGTACGGCACCCACTATTATCCCTCTTGATAGCAATAACGCTGCTGCGACGGCTGTCCTGGCTGCCTACACAGCCAACCCGACGCTAGGCAATACTGTCGGTACGATCTGGCAAGCGAAATACCTCTACCAGATTGCAGCTAGCGGGAATCCGACGGTCCTGATGATTGACTTCAGCCAGTTGGGCCAGGCGGGTACGTTGCGCGGTGTGGCGCAGCAACTGGCCCTCAACCTGAATGCCGTGGCCTTTGCCTCGGCGGGATCGGTGGATTACTCCTTCGTCTTCACTGAAGAGTAAAGCGGGGTAAACCTTGGCAATCATTGGAAGCGATAGCTTTTCGCGTGCCGATCAATCAGGCTGGGGGAATGCCTCGGACGGACAAACATGGTCACAAGTCCAGGGCGCCGGCACGCTCGCTATCGCCTCTAATGAGGGCACATTTACCGGGCAAATCGCCACTGATGAGGTGATGGTGCTTGGGAGCACGAGCCAGGCCGATACCGATTGCCTGGTTCGCTTCAAAGTCACCAATTCTGGTAACGACGTGCCAGGTGTGGTGTTCCGCTCCAATGGCTCCAACACGTTCTACCGTGTCAGAAATAATAGCGGCACACTCGGTATACGGCGCATCAATGCAGGGTCATCGACCACGGTAGGGGTTGATACAGCGGTAGCCATGTCTGCCGGGACGTTCTACTGGATACGTGGTAAGATCGTCGGGTCTACCATCTATGCGACCATGTGGGCCGATGGAGGCTCCGAACCGGCGCCGCAAATCACCGTAACAGACGGCACACCGATAAGCACGGCAGGCCGCTTTGGCATCTATGCCTCGATCAATACGACCGCGACCGATACGATCTTCTATGATCACTTTACTGCGACCGATACAGTTGTAGCGGCACCCTCAACCTATCCGCGTTTTATCCCACGTGCGCTGGGCGCGACGATTATCCCGGTCATTGTCAGCCAACCGTTGCCGTATATCGACCGTGCATTAGGATCCACGATTATCTATGAGGACCGTACGTTCATCCCACGCGCACTAGGCGGGGTCTACATTCCTGATACCGTGATGTGGGTACCGCGCGGTCTTTCCAGCATAGTGCAGTCCTCGCTGTTACGTAGCCTCACCCTTGCCGGGGTAGGGACACTTTCGCCAACGCTTTCCGCAAACCTTGCGTTGCCCGCTACGACCCTCGCCGGCGTAGGGACACTCACCGGCACGCTTTCACTTAGTGCGGCGCTCACAGCAGAGTGCGACGGGGTAGGAACGCTGGCGGGCACGCTCTCAGCGAATACGGCGCTCTCGGCGCAGCTTGCGGGTGTGGCTACATGCTCTGCATTAAGCCTGCAAACGCAAGCGAGCCAGCCGCTTCCCTATATCGGGCGTGGGCTGCTCTCCACGATTGTCTACGAGGCGCGTGTATTCATCCCACGCGCTCTCAGCGCAACCTATATCCCTGACACGTCCATATGGGTACCTCGTGCCCTTGATAGCGGCGCGATGCAGGTACAACCGCTTGCGGCCACACTGCCCGGAGTAGGGACGCTTGCGGGGACACTTTCGACAACAGGCGGCGTATCGCTCTCAGTCACGATGGCTGGAGTAGGGACGCTTGCGGGGACACTCCCACTCTCAACAGCGCTCTCCACGACTATGAGCGGGGTTGGCACGCTTACGGGAACGCTTAGCGCCTCCCTCACACTTCCATCGACATCACTTGTGGGAGTCGGGACACTTGCGGGCACACTCGTTCTTACAACGGCGCTCAGTCGAACGCTTACAGGAGTAGGGACGCTTACAGGTGTCTTCTCGCCACGGACAGCACTCTTCCTCACCTGCGCAGGTGTTGGCACGCTTGCGGGCAATCTCAGCATACCGTCAACATCCTACCTCACCGCTGTATGGGTGACACGCGATCTTGTCGCTACCTGGGTCACAAGGGATGGCAAAGTCACATGGGCAACGAGAGATGAGAAGGCGGCATGGGCCGCTAGAGATGAGCAAGATACATGGGCAACGAGAGATGAACAGGCGTTATGGAAAACAAGGAGTTAAGTTATGAGCTGGTCCCCAATTCCCGCAGGCGACGGGCGCCCGTCGCATCACACCCTAACGACGGATAGCGGCATCTTTGCCCTGACCGGTGTGGCAAATGGCTCAATAGCGATGCACATGCAGGATACCAACAACGGTTATGCGTTATATGTATGTACGGGCACGTGGGCAGTCACCGATGCGGCGGGCGGCAAGGCTGATTTTACACCGAGCGCCGCTGACTTGCTCACCACCAATCCACTCGGCAAGCCTGGACGCTATCAAGCGTACCCGGTCGTGACGCTCAGCACAGGGCCAGTCCCGATGGATGCCCAGATTGTACTGGTCGTGTCTGAGCCTTAGAAAGGAAGGAGGTATCTATGTCAATTGTTGATCCGCCTATGGTCAACAAGCTGATGCTTGTGCCTGAACAAAATACGTTCATAGGATCACAGCCCGGTTCTGCGCTTGTGATCCACAAGACGGCATCAGGGACGAGCGCCGAGGCTGTCGCAAACTTCTTTACCAATGACCCCAACGGGTCATCAAGTCATTTCGTGATTGGACAAGATGGCGAAATTGTCCAGTGTGTGCATCTTGTTGATGGAGCCGGGGCCAATTGTTGTGTCGAAAACGGGTTCGATCCGTATTGGCAACAATTTAACCCGATGCATGTAGGATCATCGACAGGGACAAACCTCAATACGATCACTGTTTCTATTGAGCACTGTGACCCTGCTTCAGATAACAGCACGCCATTGACTAGCGCACAAAAGGCATCGTCTTTCAAGCTGGTCAAATGGCTTGTCGATCAGTATGGTTTTGATATCACGCCCGATGGGCACGGGCAGATGGTTGATATTAAGGGGCACAACACGATAGACCCGATCAATCGCGCTCGTTGCCCTGGCAATTATCCGTGGGCTGAATTACAGACCTACTTACAAGGAGGTGGAACTATGGGAGTACCGACAGGATGGCATGACGACGGAACGACACTGACCGCACCCAATGGACATAAAGTGGTGCATGGCTTTCGTGCGAAAGTACTGGCAGGATGGGATGCGGCTGATGTACCGCTCGAAGAAGAGCATCAGGTAGCGCATGTGGAGAACTACTACGCATCTGATGCGGGGGCTATCCAGACCTTCAGATTCGCACGCCTCTGCTATACCGCAGCGCGGGGCGTGTACAAGATGGGCATCGGCAACGAACTGCTCGGATGCGAGAAAGCGCTAGCCGCCTGTAAAGCAACGGCCGTGACTACCGTGCAAGGTGTGGATCCTGCCGCTGTCAAGGCATTTGAGGCGCAGGTGAGCATGCAGGCGCATCAGATTGTCATCGCGGCTCAGACGTTGGAGGGCCTGACGGTTCCGTTGTAGGCCATTCAGTGAGGTCGGGGATATGGGAGATAGGGTTATCCTCATCTTCTGTTATCTCTGCCTTTGCTACTTCATAGGTGTATGGCTCAAAGTCATGGAGACTCAGGTTCTCGATGATATGCACAGCCAGGTCGTAGGCACGCTGGGCGATGATGTCTTCAGGCTCACGAATCAAATCATGCAGAGCCGTTTGCAGTTCTGACCAGAGCAGTCTAGCAAAGCCCTGGAAGTGTTCGTTTCGTTCTCGTTCGTTCTTATCCATAGAAAGGATTATACCATGCAAAACAACAAAAACGCCTCTCAACTCGGAGAGGCGGGAGAGGAAGCACTTTGAAGCGGCTGGTTGTATTCAGGCGTACTCTCATCGGGGTCGCATTGCCTGATTTTCCAGCTTTTGCGCGGCAATCCATAGGTATTGAAAGCCTGTTCGCGTGCATCGGCTTTATGCTCTGCCTGAATGTACTGCCCACATGTGCCGTCTTTCTGCTCAGCGTAGAACCAGTGAGACGCGCCATCGCCAATCGTCTCGTTCAGGCGGGCTGCTTTGGCATAGGCATTCTGGCGGCTCTTGTATACCTTGCTGCCATCAACTGGACGACTGGTGTATCGGTCGGAAAGGTAGTTGATCGTCCATCCACCGATAACTTTGTACACTTTGTAGATTGGATAATACTTGGCTGGATAAATGGTAACGGTTTGGTTCATTGGTTCAATCCTTTCGTTTCTTTCAACTCTGTCATGCTTATTCATGACTATGATAAGAGTATACACTGTCATGATATATCATGTCAAGTGTTTTGGCTATCAATTTAGGAGAACTTATCATGAACAACAACAATCCACTCACAGAAATCAGCCTGCTCGTTTTGAGCGTTGCCATGCTGGCAGCCATGACGGTCTTGCTTGTCTTCGGCATAATCACGTATACCGAGGCGCTGAACTTTTTGATTATCGTCGCCGGGCTGTTCGGGGTGAACGTGGCAGCAAAGGCCCCTTCGCCTGCACAGCAACAACAACTTCAGCAACTCACACAGCAGGCGCTCTCGGTGCTGCCCACGGTGGTAGCGGCTACCCAACAGCCTGCACCGACGCCACCACCGGCGGCCGTGCCACCAGAGACGAAATAGGCGAATCTGCTATAATAGGCAAAAGGGAGGATGCATGAGCAACAACGACGCACAGATAGCTGACAGCCCAAATTATCGTCGAGCCTGGAATGACCTGCGGCGGATGTGGGCAGATCATCCATTGGTTCAGGCGCTCTCTAATAAGCCTGGAGATAAAACGGAAAGGAGGGCAGCGAGTATGGCAATACTACCCGAGGGCGATTTTCATTACCTCCACCTACCACCGGAAAAGGTGAAGTACACGCCGCCGATTGTGGATGACGCGGGCATAGACATCTACAACCGCGTGCCGGACAAGTTGAAGCAGGAGATACGCGACAACATCTGGAAGTACCTCGAGCAGGTGCAGCGCGATTATCCGCCTGAGCCACGAGCGGAGGGCGCATGAATGAGATAGATGCCAAAGTGCTTGCAGCAGCGCAAGACTATAATCGTGAATGGGGCAAACCTCCAGCATTAGTGGTCGTTCATCCTGAAATAGCGAAGCGCATGACCACTACGCGCTTTCTTTTTCCTAAGCTGCCCGAGCTTGATATGAGCGCATTTCTACAAGTCGAAAGTCCGCCACCTTGTGGTATCGACACCATTAATGTAGAGGTAAAGATACTGGATACCTCTCGTATGGAACCACTGGAATATGTCCTCTCTTCTGACAGGATTGATTGCCTGAATGAATATCAGGTTATGGAAGTGCTTATGAGGAAATTTTGATGAACGACGATCAATGGGCGGATGCAATAGACAAGATGGTAACCGGGCTAGAGCAGTATAATGCATCAATCCACGCTCTTGGAAAGAAGAGCAACAACGATACACAACCATTGGGGTATCAAGTACCTGAAGAGTTGCCATATCAAGCCTATGATAAGCCTGTAGAAGAGCAACCGGCATTTCTCTGGAAAGCTTTCCAGCAAGCAAAAGAAGCCTGGAAAGCGTCGATTAGGAAGCGTTTAGAGGAAGACGTGAAATTACTCGCGCCTGAGCAGGGACTAAAAAGCGAATGGTGGGAGAAAGAGCAGGCCAGATTGCTAGCGGCTGCTAAATGGGACGAGGGCTTTGGTTCAAGCTATCCAGACGAGAAACGGGCCTATCTTGAGAAGTGGGGGCCAATCGCGGAACAGCAGTACAAGCAGGAAGAGCCAGAGCAGCCACTTTTGATAGATGATCCTCTGCAAACAGAAGAACAGATGGCTCAGGCCCAAAAGGCCTGGGATGAACTAAAGAAGCATCCCCTTGTGCAGGTCTTGACACAACGTTACCAGGAAGCACAAGAGCACGTACATGGACCGTTCGTGTTCTTGATGAACCAGAACCACAATGCGCTGCGGGGCTGTGTTACCTGTGGCGCTACGTGGGTTGGCCTCATGGCTGGTGAGGCGAAGGGCCTCGTGTGGCATCCTGTCGGGGAATTGCCGGAGGAAGAAGAGGAGTGATGAGCGATGAGCAGCGGGATTATGTCGTGATGCTTGATTTTCAGTTCTTAGGCATACACGTACTGGCTGAGAATGAAGAGCAGGCCCGTGAACTTGTGCTAGCAGCGCTAGATAATCTCCATACCGAACGAGAACCAACCGGCATCGCGGGCATTGAGTACGGGCTGAGAAGTACAAAAGTTCTGCCCGTTGAAGAGGGATGAGTAATGCAATTCGATGAAAGCTATATGCAGGTAGCAAAAGAAGTGCTGGATGAATTGGACCGGTATAAGGGATATTCATACGCCAGCCGTTTTCAAAGCCCCACTGACATCTCACGCCTGGCAGTTGCCATAGAGCGCGCCGTAGAACATCGCCTGGCAGGTAACGCATGCGCGCATGAGGAGCAATGCAAAGGGATAGAATATGTCGGTGGGCACTATCAAGAGGGAAAGTGAATAACACAGAAAGGAGGAATAAGCTATGCCAGAAGAAGATCAGAACCTGGGAGCGACCGTTGATGCAGCTGCGGCTGAAGAAGTTGCGCCTTCGCCGAAACGAGGACCGGGCGGTAAGTTCGTCTCGGCTGCCGATGCACCTGTCAGTTCAGGCAATTGCGCCGGTGAGTTGGTTGAAGTGGGCTCACCCGAAGGTGTGACGTACAACACGTATGAGTGCCAGGTGTGCCATCAAGTCCTGCACGTCGGCCTGGAAGACCTGGACGAGAATGGGCTGCCAGGTGAGCATTCGCCTCTGGGCGTCTAGGTGGGACAGGTCATCTTTGACATCGTTATTGGCGTGCTTTCGCTCTCTAGCCTCGTCATGGGCACAATTACCTCTATCCTTCTACGCAGAAGAAACGAGGAGCTGCGCCGCTACTGGCATGAGAGAAGGGGGCAGCCATGAGGCGCAAGAGAGCGGATCACCGCGTCACCAGCGATATGACGGTCTATGCACGGCGAGCACTGCTTCTCGGCCTTGCGGCCCTTGCGGTGCTCGTACTCATCGGCGTTGTGCTCGTCATGCGGTGACACGAAGGGGCCGCGCCAACCTCAGCGCGGCCCCATGCTTGACTTACTAGCAATCGCATGGATCACGGAAACGCTCATCGAGACGAGCGCGATGTTGCTGCAATAACGCCGTGAAGTCATCATTCGTCATGTTCTGATACACCTGTTTCCACTCTTGATCGGTCATTGTCTGATCCTTTCTTTCTGCCCTTGCGGGCCACTAATCCCACTTGAGCTTGCGCAGGGCATCGCTGTATTCTGCCCTGGCATCAAGATCAGCTTCCTTGCTTTCCGCCTGGAAGGGGCTGGCATAGCCCTCGGCAACGGAGCCTGAATACTGTACCTCAAATGGGAAGATGGACTTGAGATGCGCTGTTTCAAAGTTGCCTGCCTCCAGGTCGGAGGCAAGAATATCACATGTTGTCCCATCGGGGAGAGCTCCAAGAAACTGTGTCAACTCACCAAAAGATGGGATAGATGTTGTAATGGTCATTGCTCTGCCTTTCTGCCCTGTCGGGCTACTCATTTGTACCTGGCATACTTGCTGCGGATGACGAACTCGACATCCCCGTCGTCTAATAGATCAACATGGGCTTCTGGATAATCGCTGTGGGACCAGGTCATGACCCACCCATTTGTGCCCTGTAAGAGCGTATTGACGGTGACATCTCTGCCTGCGAACTTTGCCAGTACGACCTTTTTTTCATTGAGCGCTTGTTGTGCTTCTTGTACAGTTGCCATTGTCGTTCCTTTCTTTCTGCCCAGGTCAGGGCTGCCACCACGGGCGGGCGGGCGGCTATTGTTCTAACGACGCTTCGATGTACTCACGGCGGCTCTTGCCGCTGGCATCGATCTTTGCCAGCAAGTCTTCGCGGATTGGCAGAGATACAGTAGTATATCTGCCTTGTATCTCTTTCGGGCGACCTACGCGCTCACCTAGACTTAGATTGTTGTCTTTTGCTGTACTCCGTATCCAGTCTTCAAGTTCTCGCACGCTCGTAAACTCATAGAGTTCGCCGAGC
>WNFI01678650.1_pt1 | contig 33097 bp, 27 predicted proteins | sample 5400471 | NCBI WGS metagenome assembly WNFI01 (sample SAMN13153348, study PRJNA577476) | soil metagenome | isolation source: 100 cm saprolite on Douglas fir-dominated hillslope | place: USA:California | collected 2013-09-17 | reverse complement strand
GAAATTGGAAAACACAATACCGTACGTGATCGCCGGATCGTCGAGAGTCGAACCGTTGGCGTACGCGATTGGCTCCATCAAGAGGCGCTTTACATCGTCACGCCCCGGGAAAAACCGCTCCATCATTTCGCCGGTCGTTTCCGTGTTGTTGTCGTAGAAATTCATCGCCCGCAAATGGTCGTAGAATTTCTCGATCTGAGCCCGATCGAGACGGAATTGTTCAACCAAAACGCGGGTGTAGTCGTCGCGGGTGAACGTCGTCCAAACGTCCATCTGCGGATTTACGAAGCGGATATCTTTGAGCTGAACGATCGAATCAGAGATTTCCCTGGTCCAATATTTCCGGCAGGACTTGATCATTCCGACCGGAAATCCGTGGAGCGAAATGTCGAAGATATGCCCCCCTTTACGGGTGAACCACGTGGCTAGGCCGCCGAACTGGTAGTGATGTTCAAGCAAGAGGACCTTGTGTCCCGCTTTGGCGAGCACATTGGCACCGGTCATGCCGCCGAGACCGCTGCCGATCACGATAACATCGTATTCATCTGCCACCCCTTTGAGCCAGTCGTAAGCCATGAAAAAGAGAGACATAAACGCTCGCTAAATCAAAGAGCAACTGGGAATTCCGGACGGCGATTAAACCGGCCACCCGGGCGTATTTTTGAATTAAGTCGCGCATGGGTGAGAGGCGGAGAAAGCAGGGTTTAAGCAGGAAATCATGAATCAAGGAAAGAATTTACCCAGAATGGACGCCGGACAAATCACATCGGCCTAGGTGGGCTGTCGGCGTCCCTGCGGCGGCAACGGCAAGCAGTTCAAGTGTCTTCATCGTGCGATGCCGTCACGGTGACACGGTGACCGCGACGGCGCAGCAATAGGCTTTCGTGAGCAAGTCTAAAAATTGCTGCTAAATTATGCTTATATTACCTAATTATTCTATTTAATGTTACATAAGTGAGTGCGTCTTCTCGCACCATTTTGATTGGAGCCGCCGTCCTACACGAGCGTTCATTTTTGCCATACACGAACGAGAGAATATCGAGAGCGGGGAGCGCAGGCCGCTGGCCTGCCGAATTGACCGAAGAAGCAGGCCTGCGGCCTGCGCGCCTAAGGCATGCGATAGCCCCTTTAAAAGAGGTGGGGGCGGGTTTATCCCCTTAACCGCCCTTATTTGAGCTGCGCAACGCGCAGAGGGCCGTTAAGGATAGCGGCCCCTTCCCCCGATCCCAAGCCATACCAACGCGAGCGTCAGGGTATGAATGGGCGCCGAAGAATCACCCCATTGCTCGCATGAAGCACAAATCTCTCCATTTTTATGCAAGGCAATAGAGTCCAAATCAATTAAATAAGCATATTGAGGCAACAAATTATCGCCCATCAATCCCGAAAGGCCCAGCAGGTAAGATTCCCAAAATGAACCAGTCGATGAGGTGCCTATGCTCTGCCCTCTTAACCCATCACTGCCGCGCCTTACTTGGCGGATTGAAGCACGTGATAATTGGCCATCGAGATGCCGCTTAGCATCGCACCGATGATCCCTAGAAACCCTTGGTCGGTCCCGCAAAGATAGAGGTTACTCAAATGGGTCCGGCCGTCCCGGATCTTGTGCGGGGCGCCGTAGATAGCCCCGTTGAGATGCCCGGTGAACTTTTTGACCGTCCGGGGAGTAAACATGTCCGTCGCAAGGGTACGGCCTGCCAGGGTCTCCGGCGACACTGTGGGCAGGAAGCGCTGTGCACTGGACAGGACTTTGCCGAACCAAACTTTCTTGTCCGCTTGATACGCGTCTTCTGACAATTCGGCCCAGCGGTCATACCGTGCCAGACAGGTGACGCGCAGAATGCCTTCCGGAAGCCTCCGGCCGTCGCCGTAGTTAAAATTGTTCGGGAAACAGATGACGCCACTCCGCGGGTCCACCTGATCATCGGGACACGCATAAGTAAACCGTGGCGAATCATTAAAAAAGATAATCGTATCACTCCCCCAACCCAGCGCCGCCGGTTCACAGTCGAGAGTGTTGATCGTCTCGACAAACGAAAGTTGACCGACATTCGCTTCAGAGCGCTTCGGAGCTTCGGTGTTCGATCGCACTGGATTCGCGCAAAGCGCTTCGGTCTCGGTCGAGCCGATCGATGATAAGATATGTTCCGCCGTCACTTCGGAGCCATCGTCCAAAATAAGCCGGGCCGCCCGGCCACCTTCCTCAACAATCCGAGCCACGCCACACTTCATGCGACGCTCTCCTCCGGCTTTCCGGTACCGCTCCAGGAGGATGCGCAAAATCGCTCGCACTCCCTCCAAAGGACGCGCAAAGCCTTCGAAAAAAATCGACTTAAACATGATCACGAACTGCGCAAAATCCATGTCTCGCTCCTGCGCGCTCCCGTAATACATCAGCGGACAGAAGATCATATCGATCAGGAGAGGATCTCGCAGATAGCGGCCGACCACTTCGCGCGCCGACAAGGCCTGTGCCGTCAACGAGACTTCATCGAAGGTCCGTATTTCCTGAACGAGCTTTTGAAACCCATCTATCTCCGCAGGAAATATCCGGTTCACTTCGCTGATGAAGAGCGAAAAATCGTTAGTAAAGCGCAGTTCGCCACACCCCAGAAAGGAAACCTTGGACTGCTTTTGTTCGCAGAGATCCAATTCTTCTCGATCAATTCGTAGCTGCCGCAGCAGTTTTCCCAGCGGAGTGCCCTTCACTCCAGGTCGCACAAAATTCGTCAACGCATGCAACCCCACATCATACTTTCGGCCATCGAAACTATAGAAACTGTTGAGTCCGCCGACTGCGTTGTGTCGCTCGAAAATGCAGACCTTTTTCCCGAAATGCGCCAGACGAATACCCGCCGCCAGCCCGGACATCCCCGCGCCAATGATCGCGACATCGTAGTGTTGAGCGGCGTTCATCTTCTCATGGGATCTCTTTCTCGTTCTTCTTTATCTTTCTCTTTCGTCAGTTCGGCAAAAGCTGCAAACGTGAGAGAAAGATAAAGAAGAACGAGAAAGAATCGATTCAGGGATTCGCGATTCCCGGCGTGCATAGTTTGAATTTAAAACAAAACAGGCCGGGATAAAAATCCCGGCCCGCCTTGTTGAAAAACAAAAAATCAAGACTTCGACGCGAGAGCGTTGAACTTTGGCGTGAGATATTCCGCGCAACTATCCAGGGAAGCAAGGTGGAGATAATCCGCTTCAGGAACTTCGATTCCATACCGTTTGCGAAGCTCCATCACGATGTCCAAAAAGTCCATCGAATCGAGTTGGAGCTGGTCGCGCAGGCGCACGTCCGGCTTCACATTGCTAATATCTTCGTCAGGCGCGACATCGGCTACGATGTCGAGGACCACCTGTTTGCATTCGTCTTTTGTCATGAGCTAGGGAGCGTAAGTTAGGCATTAAACCGCTTGATAATAAGAGTGGAATTAATGCCGAGCATACCGAAGGAGTTATTGAGGATAGCGTCAACCCGTTTCACCGTGCGCGGCTGGTTGATAACGAGGCCTGGCAAAGCGCACTGCGGATCGAGATCCGATATATTAATAGTAGGATGAACGATCAAATCGTCAAATGAAGGCAGGTTTCCGGCTAGCTCAAGGGCGCCGGCGGCTCCCATCGCGTGACCGATAAAACTCTTGGTGTTATTGATGTGGGTATCAGGACAGTCCTTAAAGACACTTCCCAAAGCCTGACACTCTTGAATGTCGCCCTGAGGTGTTGCGGTGGCGTGAGTATTGACGATATGAATATCCTGAGGCGTAAGTTCCCCACGTATGAGTGCCGCGCGCACGCATTCCGCCTGACGCGTCGGATTGGGAAGCACGTAGTCGCTGGCATCTGAGTTGATGCAGTAACCCGACACTTCTCCGTAAATCTTTGCCCCGCGCGCCTGCGCGTCTTCCAGTCGCTCCAAGGTATAAAGACATCCGCCTTCGCTGACCACGATCCCATTGCGAGCCTTGTCAAACGGTCGGCTCGCTTGATTCGGTTCGGCGTGGGTCGCCAACGCGCCCTGGCTTTTAAATCCGGCAAAAATGCCAAAGGTATGAATGCTTTCGCTCACACCACCACAGATGGCGAAATCCACTTCGCCCAAGCGCAACATTTGGGTGGCTTGGATAAGCCCCGCATTGCCCGCGGCACAGGCGGCGCCGATTGTGTAGGCAGGGCCGGTGATTTTTAGGTTGAGCGAGACTTCGCCCGCCGGGTTATTGGCGACTGTACGGGGATTGTGGTAGTGCGACCAAAACTTCGTGTCGTAATTAAATTTCGAGATCGCGTAGATTTCGTTCTCAGTCTCGACATTACCGTGCTCGGTCACACCAACGTAAATACCAACCCGGTTCTTATCGACCTTGTCCCAATCGATCCGACTATCGGTGACCGCTTCCCTCGCGCAATAGATGCTGATGCTGCCTGCGCGCGTTCCGACACGAATTTCCTTCTTGGTTTGGTATCTGAGCGCGTCGTAGTTGCACACACCAGCCAACACCTGGCCCATGTAGCGCATATCGATCCGCTGAATCCGGGCGATGCCCGCAAGCAGATTGGCGCGAAACTCGGCCAACGTATTGCCGTTGGGCGAGGTCAGGCCGATTCCAGTGATAACGATGCGACTGTGCTTCATGCGCGGTGGCGCGAAAAAGGATGAATGATGAGGAAAAAGCAAATTTCCCTAGACATTGGTGCCCCGAACGCAAGCTCGACGGCATCGAACACCGTAAGGCAAACACTCAGCCAGAATCCGACAACAGGTACCCACAAATGGATTCGAATGAAAACTCATTTAAAAAACATCGGCTTTGAGGATCACCAAGTGGTGAAGGATGCATCTCAATATTTTCTTCGCAGCGGCTCTCTTCATCGTGGCCATTCGTGGGTATCTTCCGCCTGATTCGGCCGAGATAACCCCTAATTCCCCTGCTTCGTCCTCTGTCCATATTCGATTCACTTATTTCATCTGGGGGAAACTTTCTTCTTTTTTGCGGTCAAGGAGATGCATTTTTGTCTTTTCCTCTCCTAAATTGAACGACTGGATAGCCCTTCCATGAACGTACTCGTCGTCGGCGGTGCCGGTTATATCGGCAGTCACTGTGTTCGGCAATTGATTGCAGCCGGTCATCGGCCTGTGGTCCTCGACAATTTGGTTTATGGCCACCGGGGAGCGTTGACCGTCGGCGTTAAATTCTACGAAGGCGATTTGGCCGACCAGATGCTACTCGCAAAAATCTTCGCCGACGAAAAGATCGAGCTCGTGATGCACTTCGCCGCCTACTGCTACGTAGGGGAATCCGTCACTGAACCGCTCAAGTATTATCTCAATAATCTCGTTGCTCCGATTTACCTCCTGCAAGCGATGATAAAAGCGGGTGTCAAAAAATTCGTTTTCTCTTCGACGTGCGCGACCTACGGCGTTCCAGAGAAGATGCCGATCGTGGAGAACATGCCACAGGCGCCGATCAATCCCTACGGACAGACCAAGCTCGATGTAGAAAACGCGCTCAAAGCTTTCGCGCACGCGTACGGTTTGAGCTTCGCCGCTTTCCGCTACTTCAATGCGGCCGGCGCTGCCGCGGACGGTACGATCGGAGAAGATCACGATCCCGAAACCCATCTGATCCCGCTCGCCATTGACGCTGCAACAGGACGCCGCCCCGCCCTCAAGGTTTTCGGCACTGACTATCCCACACCCGATGGCACGTGCTTGCGCGACTATGTTCACATCGATGATCTCTCGCGAGCTCACATCGCCGCGTTCGAAAAACTGAGCAAGCCCGGCACGATGCTCTTCTACAACCTCGGCACCGGCACACCTACGTCCGTACTTGAAGTGATCAGCGCTGTCGAAAAAATCACTGGAAAGAAAGTGCCCTACACCGTCGCGCCACGCCGGGCGGGGGATCCACCGGCTTTATATGCTGACTCGACCAAGGCCAAGACGGAGCTCGGTTGGAAAGTGCAATATCCCGAAATCGAATCCATCGTCGCCACCGCGTGGAAATGGCATTCCAGCCACCCCGAAGGCTACGCCGATCGGAAGAAGTAAATTGGTAGGGGGTGGGCCGTCGCGTCCCCGCAACGACATTTCTCGGTTTGAATTTTGAACCACGGAAACATCGAGGCGCAAAACAATGAATTAAGTGCCCACAGAACTCACGGAGTTACACGGAAATAGGAACAGGGCCACAGAAGACAGCGGTCAGAAACAGATTTCTGACATCTGGCCTCCTCCGATCCGAACTCTGTGCCTCCGTGCCCTCTGTGGTTCAAAAACAGCCCTTCCAACAGCCTCCCTTACTCCTTCAATCCGAGTTCCTCGATTCTTTTGCGGAGAGTGACGCGTGTCATGCCAAGTTTCTCGGACGCTTTCAGGAGATTGCCTTCGGTATCGTGCAGTACGCGTTGAATCATTTCTCGCTCGACACGTTTCAAAATGGGCTCGTCCGCGTCCTTGAGTTTGGCGTAGACGAGATCGAGCGCGGCATCGATGGAGAGCGTAGGAGCCGCATGCTTGGGCTCCGCTTTCGCTGCTGCAGGTTCGGTCACGGCCGGCGCACGGACAACAGATTCCGGAGTCGCAGGGGAAACGGACGGTGAAGTACTGATCGGCGCGGCAGGGGCCAACGCACCCACCGTTTCACGAATCTCCTGTGGCAAATCTTTGATGAGAATCGCGTCACCTTGCGCCACGACCGCACTGCGGTAGACCACGTTTTCCAGCTCACGGACATTGCCCGGCCAGCGGTAACAAGGTGGCAGACGCAGGCGAACCACGTTTAAGCGGTAGTAAAGGTCCTCGCGGAAGGTCTTCGCCTTAACCATCTCTTCCAAATCCTTATTGGTGGCTGCGAGGATACGCACGTCGACCTTGATGGTCTCGGTGCCGCCGACGCGCTGAATCTCGCCCTCCTGCAGCACGCGCAAAATCTTCGTCTGCGTCGCGAGCGCCATGTCGCCGATCTCATCCAGAAAAATCGTACCTCCGTCGCACAACTCGAATTTTCCGATACGTTGACCGGTCGCTCCGGTAAACGAGCCTTTCTCATGTCCGAACAATTCGCTCTCGATGAGATTATCGGGAATTGCGGCACAGTTTACCGCGATGAACGGTTTGCTCGCGCGATGGCTATGCTTATAAATGCTGCGGGCCACGAGTTCTTTTCCGGTGCCGCTCTCGCCTGTGATCATCACGGTCACGTCGCTGGCCGTTACCTGCCCAATCATCTTGAAAACTTCCTGCATCGGTTCTGACGAACCGACGATGCCTTCCTTGTAATCTTCGCTATTGAGCTTCGGCTTGTACTCGCCCGCGGAACGCAAATCGGCGTGAGCCTTCAAAGCATTCTCCGCGATCGCCAAAACCTTCGCGGGATCGAAGGGCTTCATAATGTAGTCGAACGCCCCGAACTTCATCGCCTCGATCGCGGTTTGCGCCGTGCCGAATGCCGTCATCAAAATAACGAGCTGCCGGGCGTTGATCGCGCGAATGTGCTGAAGCGTTTCCAGCCCGCTCATTCCACCCATCCGTATATCCAAAAAAATGACGTCAGGCGCCGGGCCCTTCTTGACCGCTGCAATACCCGCTTCGCCGCTCGGCGCTTCAGAGACGAGATATCCCTTTGACGACAAAACGCGCGTCAAAGAGTAACGGATTTCTGAATCGTCATCGATGACGAGTACGGTGGAGGCTGACTTGGCAGGAGCTGTCATTTCAGGTTCGGAATCGGGTTTCTGACAAAAATCGCCGTTTGCCACTTCGAAGTGGCGAAACAAACAATTCCGGCATTAGTTAGGTCAAATGCTCCGTTGGTCAATTAACTTGTTCCGCCTATTTGGCATCCAGTTATCGGTGCACGCGAGTTTTCTCCTGCTTCTGGGCTGGGTTGCTTGGAAAGGATGGCACGAAGCGGGTTTGCGAGGTCTTGGGTGGGGGCTGGTTCACATTGTCCTCCTCTTCACCTGTGTCACTTTGCATGAGTACGGACATTCGTTGGTGGCGCAGCGTTTTGGTATCGGCGTCCCACGTATCCTCTTGTTGCCGATCGGAGGGATGGCTCAGTTCGATTCCATCCCTCGCAGCTCGCGGGCTGAACTTTGGGTTACATTTGCAGGCCCTGCCGTGAATTTCACGTTGGTCGCCCTGCTTTGGCCGATCATTCACGCCCTGCCCGATATAGACTTCCCAGACTATGCGATCAACGGCTCCGTAATTTTAGATAGCCTTTTCATCATCAATTTGGTGATGGGCTGCTTCAATTTACTACCTGTTTTCCCCATGGACGGAGGCCGAATTCTCCGCGCCCTTCTCGCGTTAAGGTGGCCCTACCTTACGTCGACGCGCTGGGCCGTACAAATTGGCAAGATCCTCGCCATCATTGGCTCTCTCGTCATGGCCTTTGTCATACACAACTACCTCGCCTCGGTGATCTTCCTTTTCATTCTTTGGGCTGGCGAACGGGAGTATCGCTACGTGCAACAAAAAGAAGAAGAGGCCGGCCACTGGGCCATCACGTTGGAACGATTGCGGCGCCTGCAGCCCGAGCCGCCGATCGTTCCACCGCTGCTCGATAAGCCGCGCGACTCATCTGCTTCCAACTGAACCGCGATCTAAATGGCGCGAGCAAATTGGCAAAAACAAATCCACTCCCTCTCAGGCGAATGCGTCCTTCTTCCGATCGGTCCTCTGAACCTGTGTTGATCGTCGATCGCGTTTCGAAAAACTACGGTGCACGGCAAGTTTTAGGCGACGTATCTTTTCAACTTCAGGCCGGCGAACGCTTGGCCCTGACTGGACCTTCCGGCAGCGGGAAAACTACGCTCCTTAATTGCCTCGGCGGAGTCGACCGCCCGGATCAGGGCTCGATCCAAATTCATTCGCGGGCCCTTGAAACGTTGTCGAGCGATGGTCTAGCCATGCTCCGCCGTCAGTGCGTCGGCACCATTTTTCAATTCTTTCATCTGCTACCCACGCTCACTGCGTTCGAAAACATCGATTTGCCGCTCCAGCTTTTGGGCGTGACAGAAAAGGAAAGGACTCCGCGCGTCACCGCCTTGCTCGAACGCATGAACCTCGCCCATCGCGCCTCCGCGTTGCCCTCGCAATTGTCGGGCGGCGAGCAGCAACGCATAGCCGTCGCACGCGCCTTGGTGCATCGACCCGCGCTCATTCTCGCCGACGAGCCAACGGGAAATCTCGATTCAGCCAATGGTGCGTCGATTCTCGCCCTCCTCCGCGAACTCACCGACGAAACCCACACCGCTCTAGTCTTGGTCACACATAGCGAGGAGGCCGCGGCAATTTGCCATCGCAATATTCATCTGCGCGACGGTCGCATGGTCGTGCAAGAGGCCCGCCCCTCGGGTTTCGAAACGCCGCACTAGGATCTGCTATATAGGAAATAGCGGGTGTTGCAGAAGGGATAAGGTGGGCCGTCGCGTCGACGCCGTAATTATTTCCCAAACATCGATAGGATCGGAGTTTTTGCCACGAAAGATCACATAAAACACAGGGAATTTTCTTTGAAATCTTTACCTTCTTTTGTGGCTAATTTTTGCACCTCTCGTTCTTTTTTGCGGCCATTCCTTCTGTGGTTGCTCGGTGGTAGCTATGCACTGAATTCCGATGATACTTAAGAAAACTCGGAAGAATCCCTGCGTGTTTCCGCTCGTCCACGTTTCCGCGATTGGTTTGGCCCGTACGTGCGGCGCTCTCCCTTTCCTCTGCTTCCTCCTGTTCAACGACCTTGATATATTCTTCTTTGGCGATCTTCTCCACGCCTTTTGCTGTTCCATGTGAGTCTCCGTAATTCGCTTTGGTTGCGGCTTAACGGAGCAGTGCTAGTGTCGCATGGAATTTCCGTCCCCCCTCGTTCCATGTCTGTGAATTCCTTATACCGCGAATCTCATCACAATCTTAGCGTGCCTGCAGGCCCGTTGAGTTGGGTCTTGCTGCGCAAAACAGCGTTTCGTCACTGGCGAACGGAGCCCCGACAAACCGCACTACTCGTTCTAATTTTGGCTCTAGGCGTCGCGGTTTTCCTCTCGGTGCGGCTCGCCAATCGCCCTGCGGTTGCCAGTTTCCAAAACTTCACCGATACGCTCACCGGCCAAAGCGATTGGCTAATCAAAGCCCCCGCCGGGACGCTTCCTGTCGCGGTGCTCACGGAACTTCGCGACAAAATCAGTACGCTTCCCGTTCACGTCATCCCCGTGGTGGAGACAACGGCCGCGGCCCCTGCTCGCAAAGGAGATTCTGAAACCCGTTGGAGCCGGACCTCTTATCAGTTGCTTGGGCTCGATCTCGTCGGTCTGCCCAATCTTCCCATTCGTAGTGACGCAGGACAGCCGTTCTTGACCCAATCGTCTGACAGCAGCAAGGACAACGGCATGCATTTTTGGGACGTATTTCGCAGCGGCGCCCAAGTGTACATCAGTCCGGTCCTCGCCGCGGCAAAACATCTGAAGGCCGGTGCGCACTTGGACCTAATTATCAACGAAAAGGTCGTAAACTTGCCGATCGCCGGAGTGATCCCGTCCTCCCCCGACGGACCGCAAATCCCGGAAAACCTCCTCGTGCTCGATCTCCCAGCGCTGCAAACGCTGACCGGAAAACTGGGCCGACTCGATCGCGTGGAGTTTGTAGTCGAACCGGGAATCCGCGCGGCAGAAATCAGAAACGAATTGAAAACCCGTCTGGAGGTCTTGGGAAAAGATCGCTGGACCGTTACCTCGCCCGGCGCACGGCGCGAAACCGCCGAGGCGATGACTCGCGCCTTTCGCCTCAATCTGACTGTTCTTTCGCTGATCGCGCTGCTCGTGGGTCTTTATCTTATCCTTCAAGCGCTCGACGGCGCTGTGGTGCGACGCCGCGGTGAAATCGCGATCCTGCGTTCCTTGGGCGTTCGGGAAGGTGAAATCCGTTTCACCTGGCTTTTAGAAGCTGCGATGCTTGGTTTGGTCGGCGGAGCCGTCGGTCTTTTGTTGGGCTGGCTGGGTGCGCAATTCTCTGTCCGTTTTGTGGGACAAACGGTCAACGCTCTTTACTACGCGACCACCGTTAAGGCCGCCCACCTTCATTCCGGTGAAGCGCTGATCGCTTTGGCTCTCTCCGCTATCGCGAGCATCACGGCGGGCTGGCTTCCGGCTAACGAAGCCGCACGCACTCCGCCCGCGCAAATTTTAGTCCGCCACGCGGGAGCGGCGGAAGGTCAAACACTACTGCGCAATTATGGGTTCGCCCTTGCCTTGATCGTGGCAGGGGTTGCTCTGACTCAGCTTCCACCGCTCCGCTTCGCTGGTGGAGGACGCTTCCCGCTGGCCGGTTATATCGCCGCGTTTCTCTGGATTTTCGGCGGCGGAATATTTTGTGCCTTGGGCCTGCCCCTCATCGCTCATTTGGGTGGCTCAACGAAACGCAAGTTCGTCACCGTACGTCTCGCGCTCAGCCATCTCAAGATTCCGTCCGGGCGGCATCGGCTCGCGGTCGCTTGCTTGTTGTGTGCGATCGGCCCGACGCGTGGAACGCTCTCATCTCCCATCCCTCCGTCGCTTTCGGAAATGTGCTTCAGGCTTATCCAATCGAGCTCAATGGTATCTCGACGCTTCTGTCCGGCACTGAGCTGAACTTTCTTCGCTCCCACACCAACCTGCCTTGGGTGCAGCCACCGCTCGACTCGACTATTTTCGATTCTACGCGAAGCGAGACCCTCGCGCTCGCGAGCGAAAGTTTTTCGGAACGTTTTCGCGTGAACCGCGGCGATCGCATCGCAATTCCAACTCCGGCGGGCCCGCATACCGTCACGCTCGAGGGAATTTTCGCCGACTACGGTAACGAACGCGGATCGATCTTGGTTGAGCGCAAATATTTGGTGAAATGGTTCAGCGACAATTATGTCACCAATGTTTCGCTTTGGGTTAAACCCAGCCTCAACGCAGAAGCCGTTCGCGCCGAACTCCTCGAACGCTGGCCAGGACTTTCTGTCTACACCAATGGAAAACTTCGCACCGAAATTCTACGGATCTTCCATCAGACGTTTTCCATCACGTACGCACTCGAAATCATCGGCGTAACTGTTGCCGTGGTCGGACTTGCTCTTACCTTGGCCAGCGTTCTCCTCGACCGGCGCGACGAACTCACGACGCTACGCGCTCTGGGTTTTACCCATCGCGAGATTGCGCTCGCGACGTCCATCGAGGGTTTCGCTGTCACCGTAACCGCGACATTCGGCGGGACGCTCGTGAGCTTGGCGCTCGGATGGCTATTAATTTACGTCGTTAACAAACAGTCGTTCGGTTGGACGCTGGGCTTTGCGCTTCCTTGGACCCAACTTGCCGCGCTCGCCACCGTCGTCATCGCCACCGGCACGGCTGTCGCCTACGCCGTCGGTCTCAAAGGCGCAGTTCTGCCCGCAGATCAGGAAGAGTAACCCGCGCCATCGAAAAACCAAAATGATCTATAGAACGATCAGAAATTCGCGCAAAGGTGCGAAGGCGCAAAATTCCAAATCATTCGCCGTCTTTGCGTCGTTGCGCCTTTGCGCGAGTTTTCTCCGTGCCCTCAGTGATCTCCGTGTTCAAAAGCATCGACGATCCTGGAAAATCGTTTCGCTCGGGCTCTGTTTTTGTGCGTCGCTTTTCCGCAATTCCGCTACGGATGCTCCCGGGTTCGCCCTGCCGCAGTTAAATCACCACTTCGAATTTCCTCGCGACCACGGAAGCCATCCGGAGTTCAAATTGGAATGGTGGTACGTCACGGGCCATCTCTACACCGACGACAACCATCGCTACGGATTTCAAGCCACCTTTTTCCGGAGTGCAGCGCCGCGCGATTTGCTCACGCCGAATGCGATTGAAGAAAACGAAGACTTCGGGACCGGCCAGGTTTATCTCGCTCACATGGCTCTCCTCGACGTTCGGAATGGCCGCTTTCTTCACCAGGAACGCCTCAACCGCGAAGGCTGGGATGCCACTGCGACATTGAACAAGTTGGATGTACGAAATGGCCCGTGGTCTCTGCGCATGACCGACGCGAACACGCAGCAACTCAAGCTGCAGGGCAGTATTCGCGCCGACGTTTCGTTTTCGCTCATCTTGGAACCCGAGAAACCATTGGTCGTTTTTGGTCAAAACGGTGTCTCGCGCAAAGGTGCGACACCCGCGGCAGCCAGCTATTACCTCACCTTCCCTCGCCTGCGCGTAACGGGTCAATTGCTCGATGGAAAAGAAACTCGGATCGTCCATGGACTGGCATGGATGGATCACGAAATCAGCAGCAGTCAGCTTGATCCCCAACAGGTCGGTTGGGACTGGGCCTGCCTGCAACTCTCCGAGAGCCGAGAGCTGATGTGCTACAAAATGCGACGTGCCGACGGTACCGAGGACCCTTTTTCGACTTTGGCATGGATCGATTCGCAGGGCGTGGTCACGCACGTCAGAGCAGACCAATTTAAATGGGAAACCTTGGGCACATGGACCAGCCCGATTACGAAAGCGATCTACCCAGTACGCATCCGCCTAACCGCGCTTGACCCGAGCACGGGCAAGGATCGAGTTTTCATTTTAGATCCGCTCGCCGAAAATCAGGAACTCACCGGCAACGTCGGCGGCATTCCTTACTGGGAGGGCGGCTGCCACGTGCGCGATGAGCAGGGCAACGAAATTGGTTCCTCGTTCCTCGAGCTCACCGGCTACGCTGGGAAACTCAGGCTGTAGACACGCTGCTCATACAATTACGAGAAGGGAGGACTCTTCGATGAACCGTCAGTTCTGAGGTTCGTTCTTGCGGGCCAAACTTACCTTGCTGTTTGAATAAAATAACAAGCGTCGAGCGTATCGCAGGTATACCAGTCTTCGTGTATGGAATCATCTGCGGCCACAAATCGCACCTTGGCGGACTTCGTAAAGAATTGATTGGGCCACGGATGTTTATCTTCGATCTTTACCACTACGCCTAACTCGGAAGCGTCGTTTCGAGAAAAGAGTCGTGATCCCACTTTGAGTACCGGTTCCTCCAACTTAATCGCCTTGGCTTCCTGCGAACTGCAGCCGCCTACACCGAACGAAAGAACTGCGATTAAGATGTGTAACGCGAACGCAAAGGTCGCTTTTGATAAGCTCATGGCTAATCATTAGTAAGCGACGCGTGACCCATGTACTTAAATGGCGATTAGCAACGTTTGTGTTACAAATATCCAAGAGCGCACATGCGCTTCAGCCCGGCACAAAAAAGCGTCCCGGATTGAGCCGTGGACGCTTAAAATGGTGGACCCGATCAGGTTCGAACTGACGACCTCCTCAATGCCATTGAGGCGCTCTTCCAACTGAGCTACGAGCCCATAAAGGGTTAGGAAGGGTTAAAAATCGGCAAAGAGGCGCGAAATGCAAGGACTTTTTGCGCCCTCATTTTTTTCCTCGAAAAAGCATTCGAAAGGTAGGGCGAAACGTTCCGGGTGTGCCGTTCGCAGTCTAGGGTGTGTCTTGGAAATAAATGCTGGAACCGTGGCCAGAGTTATCTGAGGTGGGAATCCCTTCGTGCTTTGCGCCTTTGCGTGAGTTATTTCGACAACACACCCTAAACTTTGATCGTTAAAATTTCCCGTTCCATTCCTCTGCGTCTCTGTCGTTCAAAATCGATCCCTCAAACGACATACCAAAGACGGTTCATTCTCCCCGCCCAATCATAAATTCGTCCGATCACGTTTCCTCGCGCACGCTAAAATCCAGCACCCAAGTGTCACCTTTGCCGTCTGGCGTCGGTCCGATCGAGCCCACGGCCGCAAACGCAGCAATCGCAGATTGGTCGAACTCCGAATTACCCGAACTCTTCACGATTCGAATGTTCGATAGACCACCGTTGGCTGAAATCGCAAACTGAACCCGGCATTGAAGCAAATCGCTCAGGCCCGGCGGCATCCGATGCGCATCGCGCAGGGCCTGACGCAACCGAGAGGCATACGCATCGAACAAAGTCTGTTGCGCTGCAGTGAGCGCCTTTCCACCTGCACCTTGGCCCGTGCCGTTGGAAAGGCCGCGCACCAGTCCATCTGAATCGATTCGCGGCGCTTTTCCGCTGCGCGTTGCCGTCGGCGCCGGCGCTTTCCCACCATTCTTCGCCGCCTGCTCCCTCACAAATTCGTCGTAACTGAGCCGCTTGTCTTTGAGGGCCGCTTCTTTGGCCACGCGATCCTCGGCCGCCTTCTGAGTCGCAATTTTTTTCTCCTCTGCCTTGGCCGCGCGGGTCTCTGCCCGCTTGACCGTCTTCGTGAGATCGGGAACCGCCGTGGACTTGGTCACGGGGGGAGGTGTCGCCGGTTTGGCAACCGGTTCAGCTACGGGTTTCGCGACCGGATCGGCCGCAGGCGGCGTTGTCGGCTCCGGCAACGGCGCAGGTTCGGCCACAGGCTCGGGAATTTTCGCCTGGGGCACGGACGGCATCTTCACAGCTGGCAACGTTCCCTGCTCCGAACCTTTCGCGGCCTGCGTGGCCATGATGTCGTCGCCCGGGCCCGCAACAAGTTCGAAGATTTTAGGCGGAGGCGGTGTGAAATGCGTCGAATACCACGTGAGGAAAAAAAACAAACCCACGATCGCGCCATGCAGCGCGATGGAGCGCACGAATGCGTTGGTCGTGGTGTTCGCTTCCATGAAGCCTCACTTTCCCGTCTGCGTATCGAGACTGATCCGAGATAGGTTATGCTTCTTGATGATGTCCATCAACTGAATGACCTGCTGATATTGAAGTGTAAGATCGGCCCGGATATCCAGTACCGGTGGCTTCGCCATCGCGGCGATGACATCAAGTTTTTTGGAAAGTTGATCGATCGTGACCAATTCATTCCCAAAATAATATCGGCCCTGGCGGTCGATGGCAATCGGCTGGAATTTCGCTTCCTTATCTCTGGGCTGCGGTCTCGTAGATTCGACGGGAAGATTGATGTGTATCGACTGCTCCTGGCTGATGAGCGGAGTCGCGATCATGAAAATGATGAGCAGCGTGAAGCCGAGGTCGATCAGGTTGGTGACATTGAGCTCCGCAATAGGATGCAGCGAGCGCTGACGGCGAAATGTTCTGGCCATGGTAAGTGAGCGTTAAACGCGAAATTCGCGTACGTTTTCGGGTGCAGGTGGGACGTAGGTAGATGCTTTGGGAGCGGGAGTCATCGGCTCAGGGCGAACACTCATCTCCAGTTCAATGCGATCAGCGAGACTGCTCGCGTAATTTTCTATCTCCGTCACCAGTTGTTTCGTTTTCGCGAGGAGAAAATTATAACCAAAGAGCGACGGAATCGCCACGATAAGACCCGCGATGGTGGTGAGCAGCGCGGCAGAAACACCAGGGGCCAGCGACTTAATCGAAGCCGACTCTTGACCCGCCACTTCGCTGAACGCGACCAACACCCCCCACACAGTTCCCAACAGTCCGAGGAAAGGTGCCCCGGTAACGATCGTTGCCAGGAAAATCATGCTGGATTCGTAACGCAATGTCTGGCGCGAAAGCGCCCGTTGCAGAGCGTTCTCGGCGTGCTCGAGTCTGGCTCGGGCCGAGTCCACGCCCTTTTCTTTTCCGACCGCCGCCGCTCTCCAATAAGCTTCGATGGCGTCGGCGAAAAGATCGGCATAGGGAATCGAACGCATGGCCTTAAACGATTCCGGCAAATCCAAAATCTCACGCTGCTCCCGCAAACGTTGTTCGAAAGCTAAATTAAGCAGGCGCAGCCGCTTCAATTCAAAATTTTTCCCAAACATGATCGTCCACGCGAACAAACTAAAAAGCGCTAAACCACCGGTGATGACTTGACCGGCGATATCGGTGTCACGGAAAACGGTTATAAGATTGGCGGTGGCAAAAAAATTCATCTCGGATAACGACGCAAACATGGTGAAAGTGTTGGCGAGTTTGCTTCATGCAATCAATGGAAATCCCTCAGCGAAATGACGATTCAAAACGAGAGAAATTTAGCCGATGCTTTCAATGATGGAAAAGAGATCGTCTTTGAACCAAAGGGACACGGAGTACTGATCAACTGAAATCTATTTCTGACCGCTGTCTCCTGTAATCCTGTTATTGTTTCCGTGTAATTCCGTGGGCACTTAATTTATCGCTCTATGCCTTCGCGGCTTGGTGGTTCCAAAATCATTGCGCTCGTTTCGCGATCCATTTTGATCTCACGCCTACAGGTGAAGTATTCGATTGCGGAGACCGATCAGCACAGCTTCCCTAAAAAACCCGTTACCGCATGGACTTCAAAACACGTACTCTTCGGCAGCTTCTTGAACGGCGCGGCACCATTTCCCAAAAGCATGTCGTCGCGGGCCTTGATGGTTTCGTCGATAAGATTGTCGTCCCCGTTGACCTTCGCCAGGGCCAGGGCGAGCAGTTCACTCCGATCGAGACGATCACGCGTTTCGGCAATCGGATTCTTGCCGCCGCCGGCAAGAGCACGAATATCGAGCTCTACTCGCGTCTGGAAAAACTCGGCGGCAACGGCCCGATCATGGCCAACGCGCTCATGGCTGCGGGCAGCACGGTGAAATATATTGGTGCACTCGGTGCCACCACGCCGCATCCCGCGCTCGCGGAGTTCGCCGCCCGCAGCGAAGCCATCAGTCTCTGCGACCCCGGTCAAACCACCGCGGTCGAATTCACCGACGGCAAGGTGATGCTCGGTATCATGGCGAGTCTCGATGAGATTACCTACCCGCGTATCCTGGAAAAAGTCGGAGGCGAAGCCGCCCTCCAGAACTTGGTAGCGCGGGCCGATCTCCTCGCCTTGGTCAACTGGACGATGATACCCAATATGACCGCGGTGTTTACCGCTTTCATCGAAAAAGTCCTGCCCGCCCTGCCCGCGCGCGATCGACTATTTTTCTTCGACCTAGCGGATCCCGAAAAACGCTCCGGCGACGACCTCAGTCAAGCCTTGCACACCCTAGCGCGTTTTCAAAAATTTGGCCACGTTACGCTGGGTTTGAATTTGAAGGAGGCCCAGCATGTTCACCGGCTGCTCGGCTATCACGCAGCCGAGGAGTCTGAAGCCGACTTACGCCTCATGGCCTCGCAAATCCGACAACACCTGGCCATTTCGACCGTCGTGGTACACCCGCGCACCTCCGCGTCCTGCGCCACGGCTGAGGGAACGTTTTGGGTGCCAGGGCCCTTCTGCGAGCAACCCCTGATCACAACGGGTGCGGGCGACCATTTTAATGCCGGCTTTTCCGTCGGTCAGTTACTCGGACTCACGCCCGAAGGTTGTCTCACGACGGGAGTGACCACATCAGGGTACTACGTACGGACCGGAAAGAGCCCGACTCTCACTGACTTAGAAAGTTTCCTCGCCGATACGCGGTGATGTCTTCATTCTCACGCTATGTCTCTTAAAACCAAACCCAAAGGTAAGCTGATTTCGTTCGAAGGTTCGGAAGGCAGCGGCAAATCCACGCAGATTGCCCGCTTGGCCGAACGGTTGCAAAAACAGGGGCGCGACGTGTTTTCTACACGCGAGCCCGGAGGCACCGAGATCGGCGAACAAATCCGCAATATCATCGTTCACAATTCCAAGGGTGACGAGATGACCGCAGAGACTGAACTTCTTTTGTTTGCAGCGTCCCGAGCACAACTCGTCCGCGAGGTCATCGTTCCGAAACTGCTCAACGGCATTATCGTGTTGTGTGATCGTTACCTGGATTCTTCCACTGTTTATCAAGGCGTCGCGCGCAACCTTTCGCTCGATCCGGTTCAACAGATCAATCAATTCGCCGTCGGAAACGTCTTACCCGACCTCACGATCGTGATCGACGTCCCCACCGAAGTGAGTCTCGCGCGCATCCGCCAACGCGCATCTGATCTGCCCGACCGCATGGAGCGCGAAAACATCGATTTCTATAACAAGGTCCGCGAAGGCTACCTCGTTTTGGCCAAATCGCTTCCTGAGCGTTTTGCCGTCGTCGACGGCATCCTCGCCAGCGATCAGCTCGAGAAAAAAATCTGGACCGTCGTCAAAGAGCGCACGGAATAATCTCTTTGGGAGCGTAGGCCGCCGGCCTGCATCCACTCCGAGGAGATAGTATTTAGGAGTTAGAATCTAGAAGTCGGAAGCTTAGCCACGAAAGATCACCAAGAACACAGGGAATTTTTTGCGATCTTTGTGATCTTTTGTGGCTAATTTTAATCAAAAATAGATTCGACCTCCGACATCTGTCCTCTGTCATCCGCCCTCCGTCCCCATGTCCGTCACCTTCACTCCCTGGCCCGCACCGCTCGTCGGCACCCCCGCCGTCGCCGTGATCGAGCAAGCCAAAGTGCCGTACTTTCCGCCGGAAAAACATCCGGACTTCATCACGGTCCGTCCATCCGGAAAGATGCGTCAGATTCGCGTCGAGGACTTCGAACCGTTTCTCGATCAAATCCAACTGTCGCCCCAGCTTTCGCGGCGCAAAGTCGCGGTCGTCTTCGATGCGGACCGACTGAATATCGCAACGGCCAATAAATTTCTCAAGACCCTCGAAGAGCCACCCGCCGGCACCACCATACTTCTCGTCACCACTCGGCCCAACGATCTGCTTCCCACGATCCGGAGTCGCTGCCAGCGGTTTCAGTTTAAAGTTGGCGCCGCTGCGCTCACGCACCCCGCCCTTCCCGCCTGGCTGTCTGACTACCGTGACTGGCTTGGCCGGTTGACTGAAGGCATGGCCGACAAACGAGCGATCTCTGACTCAATCTTCGCCGCGTACGGCCTGGTCGCTCGCTTCAACGGCCTGCTCGAAGCCCTCACCGCCGAAGCTTGGACCGCACAGAAAGCCAGCCTGCCCGAAGAACTCGACGACGACGAAATCGAAGCCATTGAAGTCGGTCTGGCGAACGGCCTGCGCCTTCGCCTCTTCACCGAACTGGAGGCCTCGACACTCGCGTTCGCCCGCGACCGCCTCACCTCAGGCGATGCATCCACTCGCCGCGCATTGATCGCGTCCATCAGCAAACTCGAACAGCGCGTTCGGCTCCTCCGTTTGAATTTGAACGAGTCTGTGGTTTTAGAGGACTTTCTCCTGAGCTCACTCCGCATCTGGACGAAGAAGTGATTCGGATGTGACGTGGGATGTGCGATCCGTACGGCCCGCTGGGCCTGCGATTCAAGATTGAAAATGAAAGACTCAAAATCGAAACGGCGGGATCGAGGTGAGTCGTCGGGTCCCTGCAACGACATCGAAAGCAAACTGAACGTTAAAACGCGAAAACCGTCGCAGGGACCCGACGACTCACCTTCTACCTGTCAACCGGCATGTATGCTTTCAACTCGTCACATGTCACACATCCCACGTCGCCCCTTAGATACCGCTCGTCACGATCCTCACAAATTTCTCCCGCGCCTCCATATGCGGGTTATGGCCAGACTCCACAATCATCTCGATTTTCGCCTTTGGAAAATGCTGACGAATCGTCGCGTGATCTTCCAGTTGAACGTAACGTGACTTTCCTCCGATCACAAACAACGTCGGTCCTTCGTACCGATCTTCGGACTTCAGCGGGTTCGCCTCAAGCTCCGCCAAATGCTCTGTCAACACCGGTAGGTTGACCATCCAGCGCCAACTGCCGCCTTCGGTTCGCTCGAGATTTGTCGTTAAAAATTTCCGCATCGCCCAATCGCTGACCCGTGCCTCCATTCGCAGTTCGGCTTCCGCGCGCGATTGCAACGAACTAAGATTAAGCTCATGCATCGCGGCAAACTCCGCGCGATGCGCGCGAGAGAGGTACGTTTTAGGTGCGATATCCACCACGAACAACCGCTCCACTCGCTCCGGATGCCGGCACGCGAGCAACATTGCCGTCTTCCCGCCCATGCTGTGGCCCATCAAACTCACACGCTCCAGCCCCCGCGCATCCATCCAACCTAGGACATCGCCCATCAAGTCCTCATACCCACTCTCCTCCGCGTGAGGCGAAATTCCGTGATTACGGAGGTCCAGCGCAAACACATGATATCGCGCCGTTAGATCCTTGCCGGCCGACTGCCAGTTCCGCGAAGAACCCAACAGACCGTGCAAGACCACCAACGGCGGATTGTCGTCGCCACCCAAATCACGATAAAAAAGACTTACCACGCCCCCACGAACGACACGAACCCGCGCGCCTGACAACGGAAAACAGCGCTCTTGAAATTCGAGGTCAGAGATCGGAGCGATGGATGTCCGCGTCCAAGCCTGTCGAAATTCCAAGAGGTCTTTATCTCCCTTTCCGAGAAACTAGCGCAAAGCAAGAAGCTGACGACTTCGCTGCTTGGCGCTGTTGCGTGACTATTTCGTTAGAGCAAGCTGGAAACAATGTTGATGCTCAGGGCAAGGATCACGGTGTTGAAAAGGAACGCGAGCAGACCGTGAAGAAGTGCCAACCGTCGAACTCGGCGCGAGCAAATCTGCACATCCGAAACCTGACACGTCATGCCGATGACAAAAGAAAAGTACGCGAAATCCATGTAGTCGGGATCTTCTTCATTCGGGAAAAGTAATGCGGTTTTTTCTCCTTTCACTTCCACATGCTCGTCCCGTCCGTAAAAGATGTGGGCGTAGCGCAACGCAAAACCGGTGTGGATCAAGAACCATGAGACGAGGACCGTCGCAATCGTAAGCACAACTTGCTCCGTAAGCTTGCCTAGAGGCAAGCCCTTGCCGGTATCGAGCAGGAATGCCACCGCGGAGAGACTCGCACACGCGCAAAAAATCACCAAAAAGAAAATCAACTTGCGACCGAAATCCTGGAGTTTCGCCGTGCGGATACATTCCTCTGGGTCGGCCAAGGCAATATGAACCCAGGCGAGTGTTAACGAGGTAATCGCGAACACATCCCATGTAATAATGATCAGCGAAGGAAGCAGAACGTGTTTGCTGAATAGGATGGCACACCCAATTGCAGCAGTGGCCAGAGATATCAAAAACCTATAATGAGAATCGATTCCCTGGAGTCTTCGACCAAAGGATAACATCCAATTTATGTAGGATCACGCATCCCGAAACACAAGGGTGACGCTGAAAACTCGCTCAGAGGATACGTTTTTTAACCGCAGAGTCACGGAGGCACAGAGCAATAAATTTAAGCGCGCAAACAACACATGAAAAGAGAAGGAAAATTATGGAGGCCAGATGGCAGCAGTCAGAAATAGAACCCCGATCTTTGTCCGTCCGACATCTGCCGCGACCTCCGTGTCTCGGTGCCTCTGTGGGTAAAAAGTCCGATACGAGTCCGATTCTGTGACGGCCATTTCGCGATTTGCCGTTCATGCTGCTAACCATTGCCGCCGTAGGACGCGTCGGCCCACCCGCCAGACTACTTTCATTTGCACCTGTGCTTGCGCTGCATACCTATCGCATAATCCAGGCGTAATCCCAATCGGGCGATTGCTCCAACTGTCAGTTTTTTGCCGCCTTAACAGAGCACGAGTCGGAGAACATTGCTCGCTTCATCCGCCCCTACCCTGCCGAGATATTTCGTTCCGGTTCACTTAAAGACCGCAGATCGGCCGTGTTGGCATTGAAGCGACTTACCCAAATGAAAAAATACCCTAACCCTCGGCCAAATGCTCGAATGGTTGGCGACGCCTTTGATCGGAGACGTTGCGTGGGCGTTTAAAATCAGCGGCGTGAGGTCGCGTTAAATCATCGAAAATTTCCCGTGAAATACAAATTCCTGTTCGGCTGCTCTCTCGTTTTTTTAACCGGTGTTTTCCACTCGCTCGCGTCTGACGCTTCGCGCCAGACGCTCTCGTTCGATGCCGATTGGAAATTCTTCAAAGGTGATACCGACAACGCGGCACAGATCGATTTCAACGATGCATCATGGCGCAGTTTGAACGTGCCACACGATTGGAGCATCGAGGGTTCGGTCGATGAGAAAAATCCTACCGGCGGAGCGGGTGCCTATTTGCCTTCGGGTATCGGCTGGTATCGGAAGCATTTTTCGATGCCCGCTGCATCCTCAAGTCGCCGCATTTTTGTGGAATTCGACGGCGTGATGGCCAACAGCGAGGTGTGGATCAACGGCACACATCTCGGCAAACGACCCTACGGTTATGTCAGTTTTCGCTACGAACTGACCGGGTATCTTAACTTCGATGACGGGAAGTCCAACATCCTTTCGGTGCGAACGGACACCTCGGCCGAGCCTGCATCACGCTGGTATACCGGCGCAGGAATTTATCGCCACGTGCGATTGGTCATCATGGATCCCGTTCATCTGGAGCCATGGAGCACATTCGTTAGCACACCAAAGGTGACAGTCGATCAAGCGGTGGTGCATGTACAAAGTACAGTCGTCAATCAGTCGGAGGCATCGCGCAAAGTCGTGCTTCGGACGAGTGTCACGGGACCTGATGGAAAGCTTGTTCAGAGAGTCGATACGCCTATTCAATCGGTCGAAGCCGGCAAAACAATCGCCTTTCAGCAGGACGTTTCGGTTAAAAGTCCCAAGCTGTGGGATTTGGAAAAACCGGTGCTCTACCAAACGTCGGTCGAGGTGCGAGCGGACAACATCATCCTTGATCAAGAAACCGTTCCATTCGGGATCAGGGACGCGCACTTCGAAACAGACACGGGATTTTGGCTGAACGGGAAAAACTTCAAAATCAAAGGCGTGTGCCTGCATCACGACGCGAGTGCATTCGGCGCAGCGGTTCCCCTCCGTGCTTGGGAGCGCAGGCTCGAGATTCTCAAGCAGCTGGGGGTGAACGCAATTCGTACCGCGCATAATCCGCCAGCGCCCGAATTCCTCGATCTCTGCGACCGGATGGGATTTCTTGTGATGGACGAGATGTTTGACTGCTGGACCGTCGCAAAGAACCCTTACGACTATCATTTGTATTTCAATGAGTGGTCGCTCATCGACGAACGTGATACGGTGCGTCGCGATCGCAACCATCCGAGCATCATTCTGTACAGTGCGGGCAACGAGATTCACGACACGCCCAAAGCCGAACTCGCGTACAAGATCCTCGCTGGTCTCGTGGGCGTGTTTCACGAAAACGATCCGACCCGACCGGTTACGCAGGCGCTGTTTCGTCCCAACGTAAGCCACGATTACGATAATGGACTCGCCGATCTGCTCGATGTCGTCGGCCAAAACTATCGTGAAAACGAAATCCTCGCCGCACATCTCCAAAAGCCCACACGCAAAATTCTCGGGACAGAGAACACCCACGACCGCAAGGTCTGGCTGGCTTTGCGTGACAACCCGCCGTACGCAGGACAGTTTCTGTGGAGTGGAATCGACTACCTCGGCGAGTCGCGCCGCTGGCCCGCGATCGCGGCTGGCTCGGGCTTGGTTGATCGCACGGGCACACCCAAGCCGCTCGCACGCGAACGGCAAAGCTGGTGGAGCGAGCAACCCGTCGTATTTATCGCTCGACGTGTCGCCTCGACTCCCCCCTCTCCAACGGATCCAGGATACGAGCCGGACCAACGCCGCGTTCAAGTGCTCTTTTCCGACTGGAATCCAAAGACCGAAGAATCGCATCAAGAAGTGGTGGAAGTGTACAGCAACTGCGAGCAAGTTGAACTCTTCCAGGACGGCAAATCGCTTGGCACGCAGCCTCTCCCAAGCGATGCCTCACCCCGCGTATGGACGGTGGACTACAAACCCGGCAAGCTGAAAGCGGTGGCGAAAAACCGCGGCAAAGTCGCAGTGACTGATGAGCTGCAGACCGCGGGAAAGCCGGCCAAGATCGTTCTCAGTACGGATCGCCCGCGCCTCTCTCCCACGTGGGATGATGTTTCGTATGTGACAGCGACCGTGGTCGATGACAACGGTATCACGGTACCAAACGCTCGCGATTTACTGAGTTTCGTCGCAACCGGGCCCGGAACGATCGCCGCGGTCGACAGCGGCGACAACGCGAGCCACGAACCGTTTCAAGCCACGCAGCGCCGCGCATATCAGGGCCGGTGCATGGCGCTCATCAAAGCAACAGCGACTGGCAGAATTACCGTGAGCGCATCGGCGCAGGGCCTGAAGGACGGAAGAGTCATAATCGAAGCGAAGACCAAGTGAGGTGAGGTGCAGCCGATGTGCCCCGCGCGTGAGTAAACGAGTGATAAAGCCGTCTAGGCGCCTTTCCTTGCGTAGCAGGAAAAATGATTCACCAGCAAATAACGGAAAAAGAAATCAGTATTGCCGAAAATGAGCGTCAATCACGTAGGCAGCTAGACAGCTGAACACCGCTCAAATCCAATTGAAATAACGAAGGATCTCACGTTCGCGTAAAATGATCTCAAGCTCCGTCGAGCTGGCGTAAACTTCGTTCTTTCGCTTTTCGGCAAAGAACGCTGCCAGATCGTCATTTGTCGTTTCGATAGGATATATACTTTGCATAGTGACTTTCGGTTTCGCCGCCTCGCAGTTGATAACTCGGAATCAGATTTGAAAACCAGCGTTTCTCAAGAGCGAAGGAACGCGTGAAAACGCCGGCAGAGCAGAATCCTCCTACAAGCGCGTGCAATCCGACTGAGCAACGTCCGTTGCTTTTTTTTTCTTCTCTGGGGCGAGCATGATTTTCTGGGTCTCGACCACGTCACCGCGTTTGAGGGTCACGGTGACTTCAAAGCTATCGAAATTCTTTTCGTGGGCGGAACGCATCGGATCGAGAACAACCTTCTGTCCGGGTGCGAGCGCCACGGTTTTTTCTTTTGGCACGGCCTTGCCGAGAGGAGAGTCGATGGAGAGAACGGTCACTTCAGTGCTCTCTGGGGTGTTGTTCGTCAGCGTCGCCCATAGTACCATGCGGTCGTTCACCGAATCGGCCGTTTTTTGGGAATCGCTGGTTTGTGCGATCAAGGACCCGATCGGCCCACGCCAGCGCTTTTCAATCGGACGAAGCTGAGCCGTTCCACTTACGCTGTTGGCAAAAAAGCCGATTGAGCCATGTAGCATCGGTTGGGGTGGATTGACTTGCCGGTCGACGAGCCGCGCGGTCTGGACCGCGGCAAAAATACATCCCGATAGCAGAGTGGCCATCGCCCCTGCGAATAAAGAAAAAGTACCAAACAGAACGTGTGTTTTCAAGGTATGCGAAAGCTCTGCTGGAGCATGACGGATAGGCGCCTCATGCGTTGCAAAAAATTCTATATCCACAACCGATCAACGAGTGCAGAGTCGACTTTGAACAGTGAGTCTTCAGCTTGCGACGAGCGGCCGACAGGCCGCGCCACACACTATGACTCTCGTCATCCTCATTCTCCTTCTCGTCGGACTCGTCGTCGCGGCCTGGCAGCGTAAACGTGCTCTTCCGCTTATTCTTTCACTGCTCCTCGTGGTCTTTCTCCTGATGGGAGGCGGCCCGATCCCACGGGCGCTCTTGAGCGGTTTGCAGACCATGTTTGTACCAACCGCGCCGCTAAGTTTCGACAAACACATCGCCGTGGTTGTGTTAGGAGCAGGGACAATGAAATTGGTAGGCAGCACGGAGGTCATCCCTACCCTTTTTGGCTACGCGCGCATCGCCAAGGCGGCAGCCGCCTACCACACGGCTAAGCAACAAGGATCGGACTGCAAAGTGATCGTGAGCGGCGGCGATCCGGGACACCGAGGTTTAACCGAGGCAGCCGCCTATGCAGCGCAGTTGACCGCGATGGGCGTTCCCACGGCGGATATACTCCAGGAGGACAAAAGCCAAAACACCTTTCAAAATGCACAGTTCGTTAAAACGCTGCTTGCTTCGGAACCATTCGATCAAGTGCTACTGGTGACGTCCGCTCTGCACATGAAACGTTCGCTGATTTACTTTGATCACTTCGGCCTGCATCCCACGCCGTTGGCGGCGGATTTCATGACAGCGCAACTTACCTGGTGGCCGTTAGGCACCAACTTCGCCGCCGCCGACTTAGCCTGGCACGAATACGTGGGTATCGCCCGGCTCCATGTGTACAATTACCTCGGGCTAAATAAGTGAATTTAAACCACAGAGACACAGAGACCGGATCATAAGAGGTCGGATGCCGGAGGATAGATGACAGAAATCTATTTTTGACCGCTGTCTTCTGACATTCGACCTCTTCTGATCCGACCTCCGCGTCTCTGTGCCTCTGTGGTTCAAAAACGACTCGCTGCACGGTTTACCGAATTGAATAGATGGCCTAATTCCATTTTTTCTTTGCTCCGACGCGGCTTTGCGTGAGCCTTTCCAACTTCCCGATGACCGTAGAGTCCAAGCTCACACCGATGATGCAACAGTATATGGAGGTTAAACGTAACCTCCCGGCTAATACCCTGCTGCTGTTTCGACTCGGAGATTTTTATGAGATGTTCAATGAGGACGCCGAGCTGGGATCCAAATTGCTCGGGCTCACGCTGACGCGCCGCCAGGAAACCCCGATGTGCGGACTGCCGTATCATGCGGCGGACAACTATGTGGGTAAGCTTCTGGCCGCGGGGAAAAAAGTCGCGATCTGCGATCAACAGGAAGCGGCCAAGCCGGGCAAGCTGGTCAAGCGCTCGCTCACGCGGATTTTGAGTCCGGGTACGACCCTCGCATCAGGTCAGCTCGACGCGGCACGCAATCATTACCTCTGTGCGCTTTCGCTGGACAAAAGCGGACTGCACGCGGCGTGGCTCGATCTTTCGACCGGAGAATTCAAGGTGGCAACGGATGCGCGGCCGGAAAATTTACTGCCCGTTTTGACCGCGCTGGACCCGGCAGAAATTGTCATGGCCGAGGAAACGGTGAATGTCTGGAAGAACGCGCCTCACGATCAAACGGCGGTGCACGCGCTTCATTTTTTCGCCAGCAGCCGACTGGTATCGGAACTTCCCGCTTATCACTTCGAAGTCTCCGGAGGCGCGAAGGCGGTGATGAATGCACTCGGCGTGCTCAACTTACAGGGCTTCGGTCTCGCTCACGATCACGTCGCGCTCGGCGCGGCGGGCGCATTGGTCCACTACGCCACGGAAAATCTTTGCGCGAAGCCAGAGAACCTGCGCGCGCTGCAAGAGTACCGTAGCACTCAGTCGCTTTTGCTCGACCCGGCGACGTTGCGGAATCTCGAGATCTTTCAATCCACTCGGGGCTCGCGCGAAGGCTCTTTGCTGTCGTCGATGAATCGCACCGTAACAGCCACGGGCGCGCGTCTTCTCGAACGCTGGCTTGCCGCGCCGCCGCTTGATCTGGTGGAGATTCAACGCCGCCAAGGGCTGGTTGGCGAACTACTCGGGCAACCGGTCAAGCTTCACGATCTGCATGATCTGCTGGCTGGCGTGCGTGACATTCCACGCATCCTCGGTCGTCTGCAAAATCGATTGCGGAATCCACGCGAGCTTGGCGGCGTGCGCGATACCTTGACTCAGCTTCCACAAATCATCGGGTTGCTCGGTTCCCTCGGCGGGCAACTCGCCGCGCTGAGCACCCGGCTTTCGGATTTCGCTGCGCTACGGGAGTTGTTGACCCGCGGACTCCGCGATGACTTGCCGGCAGATTTGGCGGACGGACAATACATTCGTCCAGGATACGACACCGAACTTGACCGGATGCTGAGTCTCACGACGGACAACAAGACGTGGCTCTCCGAACTCGAACGCAAAGAGCAGGAACGGACGTTGATCAAGAGCTTGAAGGTCCGCTTCACGAATAATTTTGGTTACTACATCGAGATCACCAAGGCGAACCTGCATCTGGTGCCGGGCGATTACATTCGGCGCCAAACGACGGTAAATGGCGAACGGTACGTGACCGAAGAGCTGCGCCAAAAGGAGAAGGAAATTTTCCACGCCGAGGAGAACGCGCTCGCACGCGAGAATACGCTTTTCCAAGGCTTGGTGAGCGAAGTGCTGAACGAGGCGGCAGCGCTGCAGACCACGGCGGATATCCTGGCCGAACTCGACGTGCAGTCCGGGTGGGCATTGCTCGCGCGCCAGTGGAATTATAGCCGCCCGGATCTCGATGCAGGTGATCGCCTCGAGATTATCGACGGTCGCCACCCGGTGGTTGAACAAATGCTTAAAGCGCCCGAAGCCGGTGCGACGCTGAGTGGCCACGCCTTCGTTCCCAACGACACAACGCTCGCGGCCGACGAGGCACAGATCGCCTTGATCACCGGGCCCAACATGGCCGGCAAATCGACTTACATCCGCCAAGTAGCTTTGATCGCGCTGATGGCGCAGGTCGGATCATGGGTTCCGGCGAAGAGTTGCCGGATCGGATTGATTGATCGCATTTTCTCGCGCGTCGGTGCGAGCGATGATTTGGCACGCGGAAATTCGACCTTCATGGTCGAGATGAACGAGACCGCGAACATCCTCAACAACGCGACCGATCGCAGCTTGATTATTCTGGACGAGATCGGCCGCGGTACGTCGACATACGACGGGTTGAGCATCGCATGGGCCGTCGTTGAACACCTGCACCGTTCACCCGATCGCGGGCCGCGCACATTGTTCGCGACACACTACCAAGAACTCACTCAACTTGAGAAGTACCTGACGCGGTTGAAGAACTATTCCGTGGCTGTGAAAGAGTGGAACGATGAGATTGTATTTGTTCGTCGCGTCGTGCCGGGCGCGGCGGATCGCAGCTACGGTATCCAAGTTGCTCGCCTGGCCGGTCTGCCGCTCAGCGTGATTGATCGGGCCAAGACCATTTTGCAAAAACTCGAGTCCGACGATACGACCGTGTCCGTCCCAGCTCCGCAGGCAAAACCGCGGAAGAAGATCACGGTATCCCGAGAGGATGATTCGCAATTGAGTTTATTGTAAGGACTGAGCAGAGGTGCGTCACGCAGCGGACGCAGAGCGTGTGATGGTAACAGGTGGGCTGTCGCGTCCCTGCGACGGCATGGAAGGAAGGACGAATATTCAGAGCGTGGATGTCACCGCTAGCATGCATCAGCTCACTCAAAACCGGTCACAATAATAGAATATCACAAGCGGTGAAATAAATTAAATCATTGTCTATAACTCTACAAACAGGCAAACCCATCACCCCATTTCCTTAGGATTTTAACCCTCTTCAGGCAGGCTCTTTTAACCGCTCCGGAAAGAACCAAAATCTCCATGGTTTCGGCGCCCAAATCGGGCCGGCGTAGGAGACGCCGACTCGCGGGCCTTGGTGGACCAGTTTGCGCGGAATGTGTACGCCCCGGTCTTCAAGCCATAGGCCACTGGACGGATCCAAGGCGCTGGCAGCGTTGAGAGCCCGGTCGATACTCAGGGTTTTGGTCAGCCTGCCTGGTCCAATCGCACCATCGACTCCTCGGATGAGGATGGCGGTGGGCGATCCCTCCGGGCCAGTGACAAGATTCAGCATCTCGTGGATGCCGTAACACAGATAGACATACCATACGCCGCCCGAACGATACATGACTTCGGTCCGCAGGGTTCGACCTTTGGAAGAATGAGCAGCCAAGTCCTTTTCGCCAACATAGGCTTCGGTCTCCGTGATCATCCGACCGTCGAGGCGACCATCCGGCATCCGGCGGACCAGAAATTTGCCGAGAAGCGAGCGTGCGAGGGCGACGGTTTTCGTCGTTTGCACAAAATCTGGTTTGATCAATTGCTCTGAGGCCATGGCGAAAAGAAGAGACTACAATTTGAAGAAGAGGCCGCGAAACCAGTAAAAAGCGACAGATGTTAGAACCTACCGAGGCGCGGAGATACAGAGCTCAGTATACGGAAATCCGTACCCGGATATAGGAACCAACCGGCGGAAACGACCTTTCTACTCCTCGATTTTAGCTCCTAAATTCTAGCTTCTCTTCTGCATCTCTTCGCAGTTAACCCTTCCGTGCTTTTCCGTATTCCGTGGGCAATTCCTTCTGAGTCTTTCCTGCTCAGCCGAAGCATTCGGAAGTGAGCCACCACGAAACACACGAATTACACGAAAAAAAACACGTCAGAAAGATTCTTGGGGTTGGTCAAAATCACTGATCAGCAAACATCCAAATCCATTGGGTCCTTCGGAGGCATTTTTTCGCGTATTTTGTGTCTGTCGGGGTGGCTTCCGTTCTTAGATCCGGCTTGGGCTGAAATTTTCTGCTCCTTCTTTTTCCGACGTTCGCTAGGCTTCGATGCTTAATTGAACGAAACACACGCTCACGCACGCACCGCTCACCTTCGACGCAATCTGACTCTCTGCACCGCCGAGGGGATCGTAGCCACACCGATCGTTGCACTGATTCAGCCGGGTAATTTCATTATCGCAGCGCTGCTCACCATCACGTTTCCGCTGCCGCCGGAGCGCTACGGGCTGATCGCTTCCCTGCCCTTCTGGTGCAATTTCCTACAGCTGCCATTGACTCCGTGGTTAGATCGACACTTTCGAGTGCAACGCGTGAGCGTGCTGTTTTGCCTCGGCCAATTGATTTGCTGGGCCGTTTTTATTGCGGTGCTACCGTTTTTTCCGCGCGATAATATTCCGCTCTGCGGCCGTTGGTTTGTAATTTTCTTCTTCGTGATGAACGCCATTTCAGCCATTAGCGGCGTGTCATGGACGGCTTGGGTTCAGGAATGGGTACCCGAACGAGTGCGTGGTTTTTATTTCGGACATCGCAATCGTTACATGCAGGTGCCGACCGTCCTTTTTCTTGGAATCGTCGGCGCGGTGATCGATAGACTCGCAGGTTCGGTCTACGCGTTTCAATTCCTGTTTCTCAGTGCCGTCTTGCTGCGCGGCGTATCGATCACAATGCAAAACCGGATGGTGACAGTCGACTTGCCCGGGGCGGTGAATGCGTCTCCCCTGCCCTGGCGTGAACAATTGAATCGCGTGATCGCCGACCGGTCGCTGCGGATGTATATTCTCTTCGGCGCAGCTTGGGGATTTGCGGTTACGGGCCTCGCCGCGTTTTATCCGGTGTTTCTTTACCAAGTCGTCGGCTTGTCGGTTATTTCTGTCGGTAAACTCGTGATCTTAACCGGCGTCGGTGGAGGACTCTCATTTTCTGCGTGGGGACAACTCACAGAACGGTATGGCAATAAGCCGGTGATGTTGTTCGCGATGATTGCGTGGCAGCTCTCGGTTTACTTGTGGTGCTTTATCACGCCACACAACACGTGGCTGCTGTATTTTATCTGGATCTGGGGCGGAGTAATGAGCGCGGGATTTATTTTGGGATCGTTCAACATCATCCTAAAAATTCTTCCGCCCGAAGCGAAAACCATGGCTATCAGTCTCAACCTGGGAATCACATCGCTCTTTACCGCGCTGGCTCCGCTCCTCGGTGGGTACGTGCTGACGTGGGCTTTGAATCTAGGTCTCGATCCGGCATTGGTTTACCATCGGTTGTTCGTGATACCGCCTACGCTCGCACTACTCTCCTGCTTCTTGCTGGGGAAAGTTCACGAACCGGAAGCAGGGCGACTCGAGCATGTAGTCGGTGCGATGCGAAATATACGCACTTTGGGCGGACTTTTTGGACTTAGCTTCCTCGTGAACTACGTCTTCGTGAAAAAGAAATCCAATCGATGAGTGTCACCATTCATACCCTCACCGGGAATCTCTTGTGGGAAAAGACATTGGAATTTGAAAGCTGGGCGCCCGGCAAAACCCAGCGGGCGCGAGCGGAGAGTTTTCAAGTCGGTGGAAAAGGGGTTAACGTCGTCCGAATGCTGGCCCGCTTGAACGTGCCGGCGAAGGCGCTGATCTTCACCGGGGGCGCGACTGGCGAAGACTGTGAACGCTGGCTGACGGCCCATGGTATTAAATACCAGGCACTTGAGACGGCAGGTGCCACCCGCACAGGCCTCGTAGTGCATGCTCCTGGCGTTGCCGAAACGACGTTTCTGGGAACGGACACTCCTCCCGATGCCACTGCACTTCAGGCCTGCGCCGCCCACGTTCAGATGCTCCCAACCGGCGACGTTCTGGCCCTTTGTGGAAGCTTTCCCGGTTGGAATTCGGCTGATTTTGAGCCGTTACTAGCTGCACTCTCGACTCGGTTGACTGCGGGTGGAGCGCTCGTGGCCGACACGTACGGGCCGCCACTTGCGTGGGTGGTCCGGCAATCGGTGGATCTGGTAAAGATCAATCGGGCGGAATTTGACGGACTTTTCTCTGCGGGCGAGCGCACCGCATCCGTAGAACAACGGCTTAAAATCGCCCTCGCGCGCTGGCCGGTACGGCGGTGGATT
>WNFI01056376.1_pt1 | contig 33102 bp, 27 predicted proteins | sample 5400471 | NCBI WGS metagenome assembly WNFI01 (sample SAMN13153348, study PRJNA577476) | soil metagenome | isolation source: 100 cm saprolite on Douglas fir-dominated hillslope | place: USA:California | collected 2013-09-17 | reverse complement strand
CCTTTTTTGGTCGTGATCACGATGACCCCATTGCCCGAAAAAGCGCCCCAGATAGAGGCGGCGGCTGCATCTTTCAGAATAGTGATGCTTTCCACATCATCCGGGTTGATATTATTGATATCCCCGTTGTAAGGAAAATTATCTATGACGATCAGGGGGTCCGGGTTGCCGGAGATCGTGCTGCGCCCCCGGATCACGATGGCGGATTCATTGGCGCCCGAGATCGGGTTCTTATTGAACAACAGGCTGCTGGTCACCCCGTCCAGCCGGTCCAGGATGTTCGGGGATACCCGGCGGTTGATCAGGGCATTACTGACCTGGGTAAAGGAACCGGTAGCCCGGTCCTTTGGGATCTCCTGGTAACCATTATTGGCTATGACGGATACGTCGACCAGTTCGCTGATCTTCTCCTTCAGTATTATGACCAGGTCTTTTGTCTCCGTGAAGGACTGCTCCCTCGTTTCATAACTGACGCTGGTAATGAGCAGGCTGCTATCCCCTTCGGCGACACGGATGGCAAACTCACCGTTATCATTACTGGTCGTTATGGCAGATGGGTTGCCTTTTACCGTGATCGTCGCTCCGGTGATAGGCTCTCCTTTTTCATTGATCAGTTTTCCCCGGACTAAAGTGACCGTAGGCGTAATTATTTCTATGGCGATGCTTTTGCCGACTAAGGTATAGGTCAGAGGCTGGCCTTTAAAGCAAATATCCAGCACTTCCCGGATACCGGCATTTTTTACGGAGATGGTTACGTTTTTAGCCAGCTGAGGCCAGGCAGCATCTCCAAAATAAGTATAGCCGGTCTGTTTACGGATGGCGATCAGGATCTTTTCGAGTGGAGTATCTTTTTCGGAGAGAGTAATACCGGCGGTGGACTGGCAATAGACGGGCATGCTCCGTTGCAAGCAGGTAAGCAGCAGTATGAAAACAACCAGTCTTGTCGAGCCCATCAGGCAGTGGTTTGAATAAATAAAGTTACAGCCTGCAAATCATGAGTAAATATAAAATTAATACTTACTTACCCATGATCGCGGCTGTAACTGGCGGACTCGGTTCAATGGTTATGGAAATAGTATGATCACGACGTTACGGTGATTGTTTTTCCGGTGATTCTAAAATGAATATGTTGATATTCCAATTGTTTTAAAATTTGACGAAGATCATCCTTACGGGAAAAATTACCTGTAAAACGCTTCTCCGGTATCTTCCCCTCATACCTTACCTCTACATTATAACACCTGGCTATTTCCCTCATAACTGTATGTAAATCATCATTCTTGAATTCAAGGTCTCCATTTTTCCAGGATAACACAGACCCGGTATTGACTCCTCGTATAAGCTTTATCGGAGTAAAAGCTCCCGACAAAGGATAGGCTATTTCTGCCTGGTCTCCCGGCTGTAGGGAAGTCTCTTCGGACCCGCGGACGACCTTGATAGCTCCGTCCACCAGCGTAGTCTTACTAACAGGCTCATCCTCATAGGCCATTACGTTAAAATTCGTTCCCAGCACCTCTATTTTTGCATCCCGGATCTTTACACGAAAAGGCATCTCCGCATTTTTCGCTACCTCGAAATAAGCCTCCCCGGATAACTCCACATTACGCTCCTTCCCACTGAAAGAAGCAGGGTATTTCAACGTGCTGGCGGCATTTAACCATACTTTACTGCCATCGGCCAGTTCAAACTGCTGCTGACTGCCACCCCTTGAGATGGAAAACGATTTTGAAAGAGCTTCGACAGGCTTGTCAGATGTCCCCGCAACAGGCCCGGACTGATGGGCATACCGCAGATAACCTCCACCTGCTATTAATCCAACCAGGGAAGCTGCGGCAATCCACTTAAAGTTCCGCCCGGTATAAAATTTCTTAACAACGGCCTGCCCCCGTCTGGTCTTTGCCTCTCTAGTCTTTGACTTAGTCCCGGACCGGTCTAATTTATGCTCCAATTGCTCTATCCATGCTGAAGAAGGACCGGCAACCGATAAAGTACCTTGTTCCTGCAAAGCCTCATATTCATTCGCAATAACACCAAGATCATCTGCAGAGGCTCCTTCCAGCCACCGCAAAAATGCTGCATGCTCCTCGGGACTGTAATCTCCCGTTACGAAACGAGCAACAAAAATCCGGGCATCTTTTAAATTCATAAATAAGGTGTTATAAATAAAGACACTTGGCGTGAGGCAGGGGATACCTCAGGAATAAAATATTTTTTACAGCCAACAAAAGTAGTTGACAATCAATGACTTTCGAAAAGAGAAATGAAGACAAACAAAAGGAGGGACAACTCTCCATGATCCCGTAAATATTGTCTCACGAAAGCCGTAGCCGTATAAAGCTGCTTTTTTACACCGGAACGGGTAATATTCAGCTCAGTGGCAATCTCATCCAGGGTGAGCCCCTGATCGACACTCATTTTTAAGATCTTCCGCCGCCCCGCCGGCAATTTCTCTATCGCTTCCAGGGCCAGTTGATAGTATTGCTTGAACAATAACTCATTTTCCGAGTCACTCTCCGAAGAAGATTCCGCAGAATCATCCAGATCCTTTAATTTTTGTCGCACTTTCAAAGCGCGTATATAATTGAAAACCACATTACGGGAGACCAAAAAGAGATAATCTTTGAAAGACTCCACCTCGGCCAGCCGGGCCCGCTTCTCCCAGATCCTGACAAAGACATCCTGCGTCAGCTCATCCAGATTTCTTTTCGAAGGCTCGAATAGAATAACATAACGCTCTACATGAGGGAAATAAGTACTATACAATCCTTTAAAGGCATCCCTATCACCTCCGGCTATCCGCGCAAGCAAATCTTTTTCATTATGTATAATTTCAAGTGACACAGTCTATTATAGTCTATTTGACGGAAGAAATACAAAAGATGCTCCCATAGCGCAACTATCGGGCCATATAGTACAGACTTCCAGGCTGGCGGAGAGAGGGAATAGAGGTAATTTTGGTAGCATCATATATTGAGGTCAATCGGGGTTTCTTATCTTTATTAAAAATAATAAGATATTCCCGTCAATTGCTGATTTTCCAGCCTTTTCAAAAGATTATTTTTTATCATACCCTATACTGATCATTGGAAAGACCGGCCCCCACCCTCCTCCATAGTCGACGCATCAGATCCCGCACTCAAAAATAAAAACCCCGCCCTCGATGAAGACAGGGTCTCAGCTTACGCTAAGGAAATGCTTTCTTTAGTTAGGTAAAGCAGTTGCATCCAGGATTATGACTTTGATCAGCACGGTGCCGGTAGGTGCAGTTACTGCAGCCACGCCGGCCGGATCGGTAAGATCGACCGAAACGGTGCCATTCTGATGGTAAGCGCCATAAGCGACTCCACCGTATACCTCGGGAAGCGCTTCGAAGGTCGCGCCATTGTCAAAAGAAGCGTACACGATCACCCCTCCGCTCCCAACGACCACATTATCCACTTCGGGAACATTTAGTTTAACAGTATAAGTCTTTCCTCCATCTGAAGTGGTCCAGCTGGAAGAACTGACGGAATAAGTAGCGGAAAAAGCCTGGTCCACCGTCTGATACACTGTCTTCTTACAGGACCCCAATGTCAAAACCGATAAAAATAAAGCGATAGCTGTCGTGGTTCTCGTCAATGCTGCATGTTTACGCACATTCATGTTTGTGTTTTTTAGGTGTTCATAGATAGATCTCCGTGGGATCCCTGTCCCATAGACTCCGTGACTTGGGCAAGGTTTAACCAGGATACCTGAAAAATAGTTCATCAGAGAGTCCCCTGAGGCGTCTTAGCCTTAGATCCGTCCTTGTTCGTTGCCAACACAGCAAATTGCATGCCCTATGTCCCAACAAAAGGAAGCATTCCCTACTTTTGCGAAGACAATCAACAGCAATACCATGAATATTCAGCATAACCATACGGAAAGAGGCGGCAGTTTTTATATCGGAGACCCCTTCTCTCCTACTGCTCAATTAGTATATCGTATGGCCGGGGAACATAAAATGATCATCGATCATACAGAAGTAGCGGAAATCCATAAAGGCGAAGGGATCGGCAAGCAGTTGGTCGCCGAAGCCGTCCATTACGCCCGGCAACACGGTATAAAGATCCTGCCACTCTGCTCCTTTGCCAGATCTGTCCTCAAGCATTCCAAAGAATATGAGGATGTACTGATAGCAGCCTGACACCCCCTATTTCCATACCAGCACCAGCATGCCGCTGAAGATCAGGGCGGCCGCCAACAGCAGCTTCGGCGTCAGAGGCTCCCGGAGAAAGAAAAAGGATAAGAGGATCGTGAATACGATACTCCCCTTATCGATGACACTCACCTCGGATACTTTCCCCAGCTGCAACGCCCGGTAATAAAATATCCAGGACAACCCCGTAGCGATAGCAGACAGGATCAGGAACAACCAGTTATTCCGGGAAAGCCCGCGCAGACCGCCGGCATTTCCCCTGAAAAATACAAGCCCCCAGGTGATCAGCAGGATCACCGCCGTACGAATGGCCGTAGCCAGATCTGAATTGACATTCTTCAACCCGGCCTTGGCGAAAATAGCCGTCAGCGCTGCAAAAACTGCCGATAACAATGCATACAGCAGCCAGACAGGAAAATTGAACATATGAACGGTATTAATTTTATAAGATACAGTTGCCTATCGTGCCGCAGGCCCGGCCCACTCCGTAAACTCCCCACCGGGATCGAACATATCCACCTTACCCTGCTGCCACCGCTGCAGGTCCCTCCGAAGGAAAGGCTTATTTCTTTCCGTCAGTTCGGCAGGGTCCAGCCCTGACAGATCCGGCTTCCCCGCATTCACCCAGGCGGTATACCAGAAAGCCGCCGTTTCGGCTATGGCTCCCCGCAACTGCCGCTCGACCATTCCCTTTAGCAACTCATGATACCTGGCGGCATATTCCCGCGTATGCACCAGGTCGCCGAACTTATTCTTAAGGGGATTCCCGTTGGTATCCAGTATATAGACTTTCCCCTTAGGCAGCGATCCCGCCAGTTCCCGGTCGATAGACAATACGCTCTCCGCCAGGCGATGGGTGGAGTCGATCACCTGCCAGGTCTCGCGGACGATATTATCGATATATTTCGCCGGCCCCGTGCAGAGATTATACCCGCTCCCGAAAAACTCCGGCAACTCTCCTTCCCAAAGAGCATGAATGCCCTTCTGCCCCGTTAGCTGCCCATCATGATTCAGCGCCGTGTGTAACGGCATATGAGCATCCCCAATATAATGCCCCAGGTCCGCCGCCAGGAAAAGGATCTCGGCCTTTCTCTTCCCCTTCATGGCCTTTGTTAGCTTTTCCGTCACCTCCGGAATATACCAGGGTAGGATCCCGGCCTTATTGAGAAATGAATCCGGATAACGGGCCCTCGCCTCCTGCATCGTGGCAGGAAGGTTCGCTACATTACCTGATGAATCGTAAGATTCAAGATTGATATAGTGACGGGGAAACTCCGCCCTGTCATTAATCGTATACTTCCTCAGATCGGGCACAACAGCTTCCTCGGTGATAAAATCAATATGATTGTAGAAGAACGGACGAATGTCCGCTGGCAGGGCGAATACGGCAGACCGGTTGATATGTTGATGTCCCCAGGCGCCCCAGGCAAATACCAGGGAAACACCTGCCCCCATCAGCGCAAGGAATAAAACTAACTTCTTCATCCCCTAAAGATAGTTGAAAACTTATTTCGCTCCGCTCAGTTGGGTCGGGGACCGTGTCCCCCGATGTTCTTCAAAAGTACAAAAGGCGGCCCTTTCTTAAAATCAACGCCCCCGGCCGTCACAGGAGCATAAAAAGAAAAATTGCCTAACACAATATCCGTCTTCCCATCCCCGTCCAGGTCGGCCGCATCCATCGTCAGCCATTTGCCTGATTTCGCCTCCGGCAAACTGTAGGGCTGAAAATCGAACCCTCCCAGGTTCTCCAGGTAAACAAATCCTTCTTCAGGCTGATGCTTATAATCCGCAAAAAAAGAGATGGTAGCGATATCCAGGTCCCCATCACCATCAAAATCCCTCGCCATCGCCTTATAACAACCATTGACAGGAAAAAAATATTTCTGTGAAAAATGATCCTGCCCGTCATTCATATAAATATACACCCCGTGATAAGGCTTCAAGACAGGCGAAAAATCTGCATTATCGCCACAGGTATACAGGATATCCGGGTGTCCGTCCTTATTGAAATCGGCCAGCTCGAAATAAGACGAGCCATACATGGGAGGAAAACGCAGGATCTGTTGCTGACTGAACTTCCCATTCCCCTCATTCCTGAAACGAAAGATCCCTTCATCCCCCTGCGCAAACAACACCCAGATATCCGGCTTCCCATCGTGATTGTAGTCGTCGATAATTGCTTTGATGGCGCCGGCAACCGGCCGAAGGACATGCCGCTCAAAGCCATGATCCCCTTTGTTCTCCATCCAGGACAAAGCCCCGACCTCGTTCCCGAATTCACAAACAAGATAATCCGTCTTCCCATCCTGGTTGAGATCCGCAGCCGTCAATTGAACAGGCCGGCTCAGTCGATCGAAGAGAGGTACCGAATCCAGCTGCAGTCGACCTTCCGGACCGGAACGAAGCCACTGCCCCTTCCCGAATTTCCCGTTATTGGGATTCAGGTTACCGATATTACAGACCAGGATCCCTTGCTGCTGCCAATCCACATCCACGATAGCGCCCTTGACAGGAAGGGAGTCCACCACCGCCAGAGAAGGATTCAGCCGGTACAAACGTTCATAATGAGCATCCCCCAGCAGCAATCCCCGGTTGCTGACCGAAGTATCTATCCGGACCAGGGTCGTGGCGGGCATATCATACCGGAGAGAAGGCATCTCCGCCCTGAAAAGAGATAACCCGTTCTTGATAGGACGGGGACGGGATTGGGGAGCGAGGCTATCGGGAGAAGTAGCCCTATAATAATCCAGGATACACTGCCATTCGTCCAGCTTCAACAAAGGGCGGGCAGGATAAAACCCCCTCAGATTGGTATCTCTCCGGCTGGAAGGATAAATTTTGAAATTATACGCAAAAATACCAAGCCGGGGCCCCATATTCGGTAAAACCCCCTTCTCCCAGCTCTGCGCATCCAGCAGGGCCGGATCAGGTAATTCATGGCAGGACTGGCAATACACCTGGGCTAAAGCCTCTCCCCTGCGGATAGAAGATTCCGGGATATTCGCATGCAACCGGTTCCGATGATAATGCTTGCAGGCAGATAAAAACAACAGGCCCGAAAAAATAAACACTAAAAAAACAACGCCTATATATATACGATTTCTCATAATCATTTCATCACCTTCCTCGTCTTCCCCCCGACACTTGTTATTTCCACGGAGACAATGGGACCATCGACATTGATAAACCTTCCCGATTGAGATAAAAAAGATGACCCATAAGCCGTCTCCTCTTTTCGGACCGATCCGTCCCGATAGGTGATCAGTGCGCTCACCTCATCAGCCTGTAAGGAAATACAATGGGTGCTCCTTTTCAGCTCGATCACCTGTAAAGGCCCTCTATTCTGTCCTGCCGCCAGTAAACATTTGCCGCCGGCGCTCCTCAGCTTGACCAGGGCCTTTTGATTACCCGGAAGGAATAACCCGCTTTTCAAAATAGACTGGGGGGTAAAATTCCCCTTCCCGTCCCCCCGGAGATACAGCCCGTTCAGCGCATCATAACGTCCCACCGATACCTCCGTTCCATAATCGTTGCCACTGAGCACTACATCCAATTTGCCATCCCCGTCAAAATCTTCGGCCACCATACCATTGATGACGGATAGCTGGGCCTGAACAGGTAAAGCAATACGGGTGAACCGACCATCCCCTTCATTTCTCAGCAGACAGGTCTGGAAATCATTGGCCTGCAGGATCAAAGCCCCCTTTCGCTCATCCGGGGTGAGCACCTGGTCCATCGTAGCCACAGCGTATGATTTATAGTCAGGGAATTTCTTTCGCATGGAAGTCATTTGCCGGAGAAGGTCATCCCGCGACTCCGCGGGAAATTCTTTCAGCGTGCCATCCCTGTCCGGCAGGTACAGGGATGGTATCATATCATAGATCCCATTCTTATCGAAATCTCCTCCATACACACGGACCGGATATCGAGGGCTGGCTTTATAAAAAGAGTTCTGCCCCACATTCCCTACGATATAATCCATGTCCCCGTCATTGTCGAAATCCCCCGCGACAATACTGTTCCACCAACCGGTATGATCACTGATCCCCGAAGCCGCTGTCACATTTTTAAAGACCCCTTTCTCATTCTTAAGAAAAGTCACAGGCATCCACTCTCCCGCCAGCACCAGGTCCGGCCAACCATCGTTATCAAAATCAGTCCAAAGACCATCACATACCAACCCGATCCCAATTAAGTCTTTTGCCACGGTAGCCGTCACATCCGTAAACTGAATATGACCATTCTTCGAATCATTGCGGAAGATATAGCTGGATACCGGCTGAGGATACTTCCCGGGCTCCACCCGCCCGGAGACGAAAAGATCCAGGTCCCCGTCATGATCGAAGTCCGCCGCCCGGACACAGAACTTACTACTCAGGTTCGCCGGCAGTGCCGTTGGGTCCAATGTGAAATTCCCCTTCCCGTCATTGATGTATAACCGGTCCTGATAAGCCTGGGTCTTAACCGGGTTACCATATCCCCCGCTGGCGATATACAGGTCCAGGTCCCCATCTCCGTCCGCATCGAACAACAGGAGGCCCAGATCGTCGGCAATTTTAGAGGCAGCGCTATCCCCCGGTAACAGGGACCGCTGGACGAACCGGCCGTCCGGCTGTTGCAGGAATAATAGCGTAGCATTATGAGCGGCCCCTCCCACAACAATATCCTCCAGCCCATTGCCATCCACATCTCCCACCGCCAAACCGGGACCATACTCGGAAAATTTATGCGGCAATAATTTTTGGATATTGAAATCGATAAAATCCTTTTGCGTATGCCGGTAATGAATATTCACCGAATCCGTGATCTCCCGGAACAACGTATTCCGGGCAATAGGGTCCTGCGTTAAAGAATACTCCTGGTGTGCATCCCGGATATTTACCTTCAGCAGTTGATCGGCCGGAACATGAAACAGGTATTGCATTCTTCTACCGGGCCATTTGACCAGTACCGTATCCACCGACCCGGTATTCCCCAGCCCGAAATGGGCGATATTCTGGATCGTCGACAAATAGCCCCTGAAGGGAGTATTCTCATAGACCTGCTGCTTCCCATGGTCGTAATGCAATTCTATCCGGGCGCCGATACCATCCCTGTTCAGGCTATCTCCCGTCAACTGCACATGCAGGTAATGATTTCCCTCCTTGCTGCGCTCCCTGGAATTATTCCGGTACACCATGGCCTCGTCATTGATATTGTTGATCACCATATCCAGGTCTCCGTCATTATCCAAGTCAGCATAAGCAGCCCCGTTAGAGTAGGCCGGATCCGTCATTCCCCAATCCCGGGAGACATTGGAAAATTGAAGGTCCCCATTATTCTTAAAAGCATATTTGTTCAGCTTCACTTCCGGTATCTGTTTGAGCAGATCTGCCTTGGGGAGCAGATTGTTCGCCTTGGCCCGGAATACCGTAAAATCATGGTCGGTCACATCCTTAGGATATCCATTGGTGACAATGATGTCCCGGAAGCCATCGTTGTCAAAATCTGCCACCAAAGGCGTCCAGCTCCAGTCCGTCTCCGAAATGCCTGCATAAAAACCGATCTCGCTGAAGACCGGAGCCCCTATCGAATCGTTTTGCCCGACCCGGGGGCCCTGATTCAATTGCAGGGTATTCCGTACATACTGATATTGATACCCGAAATAATCGAAGTTCTGGTAAGTGAGATAGTTATTTCCCCCCATCATCGTTTTTTTCCGGTAATTATCCTCGGGGTTCATATCCAGTTCCACCAGGTCTCCCAGCCCGTCATTATTAATGTCCTCCACATCCTGCCCCATGGCCGTAGCGGAAGTATGCCGGAAATATTCCTTTGTCCGGTCGGTAAAAGTTCCGTCGTGATTATTGACATAAAGGATATCATCCGATAGGAAATCATTGGAGACATAAATATCCGCCCAGCCATCCTGGTTAATATCCGTGATGGTAGCAGCGTGCCCATAGCCTTCCGTCAGGATCCCTGCCTGCCGGGAGACATTGGTAAAAACCGGATGTTTTAAAGAGTCGCTCCAGTCATTGCGATAGAGCCGGCCGGTGCTGCGATGAGACCCATCCGTATGGATAGGCCGGAAAAAATTGGGGTTATCCGTCCGGATATTTTCATTCACGACCAGGTACATATCCAGGTCGCCGTCATTATCATAATCGAAGAAAGCCGCCATGGTAGAATGAGTCGTATCATCCAATCCATAAGCCGCCGCCATCTCTTTAAAATGAGGAATCCCGTCCGGACCATTGCCCTGGTTGATATAAAGCAGGTTCCTGCGCTTGTCGGGGTCTCTTGAAATAGAAGCGCAAACATAAATATCCGGCCAGCCATCGTTGTTAATATCCACGACAGCAACCCCCTTACACCATTTACCCGCTCCGCCCACTCCGGCGCTTTCCGTTATATCCTCGAATTTAAAATTCCCTTTATTCAGGTAGAGTTTATTAGACACCAGGTTGCCGGTAAAATAAATATCCGGCAGCCCGTCTTTATTAAAATCCCCGATCCCCACTCCTCCTCCATTATAGACATTGATCATGTCGGAAGGATTGATGGAATCGTTCTCTACAATGGTATTGTTAAAATGAATGCCGGATTCGGAAGAAGGGATCAGCACGAACAAAGGTTTCCGGCTCTTACAGGACACACAGGCCAAAAAAACAAGCAGGATAGAACAAGCGATCGTACGCAAGGACATTGTCATAGATTTTCTGTGCTTCAATGTAGGCAAAAAAGTTCAGACCCGAAAAGCCGCCCCGGGACGCAAGACAAAAGGGGAGATGTTACTCTCCCCTTTTACTTATATCGTTAACCGGTTATGTTAATTATAGCCGGGGTTTTGCACCAGGTTCTTCGTACCCGTTGCATTTTCCAGGTCAATCTCCGTCTGCGGGATCGGGAAGATCTCGTTGATGCCTTTATGGAAAGTAGCGCCAGGATTCACACTAAATATGCTCGGACGGGTCTTTTCAACCGCCTGGTAAGCGTTTAGCAGAACCGACATATCCTGGGGATATTGCGTGTCGGAATCCCAACGGGCCAGGTCGAAGAACCGGTGGCCTTCTTCCGCCAGTTCCAGCCTTCTTTCCCAGCGGATGGCATTCATAGCGTAATTCTTATCCGCTGCAAAAGAACCGGGAGGATAATCGCCGATCTTATAGTTGGCCGCCAATACCATGGGAGGAGCCCCGGCAATGGGCTTATAGGTATAGGTAGCAGGATCGAAGCTGGCATTCGCAGAATAGATCCAGGTTTCCGGGTGGCTGCCTACACGGTCACGTACTTTATTGACGTAAGTACGGGCCGTTTCGGGATTGCCTATTTCCACTTCACATTCTGCCGCCCAGAGCAGCAGATCGGAATACCGGATCAGATTTACGTTATTGGCATCGATCTGGGTAGGTCCCCAGAAGCTGGTCTCATTGGAAGACAGCGTTCCTTTCTGGCTCTTGGCATATACATTCTTCTTAGGGCTGAAATAGCCGTCCGTACCATCGCGTACCCAGAGAGAGCCGGGGTGAAGACCCCAGTCCAGGTAGGGAATGCCGGGACGTCCCAGTACGAAATCAAGCCGGGGATCAACAGTACCGGCATAGGTATTATCCTTGATAGAGGGATCGTTGTTATAAGTAGTGAATAAAGGAAGGCCGTTGGCATCTACTTTATACGCATTGGCCAGGTTGATGGAAGGATTATCAAATCCGCAGCAACCGCCAGGACCGCTACCATCATTCGGGAAGTTCAGCACATCGCCGTAGTTACCATTCGTGCCGGATCCGTCATTGACGGACATCTGCACGGAAAATACGGATTCAGAGCTGTTCTTGGCGCTGGCAACCGGATTGAAGTTATTGGCATAACCGCCGGGATTGAAATCATATTTAACACCCTTGCTGTTAACGCCATTCGTTAACAGGTCGTTCAGCAAAGTAAGGGCCGAATCGTATTTGTGTTGGAACATAAAGCATTTTGCCAGGAAAGCCTCGGCGGCATACTTATTGGCGCGGCCTATATCAGTTGGTATTACAGCCAGGCTGTCCATGGAGAATTTAAAATCGGCTTCGATATTTGGCCAGATATCCTTGTTATTGGGAACATTGATGTTCTTATTGGCTGCGGAGATCGACTCATCCACATAAGGCACATTCTTCCACATTTTTTTAGCTTCGAAATGAAAAAAGCCTCTGAGAAAACGGGCTTCTCCCATCAGCTGACCATGCGAGGTCGCGTCTATGTCCGTGGCCAGGGCCATGGTCCGTATAACATCATTAGCCCGCTGAATCCCGTCATACAGTGATACCCATTTCTGTTCCGGGTAACTATTGGCGGCAGTAGCGGTGGACCAGGTCGAAATCAGTGCGATGTCGCCCTGATCGGAAGGCGTGGAGCCTTTGTAAGCATCGTCGGCACAGACGCTGCCATATACCCAGTTAGAAGCGCCGGATCCGTATTGATTGCCCTGGGTGGCGCTGCCTTCCCCATCCAGCAGGGAATAAGCCCCGATCAGCAGGGATTGCACGCCCGCCTTATTAGAAAGCTGACTTTGCTGTAAGGCGCCTAACGGCGGCTTTTCCAGGAAATTATGGCTACAGGAATAGCTTACGACAGCCAGCAGTAAGAACCCCGGAATGATAAATCTATATTTCGTTCTTTGTATCATAATATTTTTTTTAAAGCAATTAAATGTAACAGGTTAGAAACTCAGCTGTACGCCGACATTGTAATTTTTCTGGTTAGCGGGATAGTTGCCGAAGTCAATACCAAAGTTGGTATTATCGGTCGATTTGGAAGTAGTCAGCTCAGGATCGAGACCGGAGTATTTGGTGATCGTGAACAGATTAGCTGCCTGTATATAAACCCGGAACCTGTCAATGCCAACTCTTTTCAGGATGGCAGGCTGAATGCTGTAACCTATTTGCATTTGTTTGCACCGCAGGTAAGAACCATTTTCCATATAATAGGAATTGAACTGCGTGGAATTGCTGAAGTTCGCAGATCTTTCCAGGATAGGCGTTTGGCCATTAGCGCCGGGCATTCCGAAAGAATGCAGGGCGGCGCGGTTGCTCACGGCCGCATCGAATACCTGGGGGAAATCCGTCCAGTATTTCACATAGTTGATATCCTTGCTCCCCACGGAAGCATAGAAAAACGCCGAGAAATCGAAATTCTTATAGCTGGCTGCGATGTTCAGACCCACTACGAACTTCGGATTGGGATTCCCGAAGAAAGTCCTGTCGGAATCCGTGATCTTTCCGTCATGGTTGACATCGGCATATTTGAAACGGCCGGGGGCCGCATCAGGCTGGGTGGGGGATTTGGACACGTCGTTGGCGTCCTGGAATAGCCCGACGACCTTGTATCCGAAGAACTCGCCTACAGGTTGTCCCGGCTGCAGGCGGGAGAAGGCGCCGAAACGGTTGGAACCAGCGCTTATTTTGTCCTGGTATTTCACCCCGTCCGCCAGGCTGATCACTTTATTCGTGTACGTGCTGAAGGTTCCCGTGATGTCGAATTTCAACTCATGGTTGACGGCAGCGCCATGCCAGGTCACCGAGGCGTCTACCCCTTTATTCTCTACGTTTCCCGTGTTAAAGAAGGCAGCGGTAGCATTACCACCCGTAGCAGCGATCGGTGAGTTAAACAACAGCCCGCTCACGGATTTCTTGTACCATTCCACCGAGAAGTCGAACTTGTTCTTAATGATAGATCCGTCGACGCCGATATTCAGTACTTTATCCCGTTCCCACTGTCCGGCAGCATTACCATTCTGGCTGGCATAAGTGCCTAAGACCGCGCTGGTGCCGGTACCGGTGATATCATAGGAAGAATTGGCGGCAGACTGCCCGAAGAGGGTATAGCGGTTGGTAGTAAGCGCATTGCTCAAGGAACCAAGCTTGCCCCAGCCTCCACGTATTTTCAGGTCGCTGAGCCAGGATACGTCCTTCAGGAAATCTTCTTGGGAAATTCTCCAACCGGCCGTTACTGAAGGGAAGACGCCAAACCGAACATCGGAAGCGAATATGGAAGATCCGTCCCGGCGTAAAGTACCGCTTAACAGGTACCGGTCCTTATAGCTATAATCCACACGTCCGAATAAAGAATAGATCGAGCTCTGGATTGGGTAAGCAACACCCTGGTTCTCCGAGTTATTAACGAAGGAAGAGTTGGTCTGCCCGGCCGGAGGGCCGAAATTAAGTACCCATAGGCTGGGATCCACGGTTAACTGGGCCGGGTTGGTCACATAATACCCGCTCCGTGTAGCCTGCATTGCTCTCTGGTAATTTGATATGGCTTCCACACCGCCCAGAACAGTCACCGTATGATCACCCCACGTATTATTATATTTAAGGGTGTTGGTCCAGGTCCAGCTGCTGTTATACCCGGATGTCTCTACGAGCGTATTGGGGTTCGTATTGTTTTCTGTGTTTTCATACGCAGTATACTTGAAGGCGGTGTTATAGTAATTCTCAATATTACCGCCAAAACTGGTACGGGCCGTCAGGTGTTTCAGGAGATCGACTTCCGCAAATACATTACCGGTGATCTGCCAGTCGTTATTCTTATTATTAACGGAGCGTTGCAGGATGGCTACGGGGTTCTGGGGGTTACCCAATCCCTTCACCTGGGTACCGGCATAATTGCCTACTACATCATATACAGGGATGATCGGGCTCATACGATAGCTCATGGAAATGGCATTGCCTTCGGCCTGGTTGGTTGAACCGGGAATCCCGCTGGGGCTCTGCCTGTAAAAAACATAGGCATTTTCCCCGACACGGATATGGTCTTTCACATTAAAGGTCGTATTGATCCTGGCTGAATACCTTTTCAGGTAAGTATCTATGAGTGTACCCTGCTGGTTGAAATAATTAAACGAAAAGAAGTATTGGGAACGGTCGCTGCCCCCGCTGGCCGATAACGTATGGCTCTGGATCATGGCCGGTTTGAAGATCTCATGAAACCAATCCGTCCCCCCCTTATTGCTCTTGGTGATCTCATTGGTGTAGAGAGCATACGTGGAAGGGTCCGTATTCGGGCCGCCGTTATTCGTATTAATAGGACTCAGGTAATCGTATAGGACCGGCGTGGGCCCATACCCGTACTGGCTATTCTTGAAGTTGGTGGCATTGAAGGGCAGGCCGCTGTTCTTAAATTCCGTATACAAGGCGTTAGCCGAATTAGTGGGATTGGCAATGTCGAAGACATTCCCGCTCAACGGCCTTTGAGTACCGACGTATCCGTCATAGGTAATAACGGCTTTACCTTGTCTTCCTTTTTTCGTGGTTACGATGACGACCCCGTTGGATCCCCGTACCCCGTAGATAGCGGCAGCACCTGCATCCTTCAACACCTGGATGGATTCGATATCGCCCGAATTGAGATCATGCAGCCCATTCGGGATCTGCACTCCATCGATAATGACCAGCGGATCGGAGTTTCCGAAAGAAGTGATGCCCCTGATCCTTACGTTACTGCCACCCCCGGGAGTACCCGAATTGATGACGGTGACGCCGGAAGCCTGTCCCTGTAAGAGGGCCTCGGTGTTACCCCCTGGCACAGATCTCAGGGCCTTTACATCGACCACCGCTACAGATCCGGTGATATCTTTTTTCTTTTGGGCCGAATAGCCCGTCACCACAATCTCATTGAGAGCAGAGCTGGAAGTTGCCAGGGCGATATTTCCGATAGCACTCCTTCCGGCAACGGGAAATTCCTGCTTTTCAAATCCTACCGAAGAGATCACCAGTGTACTGTTGTCATTTGCAGGGATGGAAAAGCTACCGTCGGCACCGGTCGAAGTAGCGATTTTACTACCTTTTACCTGTACGGTGGCTCCGACAATGGGTTGCTTGTCTGCATTACTGACTACTTTACCGGTGATTGTTTTCTGTGCGAAGAGACTAAAACTGAGGAGAGAGAGGCACGCTAATAGGCATACCTTCAGTGAAGCATTAGTTTTGAATGGCATGAGGATAAAATTTAATCGTTTTTTTCATAGCTGGCTAAGCTGTGGCGATTGTCGCATGAAACTACACCATCTATCTTGACTAAAAGTAGTACTAATTTGACTTTTTCTTATAACTTTTCAACGCAAAATAAGGGTAATCACTTGCTCAAACGATTTTGCAAATCATACTTTTTAACGCTTATGAAAATTGTGTTTACTTTTAACCAAGCACTAACTTCAACCAAAATACGCTAACGATGAGGATCAGATATTTCCTTTTAATAATCTCCCTGGGAATGGGGCTCAGCTGCAAAAGAAACCTCTCTCCGGCAGAAGTAAAAGACAACCTGGAGAAGACTATGGCCTCTTATTTAATAGAGGAACAAGGCGGCGATACCACCCGGCTAAAATTTAAAATGGAAGACGTCAACTACTTTGAAGACAAGGATTTCTATGAATGTGAATTTTCCGTGCGCCTGTTCAGAGAAGGCGGAAAAGATACCACGGGTATCATTAAAGGAAGGATTTCGAAAGACTTTTCTAAAGTGACGAAATAAAACGCCACAGGCGTTTTGCCCCGAAGGGGCCATCATTAGATTCGAAAGCCAGAAAGTTCATCTTTCTGGCTTTCGCTTAAAGGCACCTGTGGACTGGCTGTTGAGCGCCATAAAAAATGCCAGCATTTTTTATGGCGGGTCTCATGATGGCCCTTCGGGCACTCCGCCCGTGGCGGAGTTAGGCGTTTTAGCTCGTCGCCCAGGCCTTCTCCCCTTTCTTATAATCAATGCATCCCTCGTACCTTCCGGGAACCGCCACATAACGCAGCGCCTTGGTCGCACCCGGCTCGGAAGTAAAATACCCCCATAAAGTAAGCTCCTTCATCATCCGGAAATAATGGGCCGGATCATCTTTCTTCTTCTGATCGGTATACGTTTTCTGTTCTTTATCGAGATCTACCAGCAGATCGTGCCTCTCCTGGACACTGCTGTCCAAAAAGGATTTGCCATTTTTCTTCTTACTGGCTTCATTCAGCTTCTGCATGCCGTCCAGGAATATTTTCTGATCTTTTTCTGTATAACAATCCCGAACGATCCTCGTCATGAACTCTCCCACCTTCGCATCTTTGGCACCGGGCGTATTCGTAGCCGGCAGAATAGTTTCGGCCACTTCATCGAGGAAGGAGACATCGTCATTCGAGAAATTGATGCCGGCCCCGCCGATATTCTTATCGGTATTGGTACAGCCGGCTAAGAAAGCCTCCGCTCCAAGAATAGTTCCCCCCAGGATCAGGCCCACCCTGGATAATGCATCTCTTCTGTTCATAATAGTATCATTTTAAAATTTATAAAGTCCCTTTTTTAAGTTCGCTGACGGCAAAATCCGCCGCCCGCGCCGTCAAAGCCATATAAGTCAATGAAGGATTCTGACAGGCGGAAGAAACCATACAAGCCCCATCCGTCACAAATACATTCTTCGCATCCCATACCTGGTTATGCTCATTGAGCACAGAAGTCTTCGGATCACGTCCCATACGCGCCGCCCCCATTTCATGAATGCCATCTCCCACATTATGGCCATTGTCGTGATGCTGAACGTCTTTAACGCCGGCGGCTTCCAGCATGGCCACGGCTTCGGCCACAATATCCTTCCGCATCTTCTTTTCATTGTCCTTTATTTCCGCATCCATCGCCAGCACCGGCAGCCCCCATTTATCTTTCTTATCCTTGTCGAGCGAGATCTTATTCTCATGGTAAGGCAGCAATTCCCCGAATCCACCAATGCCGATCGTCCATTCCCCCGGCTCAGTAAGAGATTCTTTAAGATCAGCGCCGATGCTCAGCTCCGCCACACTTCGCTGCCAGCTTTCCCGGCTCGCAGCCCCCTGGTAACCGAACCCGCGCAGATAATCCCGGGTATCGCCGAATAAATTGGCAAACCGCACCACGTAGATCCCATTGGCCCTGCGACCATATACATATTTATCCTGGTAGCCCTCCACCCTTCCGGCCGCGCCCAGGTTATAATGATGATCCATGATATTATGTCCTAACTCCCCACTGCTGCTACCCAATCCGTCAGGCCATATATGCGTCGCCGAATTCATAAGCACCCAGGCGCTGTTCAGCGCACTGGCATTCACAAATACCAGCTTTGCATAATATTGATACGTATTATTGGTCTCCGTATCCAGCACTTCCACGCCCTTCGCTTTTTGCGTATCCTTATCATAAAGGATCCGGGTAACAAGGGAATAAGGGCGAACGGTCAGCTTTCCCGTAGCCATGGCGGCTGGTAGCGTCGAAGACTGCGTGCTGAAATAGCCCCCGAAAGGACAGCCTTCCCAGCAACGATCACGAAACTGGCATTGCGTTCTCCCGGGAATAGGGGCGGTCAGATTAGCCGAACGACCGATGATCATATGCCGCTGCCCTTTGTAATGCGCTTTGATCCTGGCCGCTACATCCTTCTCCACGCAATTCATCTCCATCGGCGGAAGGAATTGCCCGTCCGGCAATTGAGGCAGCCCCTCTTTAGAGCCACTCACTCCGGCAAACGTCTCCACATAATCATACCAGGGCTCCAGATCCTTATACCGGATCGGCCAGTCGATAGCCCAGCCATCCCTGGCATTGGCCTCAAAATCATAGTCACTCCAGCGATAACTCTGTCTTCCCCATAAAATGGAACGTCCGCCCAACTGATAGGAACGCCACCAGTTAAAAGGCTTTATTTCCGTATAAGGACAGTCCACGTCTTTGGCCCAATAATCCATCACCGCTTCCGTAGCCCCCCAACCCCGCGCGATATAAGGCCGTTCCTTTTTCTGCGCCTCCGTTACCTTCCCCCGGTGCTCGAAATCCCAGGGATTCTTCTCAGCCGTCTTATAATCTTTTATATGCTCGAAATTCCTTCCCCGCTCCAGCATGATCGTTCTGAGCCCCTTTTCTGTAAGCTCTTTAGCGGCCCAGCCTCCACTGATACCCGACCCGATAACGATCGCATCGTAAGTATTTTGTGGAACGGCATTGGTATTGATATGTAACGTATCTCCAGGCATCGTGTCTTACCGGTCTTATCTCCCGGTATTGTTGATTTTTAAAGGTTCCCTTTTTTAAGTTCTTTCACCGCATGATCCGCAGCCCGGGCAGTCATCGCCATATAAGTAAGGGATGGATTCACACAGGCAGCCGAAGTCATGAAAGCGCCATCCGTGACGAAGACATTCTTCGCATCCCATACCTGATTGTATTCATTCAATACAGAAGTTTTAGGATCTTTCCCCATACGGGCCGTACCCATTTCATGGATGCCCCTTCCCAGGAATGCGTTATCGCTATGGGTTTTTATATTTTTGACACCGGCGGCTTCCAGCATTTCAGCGGCATCGGACTCCATATCCTTCCGCATTTTCAGCTCATTCTCCTTTAATTCGACGTCGAAATTCAATATGTTCAATCCCCATTTGTCCTTCTTCGTTTTGTCCAGCGTGATCTTATTCTCATGATAAGGCAGGGTCTCGCCGAATCCCCCCATACTCATAGTCCAGGGACCAGGTTCGGTGAGCGCCTCCTTATATTCTTTCCCGATCTGGTATTCCGCTATTTCATGATTATAACCTTCCCGGCCACCTCCGCCCTGGTAGCCAAAGCCACGCAGGTAATCTCTTTTGTCACCGAACAGATTGCGGTACCGGGGAATATAAATACCGTTCGCACGACGGCCATAATAATATTTATCTTCATATCCATCGACAGTTCCGCCGGCGCCCACGCCCAGGTGATGGTCCATGACGTTATGCCCTAACTCCCCGCTGCTGCTGCCCAGCCCGTCAGGCCACACGTCAGTGGCTGAATTCATTAATACCCAGGCGCTGTTCAGCGCAGAGGCATTTACAAAGACGATCTTTGATTTAAATTCATAGGTCTTATTCGTCTCTGCATCCAGCACTTCCACACCCGTCGCTTTTTTAGTATTCTTATCGTATAATATTTTTGTAACGATTGACCAGGGACGCAGGGTCAGGTTGCCGGTCTTCACCGCTGCGGGCAACGTCGAAGACTGCGTACTGAAATATCCCCCGAAAGGACAGCCCAGCCAGCACTTGTTCCGGAACTGACAACCCGGCCTTCCTTCATGCGGTACGGTAATATTGGCGACACGCCCGATGATCATCGCACGGGTTCCCTTATAATGTTCTTTAAGGCGGGCGGCTACGTCTTTTTCCACGCAGGTCATATCATAGGCAGGAAGATAATGTCCGTCCGGCAACTGGGGCAATCCTTCCAGGGAGCCGCTGATACCTGCGAATTTTTCCGCATGGTCATACCAGGGCGCAATGTCTTTATAACGGATGGGCCAGTCGATCCCGATTCCTTCTTTTGCATTGGCTTCGAAATCCAAATCGCTCCAGCGATAGCTCTGGCGGCCCCATGTCAGGGAACGTCCCCCAACATGATACCCACGGAACCAGTCAAATCGTTTGGTCTCCGTATAAGGACACTCACTATCTTTCACCCAATAATCCAGGTTGGTCTCATTCAATGGATAATCCCTTTTCAGAACGGGATAATCTTTTTTCATTTGTTCGGTGGCATGACCGCGATGAGGGTAGGCCCAGGCCTCCTTATTGGCATTCACGTAATCCTTGATATGCTCGATATTCCGACCCCGTTCCAACATCAATACTTTCAACCCTTTTTCAGTCAGCTCTTTCGCGGCCCAGCCGCCGCTGATCCCCGATCCTATTACGATTGCATCATAAGTATTCTCAGCCATAGTAGTAATTTTCCTGATTGTTTAAAATAGTTTAATATTTACAGAGCCCTGCCTTGCGCTATACGTCACAAATTTTGATAGCTTCTTTCAGGGATTTCAACTTGTCTTGTTTGGCAGGAATAAATTCCTGCGCTACATAACCCTTGAACCCGGTAGCGACAATCGCCCGCATGATCGCAGGGTAATAAAGCTCCTGGGTCTCATCGATCTCATGCCGGCCCGGCACGCCGCCCGTATGGTAGTGACCGAAATAAGTATGCCCATCCTGGATCGTACGAATGACATCCCCTTCGTCGATCTGCATATGATAAATATCATACAATAATTTAAAGTTCTCCGAGCCTAGCTGCTTCACCAGTTCGATCCCCCATTTGGTATTATCGCACATCTGGTCCGGATGATTGACCTTGCTGTTCAACAGTTCCATCTGGATGATCACCCCCTGCTTCTCCGCCTGCCCCAGGATCTGCTTCAGCCCCGTCACGCAATTTTTTATACCCGTCTCCCCATCCATGCCCTCCCGGTTGCCGCTGAAACAAATGAGGTTCTTATAACCGGCCTTAGCGACCAGGTCGATATGTTCCGTATAACTTTTTATCAGGGTAGCATGGTATTCGGTATGGTTCCAGCCCTTGGTGAGGCTTATTTCCGCGCCATTGCACATGGAGGAAAAAAGTCCATGTTGCTGCAGCACCGGCCAGTCCTTGGGACCTACCAGGTCGATGGCGCCGAATCCGATCTTATTTACACCAACACATAATTCTTCCAACGGGATATCGCCGTAACACCAGCGACATACGGAGTGATTGATATTACCTTTCAATTTTAATTTTTTTTGATCTTCTGCTGCTGAGGCGGCCAGGGGCAGCATTCCTGCGGTTCCGAAAGCGGCAGTTCCCGCTACGATATTTTTAATAGCAGCACGTCGTGAGGGTTGATTAGACATAAATGGTTCCAGTCATTATGAAAAAGGAAATTACAAAATCTTATGGTTTCTTCCTCAATATTTAATGTTGGGGAGCATTAAAAAAGGATTAACGGCTATTTCTTAGCTACTGGCAGCAAGCTTTAGGCTGTCAGTCAGACATTTGCCAGGCTGTTAATCACTCACAAATTCTCAGCTTGCAGCTTGTGGCCCGCAGCCTGAGGCTTTTTCCCCCGCATATAATACACCAGCCCCGCAAATGCTACCGTCAAAATGATCGGGATGATCATCGTCGTATTCAGTACTTCCGGGCCCGCCGCCGATCGGGCATTATCAAATGCCTTGGACAGTTCCGTTCCGGCCGCTGCCGAACGATACGCATCCAGGCTGGCGCCTTCGGGTAGCTTTTTGATCATGAGACGATCATAATAGCCCCCCATGAATATCATATAGATACTGACGCCGAACATTCCCGCCCCGCCCATCAGATTCAATCCCACCGCACCCGTCCGGGGCAGATTCTCCGCCACGAACCCGATCATGCAGGGCCAGAAAAAAGCTACTCCCAGGCCAAAAATAATGGCCGCTCCGAAAATAGCCGTCCCCTGCAGATGGATCAGCAAATAGATACCCAGAGCCGATAAAATGGCCGAAATGAGCAGCACGCCCTGTGGAGCCAGCCGGTGCACGATCGGGCTGGCAAAAGCCCGCCCCAGCACCTGCACGGAGGCCACGAACGTAAGAATAAGAATGGCATTATCCGTCACCGTCCTGAACAGGACATCCGTCCATTGATTCGTGAACAATTCCGTGATGGCCGTCCCGAACATGCAAATGATCATAAAAAGGAACAAAGGGCTAAGCAGCGCCTTATACATATCGGAAGTGCTGACACCTGCGGCGACCCTCTCCGTAACAGGGAATTTCAGGCGGGAGAACAGGTAGCCATAGATCAGGGTAGGGATGAGCATGAGCGCTATCTCCACCTGGGATATCCAATAGGGCTTCTCGGCCAGCCCCCCTGCCAGGGTCTTGTCCAGTCCGAAAACGATCAGCGTACCAATCACAATTCCCGCGGGAAACCACAAATGAAAATGGTTTAACTTAGTAGTCTTATTATCCGTGAACAGGGAAGCTACCAACGGATTACAGGCGGCTTCCACCGTGCCGTTGGCAATGCCGATCAATAAAGTGGATAAGAACAGGGTCCAATAACCATGGGCATAGATCGTCAGCACGATCCCTGCTAAATGAAAGACAAAGGCGGAAACCAGTAGCTTTTTCATGCCGATCACATCGACAATAAAACCCCCGATTATAATGGCCAGCGGGAAACCCCAGAAAGCAGTGGCGGCAATAGCCCCCAACTCAGAGGCGTTCAGGTGGAACTTTACGCCCTGACCATTCAGGATACCCGCCCGGATGCCAAAAGAAAGAGAAGTGACTAACAAGGCCAGGCAACTGGCTACAAAAAGTTTATTACGCTGAATGTTGGTAGAAGTCATGGCAAGTCGTTTTAAATCTGAGACCCGTAAATGTAATTTTTATTTTTTAAATAACACTACTGCTAAATACTGCTATAGTAATATTTTTTTAAAGGAACCTTATATTCCATTAAATATATTAAAATTGCAATCGGTTTTGACTTAAAATCTTAGCTATATGAACAGAAAACTCAGAATGGGAATGATCGGCGGAGGCAAAAACGCCTTCATCGGAGCCGTTCACCGGATCGCAGCCAATATGGACGGGCTCATCGAACTGGTATGCGGAGCATTCAGCAGCCAACCGGATAACGCCCGCGAATCCGGTCTCTCCCTCTTTCTCCCGGAAGACAGGGTCTACAGCAGCTTTGAAGAGATGATGGAAAAAGAAAGCCTCCTCCCCGCTGACAAAAGAATGGACTTCGTTACCATCGTGACGCCCAACCATGCACATTTCGCCCCCGCCATGCTGGCCCTGGAAAAAGGATTCCATGTCGTGATCGAAAAACCCATGACCTTCTCCCTGGACGAAGCCAGAAAATTACAAAAGAAAGTAGCCGATACCGGTCTCCTGCTTTGCCTCACCCACACCTATGCCGGCTACCCGATGGTCAAACAAGCCCGGCAGATGGTGAAAAAAGGCGTCTTCGGAAAGATCCGCAAAATATACGTGGAATATCCCCAGGGCTGGCTTAGCCGGCTCTCCGAAAAAGAAGGCAGCAAGCAGGCAGCCTGGCGAACCGATCCCTCCCGCTCGGGCAAGAGCGGTTGTATGGGAGATATAGGAACACACGCAGCCCACCTGGCGGAATATATCAGCGGACTTCAGATCAAACAACTCTGCGCCGACCTGAGTATCTTTGTGGAAGGACGAGCCCTCGATGACGACGGCAACGTACTGCTGCGATTCGACAATGGCGCGACCGGCGTATTATTTGCCTCGCAGGTGGCAGCCGGAGAAGAGAATGCCCTGAAGATCCGCGTATACGGAGAAAATGGAGGCCTCGAATGGGCGCAGCAGGAACCCAATACCCTGCTGATAAAATGGCTGGACCAGCCCACCCAGATCCTTCGCGCCGGCAGTAATTACGGCGACCGCCTCTCCTCCTTTGCCACACATAATTGCAGGACTCCCGGCGGACATCCCGAAGGATACCTGGAAGCATTTGCCAACCTCTACCGGAACTTCGCACTAACCCTGGCCGCCCGGCTGGACGGCGTGAAGCCGACAGAAGAAATGCTGGATTTCCCCACCGTAGAAGAAGGGGTCCGTGGCATGGCCTTCATCGACAACGTGGTCCGAAGCAATGAGAGCCTGGAAAAATGGACATTCTTCAAGATCCGCGAAGAGGAAGATTACTGATGATCAGAAGAGCGATGATAGAAAAAGGGCTAATAATTAAATTAGTGCGGATAATTAGTCGCGGTTAGTGTTAATTCGTTGCTCGTTCTATCCACAATAAGTGTTAACTCGTTTGTCGTTCACCTTACAATAAATATCATATGAAGACAATAAAAGGTCCCGCCATATTCCTGGCCCAGTTCATGGGAGATACAGCCCCCTTTAATTCCCTGGCCTCCATTTGTAAATGGGCCGCCGGCCTCGGATACATTGGCGTACAGATCCCCAGTTGGGACAGCCGATGCATCGACCTGCAAAAGGCCGCCGAAAGCAAGACCTACGCCGACGAAATAAAAGGCATCGTAGAAGCTGCGGGTTTACAGATCACCGAACTATCCACCCACCTCCAGGGACAACTGGTGGCCGTTCACCCCGCCTATGACGCCCTGTTCGACGGATTTGCCCCCGCACAGGTCCACAATAATCCCAAAGCCCGTACGGAATGGGCCGTTCAACAATTAAAATATGCAGCGAAGGCCTCGCAGAACCTGGGCCTGAACGCCCATGCCACTTTCAGCGGAGCCTTACTCTGGCCCACTTTTTATCCCTGGCCTCAACGACCTCCCGGCCTGGTAGAGACTGGTTTTAAAGAGCTGGCCGCCCGCTGGCTGCCGATCCTGAATGAGTTCGACCAACACGGAGTGGATCTCTGTTATGAAATTCATCCCGGAGAAGATCTGCACGACGGCATCACCTATGAAATGTTCTGGGAACAGACCGGCCGCCACCCAAGGGCCTGCCTGCTTTATGATCCCTCCCATTTTGTCCTGCAATGCCTCGACTACCTCACCTATATAGACAATTATCACGAACGTATCCGTATGTTCCATGTAAAGGATGCGGAGTTCAATCCTACGGGCAAACAGGGAGTATATGGCGGTTACCAGAGTTGGATAAACCGGGCCGGCCGCTTCCGCTCCCTGGGCGACGGACAGGTGAATTTCAAATCCATTTTCAGCAAGCTCACAGCCTATGATTTTTCCGGCTGGGCCGTACTGGAATGGGAATGTTGTATCAAACATCCGGAGGATGGGGCCAAAGAAGGAGCTCCCTTCATTAAAGATCATATCATCCGGGTCACCGACAAAGCCTTCGACGATTTTGCCGGCACCGGAAAAGATGAAAATTTTAATCGCAGGGTGCTAGGGTTGCAATAAATATTTCGGACCTTGGGGTCCGACTTGCGAAGCATACTTGCTATAGCTTAACATTAAAACCGAAGTATATCATGAACATGAGCAAAAAATTAGCAGTCATTTTATCCTGCACTATTCTGGCTGCAGCCTGTGGTAATTCCGGCGAAACGAAATCTGCTGAGACCAAAGACACCGCTTCAGCCGCTCCGGCAGCTTCAGCCGCTACCTCCTCAGCCAATGAAAAAGGACTTGAACTGATCGGCGCCAGCGACTGTACGACCTGTCACCGTCTTCAAAAGGACGCCAGCGGCGCCTCCATCGGACCAGCCTACAGCGAGGTAGCCGCCAAATACAGCCCGGCGGCAGATACCACCGTCGACCGGCTCGTTAAAAAGATCATCGCCGGCGGCAGCGGCGTTTGGGGCACCGTTCCAATGACGCCCCATCCTTCCGTACCGGAAGCCGATGTCCGGACAATGGTCAAATACATTCTTAGCTTGAAAAAATAAGCTCCTCACCGATCAAAATCTAAAGATGAAGAATACGCTTCTTGCCCTGCCAGCCTGTCTGCTGATCTCAGCCCTGCCTTTCTCACGGACGGCGGCTCCGGCACGGTCGTCGGCTCTGCCCCCGGCCGCGACATCTGCCCCGGTACCTGCCTTCCCACAAACGCAGAACGCCCTCAGCACCGTAGAAATAAAGAAAGGGTGGCGACTGCTGTTCGATGGTACCACGACCAATGGATGGCATAGCTACGGCAAAACAAAAGCCGGCGCAGAATGGGAAGCAAAAGACGGCGCCCTGCACCTGGATAAATCCAAAGGAGGCGAAAGCGGCGACCTTCTGACAGATGGAGCTTACGGCAATTTCGACCTCAAACTGGAATGGAAGATCTCCCCCAAAGGCAATAGCGGCATCCTTTTCTATGTACAAGAGAATCCTGCCAAATACGAGGAGCCCTATTACACCGGACCGGAAATGCAGGTACTGGACAATGACGGGCACCCCGATGGTAAAATTCACAAGCATCGCGCCGGGGATCTCTACGACCTGATCCCCTGCTCCAAAGAAACCGTAAAACCGGTAGGCGAATGGAATGAAGCCGAGATCTACAGCAAAAATGGCGAACTGAAATTAACCCTCAACGGGGTAAATGTAGTGACCACCACTATGTGGGACGACAACTGGAAAGCACTGGTTGCCGGCAGCAAATTCAAACGCTGGCCTGACTTCGGCACTTTTAAGAGCGGCAGGATCGACCTGCAGGACCATAACTGTGAAGTATGGTTCCGTAACATTAAAATTAAAGAACTGTAAAAACAACAAGCCATATGAGAAGATCAACCCTTTTACAACAATCCGCCCGTTTCGCCTTCCTTACTATTTGCGTGGCTTTGATGAGCGCCATGCCCCGACCGGCAAACATATCCTCCCGCTTGCGCGACGGGGGCGGGCCGGAGATTTTCGCCAGGCCCAAAGTGCTGATCTTCTCTAAAACAAATGGATACCACCACGCCAGCATAGCGGCAGGCATCGTCGCTATTAAAAAACTGGGCGCCGAAAATGGCTTTGACGTCGACACCACCACCGACTCCACAAGATTCAGAAAAAAAATACTGAAAAAGTACGCCGCCCTCATATTTCTCAGCCCCACCGGAAAAGTCTTCGGGCCGGAGGAAGAGACCGCCTTACAGGGATACATCCACCATGGCGGAGGATTCGTAGGTATCCACGCCGCCACGGATTGCGAGTACAACTGGCAATGGTATGGCGACCTGGTAGGAGGCTATTTCAAGTCCCATCCCAAGCAACAACAGGCTAAAATAGTCGTGGTCGACAAAAACAATCCTGCCACCCAGGGCTTGCCGGACACCTGGGAACGCTGGGATGAATGGTATAATTTCAAATACCTCAACCCCACCATCCACGTACTCCTGAAGATCGACGAAACCTCCTATACCGGCGGAGAAAACGGGGACAACCATCCCATGGCCTGGTATCATGATTTCGAAGGAGGAAGGGCTTTTTATACCGAACTGGGACATACGGACGAGTCCTATGCGGATCCCAAATACCTGGGCCATCTCCTGGGCGGCATCCAATACGCGATCGGTAAGAAATAAACCGTAGCGCCCCTAAAATTGCCGGACGAAAGACAACCCGACAGAACCATTCGAATAGGTAGGCATAACGATCGGACCGGTCGCCTTATCCTTCCACAGGACATGCTTGACGTACGGGTAGAGCCAATAAGCCAGCTTCGTGGAAGCAATGCCAATACCCGCCCCCGTCACCACATCACTCACCCAGTGTTTGTTATTGTACAGGCGCAGCACCCCCGTAGCAGTAGCCATGGCATAACCGGCCACCCCATACCAGAAAGACTCATCTTTATATTCCTGCCGCATGAATTCCGCCGAAGCGAAAGCCTGCGCCGTATGGCCGGAGGGAAAGGACGCATAGTTCGAACCATCGGGCCGTAACTGGTGTGTCCAGCCCTTTAAGAGAAACACGGAACCATCCGCCATAATACTGGACATCAAAAAAATCATGCTCCTGTCCCGGAAATTATTTTTCCCATGGATGCCGGCAGCATTCAACCCATATACCACGGCAGCAGGCGCAAACATAAGATAGTTATCGAGCGGTAACGTTTTATGCGGGCTTTCCGTCCATATCTCTTCTTTTATATGCTGGTTGAAATTTTTCAGCCCGCCGCTATTCAGCGCAATAAACCCATAGGCTATCAAGGTGCCGGGGATTATAAAGGACTTGAATGGGAAAGGTGGTTTATAAGTCGCAGCATGCTGCCAATCGATCCGGGGAACCGTGTCGGGCCGTATTCCAGAGATAACCGTTGGGCTTATCTCTAAAATCGTATCCCGGTTACCGGAGGACAGGATGTTATCTACATTCTGAGATCTGGCCGACAGGCACACTCCTGTCATGAACAGGATCACGGCCGCGAGTTTCTTCATGTGGGGGTCTATTTAATTTAGGAAACGGCAAAATTGGCGATAAATTCTGTGAAAACCCGCCCTAATTGACGTTTTCGCCCCCACAAAGAGGTCTTTTAACAGGAAATTAAGTTAAGAATTTTCACATCTTCATCGCCCCCACCCCTGAATTGCCCCATCCCGGCTTATACAACCGGTAATTTATACCCATTATAATATTCCTTCATCAGGTATTCCTGGTTGATCTTTTCATCGGTAAACTTCCCGGCAGCCTTATCCCAATCCAACCGCTGACCGCTACGTAAAGAGATATTCCCCATCTGGGCCACCGTCGCCACATGGGCGCCCTCCTGTACCGAACAACGCAGATTCTCCATTTTACGGGAACGGACCACCTCCATAAAATTGGCCATATGTTTGTCCACCCCATTATCGGAGACTTTCTCAAAAGGCTTGCTGATCTTATTTTTACTTTGTTTTTCCTCGATCACCTCCCACCCCCCGCGGCTGAGAATCAACGTACCATTATTCCCGATATAGGCGATCCCATGATCCCGCCCATAAGACCCATTATCGATCCCCATCGCATGGTCCCAGACCAAGTTGAACCCCTCAAACTCATAAAGAGTGGTCAGGGTATCCGGCGTTTCCTCATAAAGATCCGGATAGGCAAACTGGCCTCCCAGGGCCGCTATAGATTTAGGGACATCGGCCTTCATTCCCAGCAGACCATAATCCAGCAAATGCACCCCCCAATCCGTCATCAGGCCCCCGGCATAATCCCAGAACCAACGAAAATTAAAATGGAACCGGCTTGAATTAAAGCTGCGTTTGGCCGCCGGTCCCAGCCACATGGCATAATCCACGCCGGGCGGCGGCGCAGTGTCAGGTACTACAGGGCCCGGCTTCATCCAGCCCTGGTAACACCACACTTTTACCGTACGGATATTTCCCAATTGACCCGAATGCACGAAATCAACCGCATCTTTAAAATGCTGCTGGCTGCGCTGCCACTGACCGGCCTGCACTACCCGATTGTATTTCTGCTGCGCGGCGACCATCGCCCGGCATTCCCCGATGGAATTGCCCACCGGCTTTTCCACATAGACATCCTTCCCCGCCTGGCAGGCTTCCATCATGATCAACGCATGCCAGTGATCGGGCGTTCCGATGATCACCACATCGATATCCTTTTGTTCCAGCAGTTTCCGGTAATCGCCATAAGTCTTCACCCGGCTCATATCCACATTCATGGCTGACAGGTCCTTCATGCGCTTGTCCAGGACATTTTTATCGATATCGCATAAAGCTACAATATGCACACCAGGTAATTTCACGGCTGCAGAGAGATCCGCCCACCCCATCCCGTTGAGCCCGATGACGCCGACATTGATCTGATCAGAAGGCGCCCCGCCCTGACGAAATATAGAAAAAGGGTGATTATCGAAGGCAGAAAGAAGAATGGCCCCGCCCGCCAGGGCCGAGCTTTGCTGTAAAAAAGAACGACGATTGCTCATGATGGTTCGGAGTATATTGTTTTTAAAGTATTCCCGTCTTTTGTGCTATTCAATGTACATAAAATTATGCGAAAAGACACCGGGACATTAATCTTCCCTGTTCAGGCCTGCCTACGGCCCACATTAACAAATTGATTACATTAAACCCACCCTGGCTGGCTTTATCCAATCGCCTAATTACATTATATTCAGCAAAAAATCAGTGCCCTTCACATACCGCCTTCTCCAAATCTTTGGCTTATTACTCCTGATCTCGCAGGCCCGCGCGCAGGATACGACAATAACCCCGCACCCGCAACCTTCTTCGGGCAAAGGGCAGTTGGACCTGCTCGATATCGGCCAGCACTTATTTTTGAGGCACGCGGCCCCCAGAAAGGACACCGCAGGGAAAAAGGCCGGTAAGGTCTACGGTTCCCTTCTACCTTCAGCCGAATATACTCTGCAGACGGGGTTTGCCGGGAATCTCACCGCAAATGCAGCCTTCTATACAGATGAGCGGCTGGAAGACAATATCTCCAATATTTACCTGAACCTGACCTATACCCAAAAAAACCAGCTCCTCATCCCCCTCCAGGGAAATATATGGACGAGAGGTAATAAGTATAACATAATCAATGACTGGCGTTATGCCAAGTTTCCACAGGATACTTATGGGCTGGGCGGACTTACCAAAGCGGATAGCGGGTATCTTATCGATTACTCTTACATGAGATTTTACCAGACTATCTTTAAAACAATCGGTCACGATTTTTATCTGGGGGTGGGTTATAACCTCGATTATTTCTGGAATGTCCGGGAAGTGAATCCTCCGTCCGGGAGGCAGACGGATTTTCAAAAATACGGGCTAAACTCCAGATCCCTATCTTCCGGTCCGACTTTCAATATCTTATACGATAGCAGGAGAAATGCCATCAATCCCGAACAGAGTTATTATGCCAGTATTGTCTACAGGCCCAACTTTACTTTCCTGGGTAGCGATGCCAATTGGCAGTCCCTGCTCATCGACGCCCGGCGATACCTGTATTTTCCATACGGCTCCAAAAATATGCTGAGCTTCTGGACCTTTGATTGGTTCACCCTGAGCGGCAACCCTCCTTACCTGCTCCTGCCTGCTACCGCCTCGGACACGTATGTGAATATGGGAAGGGGCTATATCCAGGGAAGGTTCCGGGGTAAAAACCTGCTCTACCTGGAGTCTGAATACCGTTTCCGGATCCTGTCCAACGGCTTTCTCGGGGGCGTCGTATTCCTCAATGCCCAATCTTTTTCAGAGCCGGACACCCATCGCTTTGAAGCAATCAATCCCGGCTGGGGAGCAGGCATCCGGATCAAGCTGAATAAATTCTCCCGGACCAATATCGCTTTGGATTATGGATTCGGTCTTCATGGCTCCCAGGGTATATTTGCCAACCTGGGAGAAGTATTCTGACCGAACCGCCGCCCGGCGACCCCTCCCGGCATCACCCCGCGACCTGGGCATAAATATTCTTAATGATCTCAACGGAATATTTACGGGCAATGTCCCGGATAAAGGATTGAAAGTCCAGTTCCGAATGATCATCCGCCGAATCCGAAATGGTCCGGATGACCGTAAAAGGAATCCCGTATTCCTGACATACCTGGGCGACGGCAGCGCCTTCCATCTCTACACATAGGATATTCGGCAGCATTCCTGACAGCCGGCGCTTGTCAACGCTATTGGAAAAAAAATGATCCCCGCTCGCAATCTCCCCGACAACCACTTTCGGATGGACAATGCCAAAACGATTCAAGTCCTCCTCACTAATCACTTTATGAAGATGGTAATTATCTAAAAGAGTATTCACCGCTTTTAAAGAAAGACCGACCCTGTCTTCCGGGCTCTCGAACCAGGTCATGCCCAATAAAGGGATCTCGAATTGAGGCATGAGAGGCCTCGCATCCATATCGTGTTGAATAAGCCGCTTCCCGATAACAATATCCCCGACCTTTAAGCCGGCGTCGATCGCCCCCGCTACCCCCGTAAAGAGCAGCTCCGAAATGTTAAATTCTAAAATAAGGTTCGTGACCGTCGTAGCCGCAGCTACTTTACCCCATCTTGAAAATACCACCACCGTGGATAGGCCATTCAGCTTCCCCTGGTAATAGGTTCGCATACCCCTCGTTATTTCCTTTTTGTCCGTTAGTAAATTTACTACTCCGCTGATCTCCTCCGGCATAGCTCCCATGATCCCGATCGTTCTTTCAGCCATATAATTGAAATATTTTCCAAGATACGGCAAAAAATTTCAGGCCCCTTCCGCCAGCCGGCCCCCAGCCGACTGCCAGCCGGCCCCGGGTGAAGGCATAATTTTTGCGAACCCCTCTCTGGAGGTGTTTTCCTCCCCGTTTTGAAAAAAAAATTATCTCCCGGTTACATCCTGTCGATCTGTCTTTACTAAGGCAATAGATTCCTTAACTATTAAATGCCTGTTTTATGAATAGCACGGAGATGGATAAGCTTAGTTCTTTTGGAGAGTTCATGGATCATTACAGTTTGCCGATCCATTCGACCATCGCCATATTAACAGGCCTAACTGATCAAAAAGAGCTTACACAGCTATCTGTGAACGCTTTAACCGATCTGTGGAAAAATAACGACCTGCTTTTTAGCGACAACAGGCCAAGGGCTTTCATTTATAAAGTAGTGATACAACACGTATTTACCTATTTAAAAAACGAGGGTAATACCAGTCGTATCGAACTCTTGCGAAATACATTACTCATCGATCCTGTCCATTACAGGCATATCATAGAGCCCTGAAAAATCGC
>WNFI01084329.1_pt1 | contig 33121 bp, 34 predicted proteins | sample 5400471 | NCBI WGS metagenome assembly WNFI01 (sample SAMN13153348, study PRJNA577476) | soil metagenome | isolation source: 100 cm saprolite on Douglas fir-dominated hillslope | place: USA:California | collected 2013-09-17 | reverse complement strand
CATATTGCCGAAGCTGACGATTTACTCTGCGCCGGTCAAAGCGATGCAGCATGAGCCACTCTTGCCAAGGCTGCAGCTCCTCGAGGCGGTAATCGAGAGCTTCAGTATCCTCGGTTTTGATGTCTTCCAATAAGCCATCAAGCAGCTCTCTGAGTCGCCACGGCGCAGCCGCGCGCCGCTCCAGAAAGGCTTGCGGTCCCCCACAATCCTCCGGGGGCCCGGCCCATTGACCTCCCACGCATACCGGATATGACCGGCTGGTCTCTATTTCCAACCGTTTCTCGATCCGCACCTGGTGTTGCCATAGATCGCCAAAATCGTACTCATACAAGAAGCGTTCATTGATGCGAAAGTGCAGCTGCCCCAGCTTGATTTGCCGTGCGTCGTGGCAGCCGAGCCCGCTACGGCGTGGCACGGCGTAGTCCTTTTTGCGGATACGAAAGCGATGGAGATGAAAGTCCGTCCAATCAAAGCCGATTTGCAAGACCGCGTGAAGATCGGCCAGGGTGCTATCGGATCGTACGATAAAGCGCCGCCAGAGCATCGGGTGAATCCCGCGAATCCAAACGTGGACAAAATAAGCTTCGGACTGAGAATCGTGTTCCATGACGCGGCCCAGCCTATCAGGTGGACAACGCCTCGGCTCTTCCTAGCCCCCGGTTTGAAATGCTCTCGTTTATGTTCTCAGTCCGCTACAGCTAGGTAACGATAATTTTGAAGTGGTGCATTTTGCTTTCGAGTTTTATGGCTTCGAAACATACAACGCCCTGGTCAATCCGAATAACCCGCTCGCGCAGGCCGTCCTGACGGCGATGGTGGAAACCGGAGACTACTTCTTCTTCGCGCTCGACTCGAATGAGAGCACCACCGCATTCCGATCGGAAATCGGCCAGGGGAACCTGATGAAGCTAAAAAATAACCTTGCACGCATCCGAGGCTCGATAACAACGGAGGCGCAGTATGAAAAAGCGGTGGCGTCTTTCAGAAGGAACCCGGACCCGGCGGGAACGCTTCTGCACTGGGTGTGCCAGGACGATGCCGGATACCTGAATCTCACCCAAGACCGTCTTGAATTGACCCCGGCGTAAGCGCGGAGTAGGTGGGCGGCCTCAAAACCCTCGCTCGCGCGGGACGCCGCCGGGAAACGAACAAGGGCCGAGAGCGAATAGCTTGCAAAAAAGCCGATTTTCGTGCTATATTGTAACAGTGTATATAATTTTCAACATGTAATGAAAAATGGCACTGAACATTCGAAATCCCGAAGCTGAAAAACTACGGACCCCGGAAGACATGCTGTACGATGAGCACGGACTGCCCCGGTAATGATTATCGATCCATCCGCCATCATCGCCATCTTGAATGACGAACCGGAGCGCCGGGCTTTCACCGAAGCCATCGAACAGTCCGGCACTTGCCTGCTATCAGTGGCGGGGTTTGTCGAAGCCTCAATGGTCATCGATAACTACCACGGCTATGACGGACTCCGGGATTTCGACCTCTTGCTGGCAGACGCCGGAATAGAACTCGCCCCCGTCGATGCGGAACAGGCGCATATGGCCCGGCAAGCCTTCCGGCAGTATGGCAAGGGCCGTCATCCCGCCGCCCTGAATTTTGGCGACTGTTTTTCTTATGCCCTTGCCCAGGCGACCGGCTTCCCGCTCCTGTTCAAGGGAAACGATTTCACAAAAACCGATATTCAAGCGGCAATATCAGCCTATTAGGGCGCCAGCCTTTACCCCCTCGCATATCTTTTTTATTTCTCCTAAGTGGAAAACCTTCCGTATTTGTGTTATATAATGAGGTAGGAGTGAAACGCATGGCCGAAGCCGTCACCAGCGCTTTGCTTTGAACCCTACCCATCATTTTCCATAATAAGACAGCTATTTCCACAATCTATATTATCACATCGCGCTAACCAATTGATAATACATACGTTTTAACTGTTTCTGCCGTTCTGTCATTGCCTAGTTAATTAGTACACTAACGCCATATCCACTGTGTTCCCACGATATTTCAATGGTCCATTGCGAGCTTTTTAGTATAGTAATTATCCAGCTATTTTGTTTACAGAGACCCCCACAGGGATCTCGGGGCTTTTTGCCTTTCCCTGCAATAAGGTTCAATTCAGAATACGGAAAATTACTGGGTTAAACCAGACCAGATTCAAGCGGCCAAAGCAAGATCCTGATCCAGTGACATCTCTATCAATGTTCGAATGATCGCGTCCAGATTAAGGAGATCTGGCTGCTTCTAAAACTTGGGGGAAACCGCTACTGTGCCCCTGGTAGTTCCAATGTTGGGTTTACCCATTGTTGACGCATTCTCAGTTCCCTGCTTTGGTTGGCTCCTGAATCTCGTGTGTATTTTCAGCAGGACCGGCGATTACATCGTCGACGATGTAGTCTTCTCCTGAGGCGTCCAGTTTTGCGAAACGCTGACGAATCCGAAGGATGGTCTCTTCTTTAGTGTCCGCATCCTCTACGTTCTTTTTATCTTCCGTAGCTTCGAAGGCCAATTCTGTTGCGAGTTTCGCTGCAAGTGCTTTGTCCAGACATCGGTACGCCCTGATGAGTTGCGGGCGTTCGGTCTCTGATCGCTGACATGAATTTTTGATTTCGGCGTAAAATCCATGAGCTACTTCCTTCCTTCTTTCTTCGGGAGCTCGATTGAGGGTCCATAGCAAACATCGGAATTCGTACTCGCATCCCTTTACTTGCGCCTGGATGTGGGCAATGAACGCGCTGACATCAAGCCTTTGGAATATATCTGAGAAAAACTCGTGAACTGCAGGATCTATGAAGGCCGCGAACTCCGCTAGTAAACGCCATTCCCGCGGCCGGGATCTGGCAATATCCTCCGCCAGTCGGGAACGGTCCAGAGTCCCGATAATGCGACTTACTTCATTTGGGAAGTAGATCCACCAAAACATGGGCAAGCCAAAACGGAAATCTAAATCCGTCGCGCTCGCTTTGTCTTCACCCCATCAAAATCGTAACTGTCTCACTTCATTTACCAACTCCCGCACGCGAGTAACAGAGACCCTGCCCCACCACACCCCACCTTCCTTCAGACTGGTCCCAACGATTGCTCCGTCCGCTGTGCCCAGCAGCTCACTCGCGTTTTCCACGGACAGTCCACTTCCAACGATCACCGGCAAAAACGTGCCACGCCGGATGTTCTCGATCTCGTCAATCGGCGTTGGATCGCCGGTATGATTACCTGTCGCTATCGTGACGTCGGCATCGAAAAACTCCGCGTCTCTCGCCTGCTCTATGACTGGTCGGTCGGCGACTATGGCGTGAGAACCATGCTTGACGTGAACGTCAGCGAACACTGCGATTTCCTGAGCGTGCAGAGTGGATCTGTAACGAAGAATCCTCGCACTGTTTCCTTGTACGAAACCTTCGTTGGCAATATAAGCGTTTACAAATTGGTTCACCCGAACAAAAGAACCACCTGCCGCTTTCGCCACGGCGATCGCCGCTTCGCCAGCATTCGCCAAGAGATTGACCCCAATCGGTAGGCTGCTCGCCTCACGAACACACTTCGTGACCACGGAAAGAGTAGCAACGGTTTCGTACCAGATATCTTCCGGACGAAGGAAAGGTAAATCCCAAGCGTTCTCCACAATTATTCCGTCAAGGCCACCTTCTTCGTATGCCTTCGCCTCTGAGACGGCATGAGCAACAATCGCGTCGATCTTTTCCCCGCGGTATCGAGGAGCTCCAGGAAAAGGCAGACAATGAATTGTCCCGATCAAGGGTTTGGGAGAGCGAAACAATTTCGCTAAAACACTTTCTTTTTCTGGTAGCATCGCCATTTGGATTGGATTCCGGTAAATTGTTAAGTTGCTTCCATCTGCAGGGTTCTGACCTGAACCACATTGTTCCGCCTCACGCCGGAAAGCCGAAGATCATCGCTCGCGAAAACACGCACAGAGATGTCTTCAGGCAGCGTGCAATTGATTACTAACTCATTCTGATCGTCGTCGTGGGTGGCGTAAATCTCCAGTGCATCCCGGCGCTTCCACCACTCTGCGTATTTACTCAACGTTGTGTTCGGTACATTCCAATCATCGGCCAACCGCTTCAGGGCGAACAGGATAGTCTTGGCCATCTTCCCAAAATGCTCTGGATGGCCGTAAAAAAAAATGGGCCACTCTTGCTCGAGATGATCTCTTGCGACCGCAGTGAAGTAAGACAACACTTCCTCTTCGCTTGGTGGATTGAGGCCATTCTCTTCCGCATAACGGACTGCCCGTTCAACGCTGAACGGATGAATGGGAATCTGGATGACTCCAGTTCGTTGGGTATACACTCGCGGAAAAAACGGTAAACCATCGATCTCTAGCCCGAAATCCGAGGAATACAGGTACCCAAGTTCTTCCAAAGCCGCGCCTAACTCGGGATTCCACATGCCGCGCGGTGCCGCGTACCAAGGCCCGACCGGCAAAGAGTTTTCTTGCAACCAAGCTCGGCCTTCCGAAACGTTCCGCAGGTTATCTTCCTTCGTGTCGAATAGATTATGAATGTTGCCGTGATTACCTATCTCGTTAGCTGGATCGATCTGGTGCAAGTAGTTCTGCTCTCCCAGACAGAGACTCTGGTTGATAAAGAAGGTGATAGGAAGCTCAGCCGCTCGCGCCGTTTGGGCAATCGAAGTTACATTCTCCCCATAAGTGCCATCTACATCGATGCGAAAGGCGAACACAGAAGCTGCCTGATTTGGGTAGTAGCAAAGGTGGACATAGGGTAAGCCGAGCAATGAAAAGGCCTTGCGTAATATCCAGACAAGTATCCGGAGGATTTGAGCCTTGTCGATGGTGACGATTCGTTCGGTGATACTGCTGTGCCGGCTGAACGTTCGCAAGGTATCCCCTACCGACAGAAGCAACTCGGAAAGTGGCAGTCCGGTAAAAAGGCAATAGCCTCGACCTACTCGCTGCTGAATAAACGCTGGGAAATGCCCGGTTCGAATCCCACCTTTCTCTACTCGGTTTTCATGGAGGGTAATTTTTCCGAATCCCGCTCCCGCGAAAACTGCGCTGATTCCGGCGATCCGAACATCTGGTAGATTCAACTCTGGGAATTGAAGCAATTGCGTCACTGCCTGACCGCGGTAGCGAACAGGAAATGGCAAGGTGAGTTCCCTTGCGGCGGTTATGATCGCGACACCACCTTCCTGCAAAAACTCGGCGAGCCGATCTGGCACTTGTCCTTCGCAGACCATCACTGGACAGCCGGGTTCGTTAATCTTTCGGTAGGGAGTCTTCTCCTGTTCCAACACCCGGGTCCACCCTGACGTCTTCGCGGAAGAGGGTTGGTAAACTCCGACTTCACAAACCACTGGCATCATGTCTCACCTGCTTGCGCTGAACAAACTCGGGACGATCGCTCAGGAACTGGTTCACCGCAGCGAGGGTCGGCAGACCCACTCTCGCTCCGACACTCTGAATCGAAATCGCGGCTGCCGCTGACGCCTGATAGGCGCATTCGACCAATTCCAGGCCTTTTGCCAGGCAGCTGATGAACACCCCATTAAAACAGTCACCTGCACCGGTGCTGTCCCTGACCGTGACAGGAAAGGCAGGATAGAGGAACGTCCCCCGCCGGGTAGCCACGGTTCCGCCGAAAGAGCCTTTGGTAACCACGACAACTTTCACTCCCAAACCGAGAAGCCGATCAACACAAACCGCCTCGTCTGAATCTTTGACCAGCGCCGCTAATCCAGCCTGATTAGAAAAGAGGATATCGGTCGACTCTAAGATGCTTCCCCAGTTTTCCAGGCCGGCGCCTGCCGCGGTAGACTCTAGATCGATCGAGACCTTTACGTCGGTCGTTTTCAGCTGATCGACAACAAATCGAGCAAGCTCAAGCCCTAGCGAGGAGAGGTGAACATGCCGAGCGTCCTTGAGATAGGAAATGTCAACATCCTCAATCGCCGGGATCAGCAGTGGAGTCTCGACAATGGTCAGTGCTTTCTCACCAGACGAGTCAAGCAGAACGAAGCAAAAATAGGTAGTGCCATTTGGTTTGATCTTTATACCCGGGTCATCCACCTGAAACGATCGATAGTCGTCAACGCATATGCGTCCGAACTCGTCATCGCCGACCACCGTTATCAGGCCCGTTCGCGCACCAAATTTGGCGGCAGCACAGCAGAAATTTCCGACGACGCCTCCAGGATTTTTGCCGACTAACCTGCCCCGAATTTTCTCATCGCGACGAGGAATTCGGTCGACGTTGACGGCGATGTCCAAGCAGGTATCTCCAACCCCGATAACATCTAGTCTCTTGAACTCAGAGTTAGCCATGGCAGAACGTCAGGACCGGCGGGTTGTTACGATAACCGCGACGACAATGATAATTCCTCGAATGATTTCCTGTTGATAGACATTCAAGCCGTAGAGAACCAGAGCGTTGTCAATCATGCCGATCATCACTGCACCAACCGCTGCCCCGATCACCGATGCTACACCCCCAAAAATACTGGTCCCTCCTAAGACGGTAGCAGCAATCACGGACAGTTCAGCTCCATCTCCAAGGGAATACCAGCCACCCCCGAATCGACCGGCCCACAGAATACCCGCAAGCGATGCTAATAAGCTGCTGGCAAACATGACCCCAAAAATTACCTTCCGCGTATTGATGCCGGAATAAACTGCTGACCGCGGGTTTCCACCGGTTGCGAGTACTCTTCGACCAGTCGGAGTTTTTGTAAGAATCAAGTGTCCGACCACCACCGTAGCTAACATCCAGAAGGCGACTATCGGTATGCCGGCCACATTCCCTCCCCCGAAAACGAAGATAAAATCGGGCGAGGTGATCGGTATTGATTGGAGGTTGGTGATCGTTCGAGAAACGCCGGCGACCGTGATCATGGTTCCCAGTGTGACTAGGAACGCTGGAATCCTCAACACGGCGATGATTAATCCATTCAGTGCGCCGATTACCGCTCCAACCAGCAGCGCGCCGGCGGTTCCTAGTACCAGGCCAAACTGAGAAATGCCAAGCGCCGCGACCAAGGAGACTAAGCCGACCGTCGACCCAACCGAGAGATCAATCTGAGCCGCACCGAGAACGAACGCCATACCGACTGCCATCACGGCAATCAGCGAAGTTTGCTGTAGGATCGTTAAAAGATTTCCGACGCTGGCAAAACCGTTCCCGACATCTTTCAAACTCACCGCGAATACAATAAAAAGACCAACAAACGCTACATAGATCGCAATATCGCTGAATCTGAAATGGCGAGCGCTTCTCCTGCCACCGAGGTCAGCAGCGACCACATCGCTCTCCCTGATCTTTCGCTGGCTCATTGAATAGCAGCTTCTAGGTCGTCCTCTCCGAACTCGCCGCTTGAGATGCCAGTCAGCTCTCCCTTTATTTCCGCTCTCTTGACAATGAGAATGCGATTGCAATTGAGCAAGAGTTCCTGCGGATCAGAGGACACTAGAATGACCCCGTTCCCCGCTCTGACAAATGCGTCGATTATCTGCGCTATCTCAACCTTAACCTGGATATCTACACCAAACGTCGGATCGTCCATTAGCAGGATCTTGGGTTGAATCGCGAGAACCTTGGCAATGACAACTTTCTGTTGGTTTCCTCCCGACAGCTTAGATACCGGTGCGGATAGACCAGTTGTTTTGATCTGTAAGCGAGACACCAACTCTCGGACAGTCCTTTTACCGTTCCGATCGTTGATGAAGAAGCCGTGCTTTATTCGATCCATCCAAGGCAACTGCGCATTAAAATACAAACTATGAAACAGGCAGAGGCCTTCCAGTTGGCGATTACCCGGAATCAGGGCGATGCCCCTTTTCATCGCCTCTTTGGGACTGCGGACAGAACAAACCCGACCGCTTATTTTGATTTCACCCGACTTGATCGGATCGACCCCGAACAAGCTCTTCAGAATTTCCGTTCGACCGCTGCCCTTTAGCCCAGCCAATCCTAACACTTCGCCAGGACGAAGCACAAACGAAATCGGTTTGGCTAAATGCCGGGAGGAGATCTCGACTGCCTCTAGAATCGGTCGGCTACCATCGGTCAAAGTTCTCGCCGGCCGTCGTTCCTCCAACCGTTCCACGGCGGGGCCCAGCATGTGTCTCACGATCTCGGCAACCGTCAGATCCTTACTCTGACCGAGGTGGACAGCGGTACCGTCGCGCATAATCGCGATCCGATCACACACTCCAAGCAAGTCGCGAAGATGATGAGTGACAAATACGATGGTGATTCCTTCCCGTTGCAGTCGACTTACCAGTTGGAAAAGGTTACCTACTTGATTTGCGCCCAGTGCAGCAGTTGGTTCGTCCATCAAGAGAATTTTTTTATCTCGGATGACCGCTTTTGAGATCTCGACGAGTTGCAGATCTGAGGTGCTCAGATTTTTGACCTTTTCCATCGGATCAATGGATATTCTCATCCGCTCAAAGAAACGCTCCACTGTCCGTAAACAGGTCCTCTCATCAATGAACCACCCTCGCCGAGGCTCAACGCCAAGATAGATGTTTTGTGCGACCGTCATCTCCGGGACCAGACTGAAATCCTGGAAAATTGAGCTAACAAATTTCTGGCATTCGGACCGGTTCGCGTCACTGGCAATTTCCTTGCCAAAAAACCGCATTTTGCCACGCTGGCACGGATAAATGCCCTGAATGAGCTTCATTAAGGAGCTTTTTCCAGCGCCGTTCTTTCCGGCAATGCCCAGCACTTCTCCCGTCCGGATCTCCAAGCTCAACTGGGAAAGAGCATGAACTCCGTCGAAGCTCAGGCTGACATCCTCGAGTTCGAGAGCGACGCCACTCATTAAATCGGCTCTGATATTCCAGGTGCGACAATCACGGCGATGGCTGACACCGGGCGCCTATTTGCCTAAAGCTTTCATGATGTCAGCCGGCGGAACGACACCGAAAGAAAGCTTCCAGCCGTCGACCAGATTGTCTCGCGTGACGGTAAATGAAGGTGAGGCAACGTATTTAGGTGCCGGCTTGTTGATAACCCCGTAGGCAGAAAGAAGGGCTCTTCCGTAGCCCATCTGGTAGGCCAAATCCTCAACGATGGCGGCCACATTTCCATTCCGCGCCATATCGAGAGCACAAACGCTGTCTAGATCATCGGTTACGATCTTCACGTCACGGCGGCCCAAGCTACGAAGACCCTCCAAAACACTATCGGCCGGTGTAGAAAACGAGACATAAATTCCTTTTACATTTGGGAATCTGGTCAGCAGACCAGTGGTCACCTGACCTGCTTGATCGGGTGTTTGAAATCCTCCCACCGTATCGATTTTAATGTTCGGATACTTTTGCTTAATCGTGTCTCGGAAAGCGCCATCTCTGGTGTTCGTGACATAATTCACTCCGGCCACTTCAATCGACAGGATTTCCCCTTTTTCTCCGATCGCTTTCGCCAGAGCGATCGCAGCATCCTTACCCATGTCATACAGAGAATCCGTTAGGGCAGATACATACTGTTTGCCTGAGGTGTAGCCCTCAGGAACATTGCTAAGAAAGACAAGTTTGATTCCTTGAGCCACGAGCGGGTCAAAGGTTTTAGCGGCAATCTTCAAAGCCTGCGGTTGCGTATTAATTACGTCCGGTTTTAGCGCAACGAAATTTTCCATGTTATTTTTCTGATTGGTGGGATTTAACTGAGCGTTCGCGGTCGCCACAATCTTCATGTTCAAGCTTTCCGCCGCCGCCTTAAATCCGCGCAGGTTTGCTTGATCCCACTCCGAATCCGTAACCGTCTCATAGCAAATCCGAGCGTTCTTCTCCTTCACTTTCTGGAGCTCCTCCGGCGTTAGCCGCAGTTCGGTGTACCAGGTGGCAAGTTCGCCATCCGGGCCTTTGGTCGTAATCTCGTTCGGCGCAGGCAGACTGTTGGGAATGCTTAATCCTTCATCGGCCTGAGCCGGCGCGATTAGCATCGTTCCCAGGAGAGCCGAAATAACTTGGGGCAGTGCAATCTTCGTTTTCATCATTGGCTGATCGGCGCGCCCGTCCGCGGTTGCGAGGTCGCTGTTTATTATATCATCCGGTTGTCCGGATGTCCCTGATTGGGTTGCATAGCAAAGCGGCCAACCGATTGTCAATCGAAACTCATCGATTTTGACGTTCTCCCGTTTTCTTCGTTGCCAAGACACTCTGGCCTTGATAGAGCAAAAGGACAGGTCATTCGGACAACCTAATGACTTTATCCGAATGCTTTTATGTTCGCAGCCAAAGGCGTCCTAACCAAAGATAACCGCCTACCCCTCTACCAGCAGCTCAAAGAAATGTTCTTAGAACAAATCGCGAACGGCACTTGGAAAATCGGATCTACCATTCCTTCCGAACTCGAGATTGCCAACCAATTTAATCTGAGCAGAGCCACGGTTCGGCAAGCTACGATGGACCTGGTTCAAACCGGTCATTTACGACGAATTCAGGGAAAAGGCACGATTGTCACCGAGCCGAAGATCGAGCCCTTGGCCGCGCTAACCAGCTTTTCCGAAAATATGAAGGCCGCGGGGATAATACCAACCAGACGAACCCTGGCGATAGAGTGGAAATCACCATCGCCAGAGGTAGCGGAAACCCTCGGACAGCCAAGCGGTCAAGCATTGTATGTCGAGCGGGTACTCATCGGAAATGGTCGTCCGCTAGCTTTACAGCGAGCCTGGTATCCAGCGAGGCTGGTCGGTGAACAGAAAGATCTGTTCACTAAAGAGTATTTGGACCACCATTCGATGTATGAGACTCTGCAGACCCAGTGTGGAGCAATTTTGCACACGGCGGAAGAGACGATCGATGTCGGCATGCCGAATAAGGCGGAAATGAAGCTGCTCCAGCTGCGGCCTGGACAGCCCTTGATGATAATCCACCGGAATACCTTCGATCCATTTCTGCGGACCATTGAATCGGTCGAGCTTCTATTCCGTTCTGACCGGTATCGTTATCGAGTTACGCTAACCCGTTTTGCGACCAAACCAGAAGCGAAGAAAGGCAATTCAGTTAGGCTCAGGACTCGTAAGCGGAATTAGGTTGGTCCTACCTACAGCAAAAGAAACCACCAGAAGCATGTACCAAGAGAACCACCCATGAGAAGATTGGCGACCTTATTTCTAGCGCTCTGTACGGTTACGGCCAGCGGCCAGGAGCGGCAACCCATTACCCACCTGACCACCGAGGAGCTCTTGAAGTTTTACCAGACGCTACCTTTTACCACCGTTTTGCCACTTCCGGAAGGACCAGTCGAGATTGGGGGCAAGGCGAAGCAGCTTACGATCGGCTTCTCCCAAACCGGCTTCAATCATCCCTGGCGGATCGCGATGCTTGAGTCGCTGCAAGCGGAAGCTGCCAGGCATCCGAACATACGCCTGATCGTTACGGATGGCCATGTTGATATTGCCAAGCAAAATGATGACATCCGCGATCTTCTTACCCAGGGTGTCGACGCAGTAATTATGAGTCCCGTAGAGTCTGCTGGTCTTGTGCCTGCTGCTCGGGCGGTGATGCAGAAAAATCTCCCACTGGTCGTGCTCGATCGCGATGTACCGAGCGATAAGACATTGTTCATCGGCCAGAGTAACGTCACCATGGGAGAACAAGTTGCGAAAAGAGCAGCTGGGGAACTTAAGGGCCAGGGCAACGTGGTAGTAATCACGGGACTGAAAGGTTCTTCCCCGGCAGTAGATCGCGACAAGGGCATGAACAATGTCTTCAAGAACTTTCCGGGAATCAAAGTCCTGGCTCGCGGAGATGGTCAGTGGATACGAGAACCCGCGGTCAAGTTGATGGAAGATTGGCTTACCGCTTTTCCAAAAATAGACGCAATTTTCTCTCATGCCGAAGAGTCTTCCTGGGGAGCGGAGTTAGCGATCGGCCGGGCTGGACGCTGCCAGGACAAGATTAAGATTTACACTTTCGACGGCTCAAATGCCGGCTTCAAATCGGTTAAGGATGGAACGTTCCGGGCTGATGGTAACTACACTCCATTCATTGGAGATATCGGCCTCAGAGCGGTGGTTTATGCCTTGATCGGAAAGCAGATAGCCGGCGCACAGAAATATGAGAATCCGGGTAACGAATTGAAGCTTCCCGATTCGCCAATTGTCGTCCCGGAAAACGCCGATCAATGGATTGGCAAAGGCTGGGGCGACTTCGCACCTCCTCCAGATCCCTGCAAGTAGGTATTCCAGTTCCTCGGGTTCGACTAACTGCAGCGATTCAACCGATCTTTCCAGAAATAGCAAATGGAAGGCCCTAATCGACCCTCTTCCCGCCCAGCTAATTCCAGTTCGGTACCGTTGCTTGAGGCCCGATCGATCAGCAAATCTTTTGAAGGCAACCTGGTTTTAAGCGAGGTCGATCTTGCGCTTTTTCAGGGCGAGATTCATGCCGTGGTCGGGGAGAATGGCGCTGGAAAATCGACGCTAATGAAAATCCTGGGCGGCGTTTACCAAGCAGATCAAGGCCGCCTCTTTTTGTCTGAGCACGAGTTTCGACCTCGAACTCCAAAAGAAGCGATCGATCACGGAATCGTTGTGATACATCAAGAGTTTTCTCTTATCCCTCATCTTTCTACCGAGGAAAATATATTTCTAGGCCACTATCCGATTACTCCCTTCGGCACGGTCGATCGTAAGAAGATGCGTCGAGATGCGCTTACTCTCCTGCGACGTCTTTCGATCGAGCTGGAACCTTCTCGCGCCATTAGCCAGCTCAGTGTTGCTCAGCAACAAATGGTTGAGATTGCCAAAGCTTTATCCCGCAATCCGAAAGTCCTTATTTTGGATGAACCTACGGCGGTACTCGACGACGAAAATGCGAAAGTGCTTTTCAGGGTGCTCAAACGCCTTCGTGAACAAAGGCTTGGGATGATCTACATCTCACATCGTCTGGAAGAGATATTTGGAGTGGCTGACCGGGCGACGGTTTTGCGCGATGGAAAGTGCACCGGCACCTCGCCGGTCGGCGAGATTAACCAGGGATGGCTGATTAACCGAATGATCGGGCGAAACTTGCTGGTTCATGAGTCTCGTCCATCGACACTCGGAAAGACTGTGCTTCGTGTCCAGAACCTAAGCCGCAAGAACCACTTTTATAATGTCTCGTTTTCAGTTATTCAGGGTGAAATACTCGGTCTGGCTGGTTTGATAGGAGCTGGCCGCACGGAAATTGCTCGGACCGTTTTCGGATTGGCGCAGGCCGATGCGGGTTCGATTGAAGTCTTCGGCAGGAAAGCGAAATTTCGTCATCCGATCGACGCGATTAAGGCCGGTCTGGGGTATGTTACCGAAGATCGAAAAACGCAGGGGCTCTTCCTCAATCGTCCAGTGATTGAGAACATCACCATGGGAAACGTTCAGCGCTTCTTCAAATTTCCGATGCTGCGCTGGGACAGGGAATGGCAATTTGCCCGCAACATGGTCTCAACTCTGGACATTCGGGCGACCAACTTGAAGGCTGCCGTTCGAACTCTGAGCGGAGGCAACCAGCAAAAGGTCTTACTTGCCCGATCCTTAGGTTTGCAACCCAAGCTGCTTATCCTGGACGAGCCAACTCGGGGCGTGGATATCGGCGCCAAGCAGGAGATTTATGCTGTGATCGAGAAGCTAACCAAACAAATGATTGGAATCCTGCTGATCTCTTCGGATATGGAAGAGCTTCTCCGTTTATCCGACAAGATTGTCGTCCTGCGTGAAGGACATGTGACTGCCAGTCTTACTCGCCAGAATGCCACTGAGAACGCTATCGTTGAGGCGGCAGCAGTCGCTCCAGAAAAAAGGCATCGTTATGGCTGACGCTGTAGGTCCATTCCGCAGGAAGTTCCTAGCCAATCTTTTGCCAATTGCCAAACAGCAATTGGGTATGGTCTTTGGTCTGCTTCTGCTGTTGTTGGTGGCCACCTTTGTTTCAGAAAGGTTTCTGACGTTTCCCAATCTACTGAATGTCTTGCGACAGGTGGCCATCGTCGGCATCTTGGCGATCGGTCAAACGTTTGTTATCTTGACCGCTGGAATCGATCTCTCCGTGGGATCCAGCCTTGGGCTTACGGTGGTGTTCCTCGCCGGGCTTTTGCAGCATCACGGGTTGCTAACCTCTATCCCGCTCGGCATTTCAGCGGGTGCCGCCATGGGTTTGATCAATGGTCTAGGTGTGGCATACGCCAGGATTCCGGCTTTCATCATGACTCTCGGAATGCTCTCATTCGGCAGAGGGATAGCTTTTATTTACACCGGCGGAACGCCGATCCCTATCATTGACAACACCTACTACTATATTGGTAACGGATATATTGCCGGAATTCCAATTCCTTCACTGATTCTGCTTGGCACTGTATTGCTAAGCATCTTTGTGCTAAACCTAACTCCATTCGGACGGTGCATCTATGCCATTGGTTCAAACGAAGACGCTGCCCGCCTGTCTGGCGTTCCGACCAGAAGGTACAAGTTACTGGTTTACCTCATTTGCGGTCTCTGTGCCGGGATTGCCGGCTTAGTCTACTCATCTCAGCTCAGCGTCGGTACTCCGATCGCCGGGGAAGGCTATGAGTTGGATGCGATTGCCGCTGTCGTGGTCGGAGGCACTTCCCTTTTCGGCGGCGCGGGATCGGTGATACGGACTTTCGTGGGCACACTTTTTATTGGCGTATTAGCTAACATACTCAATTTGGCGGGCGTCGACCCCTTCGTTCAACAACTCGCCAAAGGGGCCCTCATTGTTATCGCTGTGTTCATTATGAATCAGATCGAGCGGCGCTGAGAGGTCGCAATCCTTTCTGAAGCTGTAACCGGCATAACGGAGAGATCGCATGAAGCAATCAATTTCCGGAAATCAGATCAGTTCAGTTCTGAAAAAACTGCAGCCGCTCGTTGATGCTCATATTACTCCAGAGCGGCTGCGTCGATACGTAACCAGCATCTCCAGTGTGGCGACTCCCTCGACCGCGGCGAGTGCCATCCGCAATCCAATCTTGAAAAAACTTCTTCGGGAAGACGGCGCGTTTGCCGGCGGCTATCTTCATTTCCAGGACAATTTCGCCAACACCGGTAGTACTGCCATCTTAACGGGCTCTAATGATCCCGGGAAAGCGCTATGGTACTTCGCGCACCTGGATACGCTGAGTTACCTCGTTCAACCACAGCAAGGCACGCGCTATCCTTTGGTTCCGTTTGGCCATCATCTAATAAGAGATGGCTCCCGCCGCGCAATCGCTTATCGCTTCGACCTTTCAAAGTGTGACTATTTCGTCGTGGCGAATGGTCGTTTAGAATCCGCGGATCAACGTCCCTTTTTCGAGCCGGAGAACAGCTCCACCCAACTCAAGTCCGGCGATCGCGTTGTCTTCTCGGCTACTTACCAGGAGGACCCGATTTCGGGTGATTTATCTGCTCATATTGACAATGCCGGTGCCGTCGCGGCCCTGGCGACGGCCGCTCCGGTTTTAGCTGCAGCACGAATCGAGGCCTTGCTAGCTTTCCCCGACGAAGAAGAAGGACCGCTCGGATCCGGAAATCAAGTCATCGGTCGGGGCAGCGCGCGAATCGTTAACCTATTACCTGTTCCAGACCTCGTAATTGTTTCGGATGTGCAGCAAGCTGGTGGCGAAGCGCAGGCCGACACTCGAGGCGGCATCGAAAATAGTACCAGATTGGGGAACGGTGCCGTCCTGGCCGAGTTCTCGAGCTTCGCTCGTGGAGCGGTTACTCCTCCTCATTTGTATGCACTGGCGGTTAGCTTAGCTGATTCCTTGCGGGATTTTGGGGTGAAAATTCAGGAATCAAACAACGCCTACACTTCGCGCAGTGATGATGTGAGCGCACTGCTTAAGACACCGAACGTCCTACTCCTGGGATTTCCCGGCTTCAACCGGCACTTCGATCTCGGAACGCCCAGGGCGAATCTGCACGATTTGGTCAGCTTATCCAAAGCCTTCGTGTATTTCGCGGTACTAAGTTCTGAGCTTCGCCGGATTCAGGACCAACTTGCGAGAAAATAGGCATGATCGATATTGTTACCGTCGGATGGCTTACGATAGATGATATTGTCCTCCGGGACTATACTTGCAAGCCGGGGACCATCGGTGGTGGGGCTCTTTATTCCGCCATTGGAGCTCAAATCTGGCACGATCAGGTAGGCCTACATTCGGTTACGGGGACCAAATATTTCAGCTCCGTTGTTCATGAGATCAGGCAACACGGGTTGGATACCGCCGGAGTGAGAGCCATTCCAGGTAGCGGTCTCGAATTGTGGCTTCTACATGAAAGCGTTAACGAAAAACAGCAGATACCAAAACTAACATCGTCGACTGCCGACCAGATGGACGCCGGGAGAGGTCCTTTGCCAGAAGCTTATCGTACTGCTCGCGGCTTCCACATCGCTCCCCAAACGCCGCAGGGTTCATTTGAAAATGTGAATTTGCTCAGCGCCCTACCCTCTAAGCCGATCCTCACTCTCGATTTATTGGCGGACGCCTACGTTGATGCGGCCCGGTATCGAGAGCTCAGTTTTTTGGATAGGATCACGGCCTTTTTGCCCAGCAAAGAAGAGGTGGAACGTATTTGGCAACCGAAAAGTCTGAGCGATTGGATCCGAACCCAATCGACAACCTACTCGCGCTGTGTAGCAGTTAAAATGGGGGCGAACGGGTCTCTGGTCTGTGACGGGTCGGATCGATCCGTTTACCATGCCCCGGCTTTCACAACGAAGGCTGATTCGGGCGAACGGGACGAGCGTTTCCAAATGGTGTTCCAACAAATCGAAGAGTATCGCCATTGAAGGGTTACCAGACGACGGAGCGAAGGAGGGATCCCAAACAAGGTCATTGTTTCAGTGCGCAAAAGGCTTCGAGTTCGTCCAAGAGTTTCCGAATCTGGTCAGGGTTACGCTCATTTTGTAAGTGTTCAAATTCTGTTACGGACCGAACCGTGAAGAATTCGAAAAAGCGCTTTGTCGATTCCGGTCCGACATCGGCTACGATGGTTGTCACTTGCAATGAATCGGCTCCTGCGAGCGTTAAGACGCGGTCTGACATCGGCGCCAAAAAGTACCCAAGGCGCCCCAAAATGCCCATCAAAGTTATTATACATAAAAGGGGTTGAACGAAGCCGCTACGCGGAGTCGGTGAGTGGCGGGCGTGAGCGGTAAAGTGGTGGTCGGCATAATGGCCAACCTATGACACCATTACGATCCAAATACATCCGGGATCTGGCCATTCGTGGTCGGGCTGAACGCACTCAGGAAGCCTATACCAGGTACGTCTGTGATCTGGCGCGCTACTATCTCCGTTCGCCAGAGCTGATTTCTTATGAGGAGGTCAGGGACTCGCCGTCAGATAGAGGATAGAGATAAGTAAGGAATTTCGACAGAGACCACCGGAGTTACGCTGCCGACGGTGCCCAGACCGATCTATTTAGTGTGCCAGTCGCGGGAATGCCGGCATCGTCACCAAAGGCAATGAGGGACGGAAATTGGCATTCGGGATGGCAACCAGGTTGAGTTCTTGCGCACTGACCCGGCCGGTCTGCAGCCGCCACAGATCGACCATCAGCTGCCGGCCGATGGCGACCACGGTTTTTTTCTTTAGCCCCGGTTACTGCCCGTAAGACTCCTCCCATTTTTGGACCGGACTATACCTGGGGATGGAACAGGATTATCCGCCAGACCATTGCAGAGGTCGCTCGTTGCCATTGAGGTAATTGAACAAATTGCCGGTTAAAGTCCGGGTTTCGATGGGGTTTCTTGCGTCGCTTCCTTTTCTGTTCACCGCTATCAGGCGCACAAACATAGCAGCTCATCTCGCGCGCTTTCAGCGCTCGATAAAGCACATAACCCAATGGCTCGGCTTCGTAGACCACTACCACTTCCTCGGCTTGTTCCTTTTGCTTCTCCACGAAAAGCAACAGCTCTTCCTGGCTCCGGAAGTTTGCCACCGCTCCAATCGCTCCATTGTCGATCTTGCGCGCCCTTGATAGCTGTTCTTGTGCACGTCAGTCCCAATGACGATTCGCTTTGCTTTGCCCGCTTTTTGACCCTTTAGTTAGTTCTGTTGCACTGGCGGCGAGTGCCGCTTTTAAGCTGTATTGTTTCATCTTGTCAGGTTGCTGCTATTCGGCAGCCTGACAAGCACCATTGCATCTACCAATCACCCCTCACCCCTACCCTGAGCGGCCCACTGGACAATTCGCACCCAAACTTCTCCATACCCGGGCCACTCGACAAACTCCTTCGGGCACCAATGCGGGCCAATATCGGATGTCCAGGCGACAGACCTCCCCTTTCCGAATGACCCAACCACTAGCAGTGGATGATCTTGCACCTTGACCAGCAGGTCTGCCCCTTTCTTAACGCTCACTTCATTAAACCCGAGAAGGTAAGGCCATTCCGCTTGGATTCTCTCTGTGATGAAATGAGTATTATCGATTACTCTCGGATTGACTCCCTCAGGCTTCTCTACTCGATCGTCAACCGGAAGCAGCGCAACGGGAAGAACATCCTCAATCGGGCTCTTGCTATATCGGGCAGCGCCGTAGATCCCTTGGAAACTCAGATAACCGCCTGCCATCACCAAGCCGCCCCCTCGCAACACTTACTCCTTGATTAGCTCCAGCCGATTCGGCACGCGTTTGCCTTCCAGGAACGTCTCCGGTGGTAAGAGTAGAGTATTCGCCCCGACATCACTCAAGATCACCACGTCAAAGCGCTGGAGATCCTCAAGCTTGAAAGGGAAATCTTTCGCAGCCTCGTGACCCGGGAGATGTTTCATCTGAATGCCCTGTTTCTGGAGAGCCGAGATCAGAAAATCGCCTCCGGTCGCATAGAGACTGGAGGAAAAAAAGTCGAACCCTTTAATGTGCGTCGAAGTGCTAACCCAGCTTTCTCCGACCAAAAGTACGTTGGTGCTCATCGAAATTTGGATTGGTTGGTTTGTCAGCGGCACCATCTGGCGATGGTCAGCGCGATTATTTTCGTTGTAGCTATCAGGTCAGGGACCGTGACACTTTCATTTGGCTGGTGGGCCTGGCTCGGATCGCCAGGCCCAAAATTGACTGTGGGGGTACTCGCCAAATCGGTCGGAATACCCATATCGGTATGAGCGCCCATTCCCCAGAGCTGGAATGGCTGGGACGCTTGCTTGCTCGCCTCACGGAAGGCACCGATAATCGGGTGATCGATCGCGACTTCGGCGCAATCAGCGTCCAAAATCCATTCGATACGTGGCGGATGCTGCGCGAGCCAGGGATCCACTTGGCTCATCCGAGCAATATGTTCTTCGACCTCTCTCTTAACATTGCCTCCGACACCGGCCGCGTCTTTCTCGTGGGGAAGATATTGCACATCAATGATGATCTCTGCCCGACCCGCTGCCGAGCTGGGGTGCTCTCCTGCTTTAATCTGGGTGACGATGACTTGGTTAGGCAATTCCATCAGCGGATGATTTTTCCTCGGATCTGTTCGCCACCGTTCATTGATCACGTCAATCCCGGCGAGAATGAATCGCATGAGACCGACGGCGTCGACTGGTCCGCCCTGGTCCCAATGTCGCCGTGCTAGCTCCGCGTGACCGCCGATCCCATCCAAAAGTATCCTGCCCCACCAGATGCCGTGGCAAACCGGGGTAACCCGATTGTTCGTTGGTTCGGTCAGAATCCCAGCATCCGCATGATAACCGCGGTCAGCCATCGCCAATGTGCCCATTCCACCGATCTCTTCGTCGATTACCGTTGAAAATATGATATCGGCCGACAGTGGTATTTGGAGATCATGGAGGATCTCTGCCGCTACGAGCATCGAGGCGACACCACCTTTCATATCGACGGCGCCCCGGCCGTAGATTCGGTCTTCAACTTGGGTGCCGGCAAATGGTGGATAAGTCCAATGGGTCAGCTCACCTGGAGGCACCACATCGATGTGGCCAGTGAGCAAGATCGATTTGCCTCCGCCGCTTCCCCGCCTCGTTCCGGCAAGGATTGGGCGACCCGCGAAATTTCTACCCTTTTGTGCGCCGGGCTTACCCGCATACTTCATCAGCAACGCCTCCGCATCCGGTTCCCAGAGCTCGGTGGCAAAGCCATTCGCTGCTAATCGACGCTCCAGGTACTGCTGGCAAAGGTGTTCGCCCGGTCCAGCCTTCGTTGGATCGCTCATAACGACGCTTTCGAACCGGATCAAATCCTGAAGCGTTTGCATCAAGCGGTATCCGCCCGAGTCCGCCGCGTCGATGATACTCTGGTCGAGTTCGTCCCTCATTTCGTATCTCCTGCTCGAATTATGCGGTCGACGAGAACGCTTGTTATTAAAAAACAGCCGACGATACCCAACTGCCAGATTGCATTCACATTCAACATTTGAAGCCCTACCTGCAATGAAGTGAAGAAGAAGACAGCAATCGGGGGACCAGCCAAACCTCCTAATCCACCAAAGATGCCTCGTGCCGCCCAGCAGGACGGCCGTGAGAGATAGAAGTTCGAGGTTTTGACCGATATTCGGCCGCGCGCTGAGTAACCAGAAGTCTGCGACCAAACCGGCCAAAGCGGCCAATACCCCGCTGTGAACGTAAACACCAAGCCGGATGTGGTCGACGGGAAGACCCACCAATCGACATGCCCGCTCGTTGCTACCGATCGCGTAGATCCAGCGACCGAGCGGCATTTGCCAAAGCACGAATTCGAGAATCAGGAAGATTGGAAGTACGAGTATGAGCGTGTGTAACGGAATACCGACGGTATTATTCTGACCGAGCGTTCCGAAGTACAGGGGTAGTCCTGAGACTGGTGCACCATTGGTAATTGCTACCGATAACCCGTTGTACGCGTAAAAGGTTCCAAGTGTCGCGATGAGCGGTAACAATCTGAATTTCGTGATCAGTATCCCGTTGATCAGGCCAAGAAATCCGCCGAATACGATTCCGATAAAAGCGGCTAAGTACGCATTGAAGCCCGCTTTTACAGCGGACGCAATCAGCAGTCCGGAAAGGCTGACGATTCCACCGACCGATAGATCAATACCCCCACCGCCACTCAATATCACTAAAGCTTGACCCAGCGTTACCAGGGCGAGCAGTGTTGAAAACTGCAGAATTGAACTCAAATTCCCTACGCTGAAAAAGCCAGGAGTGGAGACCGCAAAAAACATTAGCGCGACCAGGCAAAGGGCTAATAAACCACCAAATCGAATTGTCTTTAGCGTCGCAATCATCGCATCTTCACGCCGCCACTCTCCGCAAACGTATCCGTCGTTCCCCTATCACATCCAGGATCAAAACCAAGAGCAGCAGCACGCCAGTGATCACTTGTTCCCAAAGCGAGGGAACGCCTGCTAGCACAAAACCATTTTGGAGCAGTCGGACCAGGAAGACACCTAAAAGTGTACCCAAGAGATTCGCTCTTCCACCCAGTACGGACGAGCCCCCCAAGACGCCGCCACGATCGCGTCCAAAGCGATCGTCCCGCCGGTTGATGTCTCGACGTTCCGATATCGTGGGACGTACAGCAACGCAGCGAATCCGACCAGGAACCCGGTCAGTGCGTATACAAAAAATTTCGCCTTGTTGACGGCGATTCCGGACAAGCGCGCAGCCGGCTCGTTACCGCCGACCGCCAGGATTGCGGTCCCCAATGGAAACCACCGGAGGATCAGCCAACCCATGAAGTAGAAAACCAGTATATAGATCGCGATGATCGGTATTCCGGCGATCGAACTGTTAACGAGTAATCCAAGTGAATTGGGCAAGCCGGAGATCCAACTTCCACCCAATAACAGAAAGATGGCGGATCGATAGACACCAAACAAGCCGAGTGTCGCAATGATTGGCGGCACCCTGCCAAAGACGATCACCGTTCCCGAAATAATACCTAGGCAGGTCCCGACCAACGGCTCGGTCACAAGCGTTGCGCCGGGCGGCCAGCCAGCTTCCACGCTCCAACCGATAAAGATCGCGCTAATCCCCAACACCCCGCTTACCGCTATGTCAATTCCACCAGCCGCCAAAACCGTGAGATTTTCAATGAGAGCCAATTCCTGGAAAATTGTGGCGATCCCAAGCGATCTTGCTTTCACCGGAGAATCGATCAAAACGACTTGATTGTTAATCGCGATAGAGCCGGAGGAAAGCGGATGGGCACCGGCCAAGATCTTCACCAGGGTTGATTTGCCGGCGCCATTGTCACCAACCAAGGCGATCACTTCGCAAAGGCGGATAGCTAGTTCGACTTCATGTAAAGCCACTACCGCACCAAAATGCTTAGAGACCTTTTGGGCCTGCAACCAGACATCGTCACTCATCAGCCTAGCCTTTCGCAGTTCGCGTCGGTGGCATATTACCGCTCCATCTGCGCTTGATCGACTGCACCGGCAGCTTATTCCAGATGTCTGGGTTGGCTCGCCTCATCTCTTGCGAGTCACTCTTGCTTTCCGACGTTTCATAGATGCTTGGCATGAAATCCCCGAGTAACAGCCGGTCTTGTAAACCGATTTACCAGATGTAGAAAAGAAAAACCTCGACTGTCAAGCTAAGTCAGCGAGCCATCAGTGAGAGCGTCCTTTGAAGAATTACGCGTTGGGCACAAGGTGATTTTTCAGTAGGGCGAAAAGCCTGATGCGCGGGCACGTAATTCTTCAGACTACGCTCTCACTGGTGCGGAGCCGGCCACTGCAGAATCAAGGACGATTTGGTTGACAGAAAGCCGGTAACTCAGGTATGGCAATCGAGACGATTAGTAAAACGCTTTACAAAATCCCACCCCCATGCCCCGGAAAAAGGTAGAGAGCGGCAAACTCAATAAAGCTACCTTGCGCGATGTCGCTCGCCATGCCGGCGTAGCCAGCTCTACCATCTCTCGCTATCTGAATGGTGGCTTGCACCTTCCGGCGCAGACCCGGAATCGTGTGCGGGCTGCGATCGCCCAATTGAATTACCGCCCAAATGTCCTGGCGCGGAGCCTGCAATCCGGCCGCAGCCATATTCTTGGATTGATCGTCCCTGATCTGGCGAATCCTTTTTTCGCTTGCGTGGCAGAAGCGGCAGCGGCAGCCGCATACCGCGAAAGCTATTCGATTTTGCTCTGTGCCACCGGCAACGATCCGGAGCGGGAGGCACATTACGTGAATCTACTGACCGGGGGTCAGCTTGATGGTCTTATCTATCTTGGAGCTCACCGCCGAAATTTAACGTTGGAAACGATCAGGCGAAAAGAATTGCCAGTTGTCATCGTTGACGAGGAAGTAGAGGGCGTGGCTGGTGGCCGCGTCTTTGTCGAAAATCGTCGTGGCGGTTATCTCGCTACCGCGCATCTACTGCATCTCGGACATCGCGACATAGCCTTTATCGGTGGAGAAGCTGATCTGCTGACAACGGTAGAACGTCGGCTGGGCTATGAAGAGGCTCTCTGTGAAAGAGGTTTAAATCCGCGGCCCGACCGAATCATTCTTGGCGAATACACTACGCAATTCGGGGCGCGGGCCACCGGTGAGCTGCTAACCGGCTCTGCTCCGACAGCGATCTTTGCCGCGAGCGACGTCGTTGCCATCGGTGTGTTACAGACGGCCCGACAGATGGGGCTGAATGTTCCCGAAGATCTATCGTTAGTTGGCTTCGACGATGTTCCGATTGCGGAAATGCTCGCGCCTCCCCTTACCACGGTCTGGCAACCGGCGGAAGACCTCGGGAGAGCGGCCATCTTAATGCTGGTTCGCCATCTGCGGGATCGAGTCCCACTCGTGCCGGAGACGCTTGGTGTCTGCCTTAGAATCCGTGGATCTACCTGTCGCCTTAAGCGAGGCCAACCCAAGAATGATCAGAGGGACCTCGGCCTGGGAAAATCTGTTCATGCTCGGAAAAGAGCGAAAAAGAGTTTCGCACGACGAGCTTCCTCTGACGAGGTCAGCCCGTTTTCGAATCGGAGCTTGTTAAAGCACAGGCACGCAAAGTTGAAAAACTCCAGCCATTCGTGAAGCAGAATATGAATACAAAAAAAGTCTTGGTGGCGATGATCCTCGCTTTCACTGCGGCGTCGCTTTCTCCAATCGGTCTGTTTGCGCAGGGTGCGCAAAAACAGCTGAAAGTCGGCTTGGTGCTGATCAATCTCCAAGCGAAGTTTTTCAATGACATTAAGGCAGGTGCCGAGGAAGCGGCCAAGAAAGCTGGTGTCAGCCTGCAAGTCATTGACGGCAATAATGATCCTGCCGCTCAGGTCAACGCCGTCGAAACGCTGACACAACAGAAGATGGATGGGATTATTATGGTCGCGATTGATGTCAAAGGAATTGTGCCAGCCCTACAAGATGCCGCAAAAAGTGGAGTAAAAGTCGTAGCGGTGGACGCAAAGGTTCAGGATCCGAGCGTTAAGGCTTTCATCGGAGTGGACAACGCCAAAGCTGGGTCGGATTTTGGCGACTTTGTGGGCAAGTACATCGAGAAACAGATGGGCGGGAAAGCGAAATTGGGGATTATCGGGGCTTTGAACTCTTTCATTCAGAATCAGCGAAAAGATAATTTCATCGAAAGCATCAAAAAAATCGCGAGCGTAACCATTGGCAATACGGTCGATGGCCAGAACGTGCAGGAGCGTGCCCTAACGGCAGCGGAAGATCTGGTCACCTCATCGCCGGACACTAACGTGATCTACGCTACGGGCGAACCTGCTCTGATTGGTGCGATCGCAGCCCTCGAGTCGCAAGGTGCTACTAGACGCGTGAAACTCTTCGGTTGGGATCTTTCCAACCAAGCTCTCAAAGCTGTCGATGATGGTTTTCTGATTGGTGTGGTGCAGCAAAATCCTTATCAGGAAGGGATTGAAGCCATCGGCGCGCTCGTGAAACTATCGCGCGGCGAGGAGGTGCCCTCGTTCATCGACGTACCGGTGGAGTTTGTGACAAAAGATAACATCGACAAATACCGGGCGGCATTCCAATAGCCTGGACCGCTCAAAAATCTCTAAGGATTTGTGAGCGATGCAGGCTATAGGATTCGTACCTCAGAGGAGCGCATGCCAACGCCTTTACTCGAGATGCGGAGCATAACAAAGCGCTTCGGCGCCTTGGAAGTGCTGCGGGGAGTGGACTTGGAGTTGTTCGCCGGAGAAGTGCTGGCGCTGCTGGGCGATAATGGCGCAGGTAAATCTACGCTGATGAAAATCCTTGCCGGTGCGGTACCACCGGACGAAGGGGAGATTCGCTTCCAGGGGCGAGCGGTAACTTATCACAATCCTGGAGAAGCGCGTGCATTAGGGATTGAGATGGTTTACCAGGATCTCGCCCTCTGTGACTCGCTTGATGCTGCCCATAATCTTTTTCTCGGCCGCGAACCCACGCGAACAGTGATGGGCGCTCGTCTCGTTGATCGACCGCGAATGTACCTTGAGGCCGGTCGAGCCCTGGATGACCTCCATATCACCGTGCGCTCGCTCACGATGCCGATTCGCTTTCTGTCCGGCGGACAACGGCAATCCATTGCCATCGGTCGGGCAATAGCCTTCCGGCCCAAGCTTTTGATTCTCGACGAACCGACCGCCGCGCTCGCAGTACGCGAAGTTGAGAAAGTTCTAGCGTTGATCCAGACGTTGCGGAACCAGGGTGTCTCTGTCGTATTCATAACCCATCGATTGCAAGATGTTTTCCGTGCCTGTGATCGGATTGCGATTCTTTATGAAGGAACTTTACGCGCCCAGCGCCGAGTTGGGGAGACTTCGCTAGAAGAGGTAGTGGCCTTTATGATGGGCACAGCGTCATGACTGCTCCATCCCAGTCCTCCGTCGGATCGCGCATGTCTTTCTGGCGCGCTTGGCTCGCGCATCAGCATGCACCTTTCCAGCTTGGATTGGCCTTGGTCCTGTTAACGCTGATCGTCATCATGACTGCGAGCACTCCGACCTTCCTGACGACCGGTAATGTCCTCAATGTACTCCGCCAGGCGGCACCGACCTTGATTGTTGCCGTGGCGATGACGCTCGTTATCACCTCCGGCGGCATCGACCTTTCGGTGGGCTCCACTCTCGCAGTGATCGGCGTCCTTTCGGCAGTATTGCTTTCGGCTGGCTGGTCGTGGTGGTTCGTCGTGCTCTTGATGCTTGGATTCGGTTCCACTATCGGCTTGATGAATGGACTGCTGGTTACCCTCGGTGGACTTCCTCCTTTTATTGCGACGTTGGCCATGCTTAGCGTGTTGCGGGGTATCGCACAGCTCATCACTAAGGGTTACTCTATACCGGTCCCGCCAAATAGCGCGTTCATCGAACTCGGGCGCGGTTTTTTTCTTGGTATCCCCTATCCCATCGTGATCGCCGCATTTGCGTTGGTGACCGGTTATATTCTGTTTAATCGCACCCGATTCGGAATCTACGTGACAGGTATCGGATCGAACGAGGAGGCGGTGCGGCGCAATGGCGTTGATACCAACGGGGTGAAAATGAAGGTATATGTTTTCTCGGGGCTGCTTGCCGCAACCGCCGGCATGATTACCAGTGCGCGCCTCGCGTCCGGGTCGAGTTACTCAGGAATCGGCTTTGAGCTCGATGTCATTTCCGCAGTGGTGCTCGGTGGAACTAATCTCTTTGGCGGTGACGGCACGCTGCTCGGCGCTTTCTTAGGCACCATCATTCTCGCGGTTATTGGCAACGGGCTAATCTTGTTGCAAGTCTCACCCTTTTACGAGCAGATCATCAAAGGGGTGATCCTAGTGATTGCCATCATCGTAAACCGCGGCGCGCTACTACGCGCCTTCAGGCACTCGCAACTATGACGACAAACGTACAAACCGTTCTTGGGCCAGTGATCAGTGAGTCACTGGGTGTAACGCTTATGCACGAGCACTTGTTAATGAGCTTCGCCTCTTGGCATCATCCACCGAAGACGGCTTCTCGCATGAATCTTCGCAATGCACCTGTCTCGCTATCGATTCTGGCCGAGTTGCGCATGGACCCGTTTGTAAATCTGGACAACCTTCAACAGTATGACGTTGACCTCGCCGCGCGCGAAGTCCAGCAGTTCGCAGATCTCGCCGGTAGGACAGTGTTGGATCCAACCAATCGAGGAATAGGGCGGGATCCCCAAGCCCTTGCGGCAATTTCGCGTCGGACGGGCCTAAACGTCATCATGGGCAGCGGATACTATCTTGGGACGTCTCATCCGCCGGCCGTAAAACAGATGAATAGCGACGACATTGCCGCCGAAATCGAGCGGGATCTGACGGAGGGCGTCGACGAGACGGGTGTCCGCGCTGGTTTTATCGGTGAAATTGGCGTCTCCGCGCGGTTCACACCCGAGGAGGAAAAAGTTTTGCGAGGCGCTGCCCGCGCTCAAAGGAGCGGTCGCGTACCGCTCATGGTGCATCTTCCCGGCTGGGAACGACTAGCCCACCGGGTACTCGATGTCATCGCGGAGGAAGGAACCCCTCTCCAGCCGGTGATTCTTTGTCACATGGGCCCATCGTGGCGCGACTTTGATTATCAAGCCGGCTTGGCGGAGCGCGGAGCTTATCTGGAATACGACATGATCTCGATGGACTACTATTATGCTGATCAGGATGCTCAATGCCCGAGCGATGAAGAGAACGCTGCCGCTATTCAACATTTAATCAATTCAGGCTTCCGCGACAGGCTGCTGATTTCGCAAGACGTCTTTCTGAAGATGATGCTGACTTCCTACGGAGGTTTCGGCTACGGTTACATTCTGCGGCACTTTGTCCCGCGGCTACGGCGGCTCGGCGTGAGCGAAGACGATATAAGAACGATCCTTGTCGATAATCCTCGTCGTGCTTTTGAAATCGCTGGCGGACAGCGCAACGCCGGGAACGAGGCAGCAAAAGATCGTTAAGCCAAAACCAGGCAAGACGAAATGCAGAAGAGGAAGGCTCGCACGGGCCTTCTTCCAATACCCGCAGTCTTCGAGCCTCCTCCATCTCCATCCCACGGTATTGGTGCCAATTCTTGTCCGACTGATCAGCGGGCTTTCAGGCGCCGCGTCGACCAACTTTTTTCTTACTCGCTCGGTTGATCTCGAGAATTCCCCGCCACCCCCAATTAATTCGGAAAGCGACACCATGGTTAAATTCCAACAAAGGTACCAAAACTCTCATAGGATTGTGATTTCTGGCATTGTTGGGTATTCGTTAAATGCTGACACTCCGGACGGCCCCCCCGATACGCCTGTTTGGACCGCGTCCAGTAAGTATGCTGACAGATTTCCAGTCCTCACGGCCGGAGATCAGTCTGATCTGTGCATCCGATAGACCCCGTAAGGTGAGGTAGATAATCAACTGATTTGCGGAACAGAAGGGGATGTACCGGTTGAGTGATTTTCCCATCCGAGCAGCCTCGTAGGATGCGTTTATTTTCGTTTTTCGGCAATCCTGCGAAAATGGTTTCCCGACCTCTTTACTCGCAAAACCCCTCTGAAAATCCGACCCTCAAGGAGCCAGCGTATGCCCCGGATGAAGATCCTAAACAGCATCGAGCAGGAAGCTTTCGAGCTACCCCCAGTGCTCAATAGCGCCGAGCGCAAACGCCATTTCGATTTTCCAGTGGCCATCCTGCGAATCACCGCCGAGCTGAACGTGCGCCAATCAGCTGTGTTTTCCCCTCAGTTGCGGCTACTTTAGAGCGACCCATCGATTTTATCCGGCCCAGACTTTCCGACCACGCGATATCAGCCACGTAGCTGAACGGGCAGGTATTACGATCGATGCAGTCAGGCTTGCTGACTACGACAAGCAAACCATGGCCCGGCATCAGGCATTGATCTTGGACTTCTACGGCTTTCGGCCCTTTAAGCCGCATGGCCAGGCCATACTGGTTGAGGAAATTGCACGGCTGGTGCGATCCCAGTTGAAACCGCGCCTGATCTTCTCGCGCTCCGTCGAAACGCTCGTTCGAGAGAAGGTCGAGGTCCCTGGCTATTTCCGACTGGCTGTGCTGATCTTGAGGACCATCAATGGCCATAACCGGACGCTGGTTGCTATCGTCGAACGAACGCTGAGCGAGGAGACGCGTGCGCAGCTGGATGCTCTTTTGATTCGAGAAACCGCAAACCAGGCCATCGCACCAGCCAAAACCAGCGCATATAGACTGACGTTGATGAAGAAACTCTCCCAGTCGACCAAGCCGTCGAAAGTGAAAGAACGCGCGGGCGATCTTGCTTTGGTTGAAAGACTTTATCAATCGCTCAAACCCGTGCTTGATGAACTGGCGCTTAGCCTGCACGGCATCCATTACTATGCCCACAGCGTCATCAAGGCCGAGATCTTTCAACTGACTCGTCGCGAGGAGAAAGATCGCTATCTACACCTCATCGCCTTTATCGCTCATCAGTATTTTCGGCTCCAGGACAACTTGGTCGACGTCCTCTTGAGCAGTCTGCAGAGTTTTCAAAATGGCGCACTGCGCGAGCACAAAGAGCAATGTTATGCCCGCCGGGAATTGCGCAACGCCTCGCTGAAAGCGCTGGTCGCCTGTCTCGACATGCGGTTAGTGGAAACGTTGGCAAGGATTGCCATCCTGACTGAGGACGATGCACTACCCGATAGCGAGAAAGTGCAGCTTATCCGCGCGTTACTGTCCACCCAGGAGACAAAACGGCTGTTGGAGAAAGACAACCTCGCCGAGTTAAAAGAGGCCTTGGTTAACGAGTTAGGCGATGACGAGTATTACGCGATCTTGGCGGCAAGGTCGATACGTATTCAGAATCGCGTCAGTCCTATCCTGAAGGCACTGACCTTCTTAGGTGAACCGAGTGCGGGTGAATTGCAGACCGCGATCGACCATTTCAAAAACAAGGATGGTGTCATCGACAAGGCAGCTCCAGTTGATTTCCTAAGCCAGGACGAACGCAAAGCGATCACCGGGGGCGCGAAATTCCGGGTGTCGCTGTACAAGGCGCTGCTGTTTGTGCACATACAGGGCGCAATCAAGTCAGGCACGCTGAATCTGAAACATTCGTACAAATATCGCCCGCTGGACGAGTTACTGATTGACCGAGATCGTTGGCATCGGGATAAGGCCGCACTGATCGAGCGGGCCCAACTGCAGACTTTCGTCGATCCGCACCGGGTGCTCGCCGAACTCGATGAGGCGTTGTCTTGCCAATATGGGATCACGAACGCCAACATCCACGAAGGCAAGAATCCATACATCAAATTCAAGAACACGGGTTTTACCCTCAGCACGCCCACGCAGGAAGAGAGTGACGCAGAGCCTTTGCAGCAATTCTTTCCAGAGCGGCACTATCTACCGCTTTTGGAGATCTTGGCCACCGTCAATCGCTATAGCCACTGGATGGACGAGTTACAGCACTGGCGGCAGCGTCACCATTATGGTCGCCCCTCGGAACAAACGGTCTACGCGGGCGTTATAGGAATGGGCTGCACCATCGGTATCCGCAAAATGGCAAGGATCTCTCACCCGATCAGCGAGTCAGCATTGGAGCATACCGTCAATTGGTACTTTTCGCTCGACAACCTCATTGCCGCCAACGATCGCCTGCTTCAATTCATGGACCGCTTGGAATTGCCGAACCTGATGCGCCGTTCGGCCGATCGATTGCACACTTCTAGCGACGGGCAGAAATTCGAGGTGCGCGCCGATTCGCTCAATGCCAACTACTCCTACAAATATTTCGGTAAGGGCCAAGGCGTGAGTGCCTATACATTTCGGGACGAGCGCGATCTATTATGGTACTCGCTGGTTCTTTAGCTCCGCCGACCGAGAGAGTGCCTATGTCATCGACGACCTGATGCACAACGATGTCGTCCAGAGTGACATCCACTCCACCGATGCGTTTGGCTATAGCGAGGCGATATTTGCCACCACCCACTTGTTGGGCTTCTCCTACGCGCCACGTTTCAAGAACCTCAAACGCCAACGGCTTTATATTTTCAAAAATCGCCAAAAGGACGATCGTTCCACTTGGCAGATCAAACCCACGGGCTATTGCGATACCGATCGCGTCTTCCAGTACTGGGACGACATTTTACGCTTCATCGCCACGATCAAACTCAAGGAGACGACCGCCTCCGATCTCTTTCGGCGGCTCAACTCCTACTCGAAACAGCACGACACCGTTTCACGCGGGCGGTGTCGGTAGGGAATCCGCGTGAGTTTTTGCAGGCGGAAAAACAAGAACAAGAAATGGCCGAAGCGTGCAAGCGGCTTATCAAGAACTGCATCATCTGCTGGAACTATCTCTACCTATCCCAGCAGCTAGCGGAGATGGATGATCCCGAGCGTCGAGAAGCGATTCTGAACGCATTGACCCATGGTTCTGCAGTATCATGGCAGCATGTCAACCTTTTGGGAGAGTATGATTTTTCGGAGGAGCGGTTGCGGGATACGGTCGGTATTAAGCCCCCAAAATTGCTGGACTAAACAAGTGGCCATTTCGGAGCTGCAGAATCGCCCAAAGTTCTTCAAGAGTAGAGGGTTGCGAAATATCCTGTGAGAGTTCTGGTACCTTTGTGGGAATTTAACCATATTGTTTTGAGTTGCGGCAAACGAATAGCGCAAACGTGCTTGTTGCCCAGAGTGGCCGTGAGTTGGCGGTTGACGACCGCACCGTCTGATTTCTCAAGGACCGGTGGTGGTGGGCTGCAATGGCTTATTCAGATCTCCGGTCGTTCGAGGATTAGTAGACTCTCCGTCTCGCTCTCAATAAACTGCCGAATAACCTGATAACGCGATCTCAGAAGATTCGTGATCAGGCCAGTCTGGCAATTCCCGACGCGTAGCCATATGAACTTCGGCGGGTGGCCAAACACAATAGCCCTTTGATGAAAATCTGTGTCCTTTGATACAATCGTAAACCCATGCTTCTTCGCCCACTCCCAGACGACGAAGTCATCCGCCTCTCTCAGACCGACTGCCTTGATGTGCGTCGAATCAGGAAATAAATCAGCAACCCGAGAAATAATCCTGTCCGAGAGGTTCTCATCCAATAGCAGCTTCACGCCGGCGCCACGAAGAGCTTCCGCTCGCGGTCGGCAGCAAAGGCGAAGCAAGCATTAATGTCCTCGCGGGTAAGCTCTGGAAAATCCTCTAGAATCTGATCCTCCGTCATACCTCCGGCCAAGTACTCAAAAACATCCTGCACTGTAATTCGCATGCCGCGAATACACGGTTTGCCGCTGCGCTTGCCGGGCTCGATAGTGATGATTTTCGAGTAATCCACAGCCGCAGAATAGTTCAGCATCTATCTAGCGGTCAACGCCTCGGCCAAAATACTCAGGAACCCCGCCGCGCTTCGGCTCTTCTTTGCTCAAACCATCATTAATCTAATTACCTGATTTCCAGGGTATTACGAATAAAACCGTATGTACCATAACCGCCCGGAATGTGGGTTATGCAGGACTAAAGTTAGGCGAAGCTAATTTGCCGTGTGTCATTTTGCGAGTTTATTTGGCCGAACTTTTTGCGCACTATTTGGCATACGGTGCCACTCCATGTCCGACCGGTCACAAGGCCTTCAGGCGCCGCTTCGACCATTCGACCAACTTTTTTGTCACCTGCTCCAGCGGTGGATCTCGAGAATTCGTCGCATCTCAGATCAAAAGATCAAAACACGGTTCAGAAGTCGACCGTTTCCTCCGGTGACTCGGACGATCGACTATGCCAAATATCGAGCAAAAATCTATGCCAAATCAATTCCAGCCGCTCGTAGCCTAGGAACACGTCAGTTGTAGACGGAGCTACCCAGAAGTAGCTTGCCCGCCTTTACATAGTGTCGTTGCTGTGCAGCGCCGTGTTGCGCAGCAACGTGGAGGTCGCGCAGCCGCCGTTGCAGGGGTGAGCTCTCATAGAGCGCGCTGCTACCGCCTAGCGCGAAGCACGCATCGGTGGCGCGAACGCAGGTGGTCGCGAGCCATATCGCAGTCTGTGTGCCCTGGGTGAGAAGCGCCTCGTCCTTCAGCGTTCCGGCAAGGGCCTGACGCCAATGGCTTGCCGCCTGGACCTCGAGAAAGGCCCGTGCCGCCCTTAACTCGGCTTCGATACGGCCGAGTTCGGCTTGAAATGTTTCCGAATCCCGCATCGGCACAGCGGCCTGCAGCTGCTTCCTGCCGGTATTGGCAAGCTCGGTCAGTTCGTCTAAAGCTCCTTCGGCTATACCGAGCGAGCTGGCGCCATGCATCAGCGGAAGGAATTGCAG
>WNFI01166669.1_pt1 | contig 33141 bp, 30 predicted proteins | sample 5400471 | NCBI WGS metagenome assembly WNFI01 (sample SAMN13153348, study PRJNA577476) | soil metagenome | isolation source: 100 cm saprolite on Douglas fir-dominated hillslope | place: USA:California | collected 2013-09-17 | reverse complement strand
ACCGCAAGCAGAGTGAGTTCTGGTGCGCGTATATGAATCGACTCTGCAGCGTTCGCGATTCGTGAGAGGTAACGCTTTCGTTGCGACAGTCCACTAGCTTTCCTCATGCCTGCATCTCCGCTCGTGTTCGTGCGAATTCTGCGGGCGGTAAGTAATCCAGCGAGCTGTGCGGGCGTTGCTGGTCGTCATCCTGCCGCCAGGTTTCGATTTTTCGCCGCGCGTCCCTCAGACTGGTGAACCAGTTAGCATTCAAACATTCGTCGCGCAGTCGGCCGTTGAAGCTTTCCACGTAGGCATTCTGCACCGGGCCCGCGCCCGGTCCCGCAAGTACTGAAGCAGGACCGCCTCGATGAAGGCCGAGCGCGATTGCTTGGAGCCAGCAATGCGGTCGATGCCGCTCAGCACTTCCGGGGAGAGTGTGATAGATGTCTTCTCTTTCATACTACTGAAATACTACCCATGCATGGCAGACACGGGAGTTGGTGTATAGTTACGTGCCTCCCCTTAAATTCCCCCACGGAAAATCCTTTCTACGGAGAATCACTCATGCAAAGCAGGAATTTTTCGATCGCGCTGAAAGCGATCTTGGCGATCTCAACCCTGACTCTGTTGGCAATGTCCACGCCGGCGAACGCCGGGGAAACGATATTGTTCAGCTTTAACGGCACCAGTGATGGCAGACTGCCTGTGTCTGCGCTGGTCCTGGACGCGGCGGGCAATCTTTATGGCGCGACGACCATTCGTGGCGCTAACGGAGCAGGAACGGTCTTCGAATTGAGTCCCAATGGAAGCGGGGGCTGGACCGAGACCGTGCTGCATAGCTTCGGCAGCACCAGCGGCGACGGAAAAACTCCTTCCTCCGGTCTGATCCTAGACGCGTCCGGCAACCTTTACGGCGTGACGTCCGCCGGCGGCGCTTCCGGTGTGGGGACGTTTTACGAATTGAGCCCCGATGGAAGCGGAGGCTGGACCGAGACTGTGTTGTATAGCTTTAAAAAAGACGGCACGGACGGAACAGACCCCTATGGCACCTTGGTGCGGGATGCAGCCGGCAATCTTTACGGTGCTACGCAACAAGGCGGCACTGGCGCTTTCGGAACGGTTTACGAATTAAAGCTCAAATCCACTGGCTGGAGCGAGAAGGTGCTGCATAGCTTCAGCAGTAACGGGATCGACGGGGTTGTTCCCGGAGGTGGGCTGATCCTCGATGCGTCTGGCAACCTTTATGGCGAGACACAATCTGGTGGCACGTTCGGTTGGGGGACGGTCTTTGAGATGAAGCCGCAAGCGGCTGGTGGCTGGACAGAGAAAGTGCTACACGGCTTTAATTTCAATGGCACGGATGGGGTCAACCCTTCTGGAAGACTGACCTTGGACACGGCCGGCAATCTCTATGGCACTACAGTTGGGGGTGGCACTCATGCTGTGGGGACGATCTTTGAAATGAAGCCCAAAGCCGGAGTTTGGACTGAAAGGGTGTTGTATAGCTTCAACAATAACTTCGGAGATGGACAGGTTCCCAATGGCAGCATGGTCTTTGACACGGCGGGTAACCTCTACGGTGCGACAGGGAATGGCGGCAGCGCCGGGCGGGGGACGCTTTTCGAGTTAAGCCCGCATACCAATGGAAGCTGGACGGAGACGGTGCTGCATAGCTTCGGCAGCACCAGCGGAGACGGAACCGGACCTTGGCCGCCGATCATAGATGCGCTGGGTATTCTATATGGCACTACCGATGGGGGTGGCGTTAGCAACAGCGGTACGGTTTACGAGTTTACGCGGTAAGGAGGATTCAACGCAGTGGGAAAGCTTCGAGCCTCGAGCCACGCTTTCAGGCAGAGCCGGGACGAAAGCGTTGGCCCGAGGACGGGGCGGACGCATGGCAGAACTCAGACGCCCATCTGTCCTAAAATTGCCCGAGCCTCCGCTGCTGGGTCGGCGGCTTCGGTGATGGGGCGGCCTACCACGATGTGGCTGGCGCCGGCTACGATAGCCTCCGCGGGAGTGACGACGCGGACCTGATCTCCGTGCCCCATGCCAGCCGGACGCACGCCCGGAGTCACGATGGCGAAATCGTTTCCGAGTTCAGCACGCAAGCTGGCAGCTTCGCGGGCTGAGGTAACCACTCCCTGGCAGCCGCTGGCGAGCGCGATCGCGGCCATGCGGATCACGCTGTCTGTAACCGTACCGCTCACACCAATCTTTTCCAGATCGCTTTCGTCCATGCTGGTGAGCACGGTGACGGCGAGAACCATCAGTCCAGGACTGGTACGTGCGGCGTCCACTGCGGCGCGCAGCATCTTGCCACCACCAGCGGCATGGACAGTCAGCATACTGACGCCTAGTTGCGCGGCCTCGCGTACGGCGGCCCCCACGGTGTTGGGGATGTCGTGGTATTTCAGGTCAAGAAATACGCGCCGGCCGGAAGCCACCAGGTCGCGCACGACTTGCGGGCCTTCGGCCGTGTAGAGTTGCATGCCGACCTTGTAGGTCAGCGCCGAATCCCCGAGGTCTGCGACGATTTTCTGCGCGGCGGCAGCGGTAGAGACGTCCAAGGCAACAATGAGCCGCTGCCGCGGATCGATAGCACTAGCCCTGTGATCAACGCCACTGAGGGGGATGCGGTGGGGCAGAGGAGCTTGCATCCCAGTCAGTGTAAAGTTTTGGGGGAGTTTACGCTACCGTCCGGCGAGTTCCACCAGCGGATGGTTGTAGGCGATAGCCGGGTAGGGTGGCTTTTGCTGCCGAGGTTTTACCACGTCCAGGCGAACCCGCTGCAGGCCCTTTTCCTTGAACTGCAGAGCCTGTGCCGCTCCGTACGACAGGTCGATGATGCGGTCCGGAACCACAGGGCCACGATCATTCACCCGTACGATGACTGCCTTACCGTTACGCAGGTTGGTCACCCGTACATAGCTCCCGAGGGGAAGAGTCGGGTGCGCGGCGGTCATGTCGTACATGTCGTAATCTTCGCCGCTTGCTGTTGGCTTCCCGTCGAAATACTCCCCGTACCAGGATGCCGTCCCTACTTGATACGCGCTTGGCTTACCGGTGTGGTTGCTGACCTTGGGCTTCGTTTGAGCGGTATTAACTGGAGCCGGGGTCGCCTCCGAGTTGTTTGGTCCCTGAGCCGCTCCCAGGCTGGCAACCAATAAAGCAAGCGCCAGTCCATGAGCTAAACGTCGTCGCATTCAGTTCTCCTCGCATCTCAAAAGTGTCCTAGCTAGGCAGTAACGCAGTTTCAAGATGCTATCGGCGTGCCAAACTGGTGTCAACCCGAAAGGAAGGGTGTTTCCGTAACCCCGTAGTAATCAATATCAAACGTAACCGGCTGCTAATCTATGCACATGGGCGCAACACCGTTTGTAAGCAGTAGCTTGCTCGTGTACTAGTTGGTAAATAGCCCGTTGGCGACCTGCCAGGTAGAATTTACAAGACGAATGGAATCAAAGGCTTACAGTAGTAATGTTAGTAACCTACACGGAATCATGTATTTGCGGCGCAAGCTTGGAGAGCTGTTTGAAAGATTTCTTTTGAAATAGTCCTCAATGACATGATTCCTGGCCGCCGAGCACCATGAGATGGTAGGCTGCGGAGCAGTCAAAGAGCTAAAAATCCCGCCGGGATTTATGACCGAAAAACCACCGGTTGTGCTGACCATTGCCGGCTTCGACCCCTCGTCCGGGGCGGGCGTTACTGCCGACATTAAGACCATCGCTGCCCATGGTTGTTTCGGATTGGCCTGCATCACTGCCCTTACGGTGCAATCGACCGCCGGGGTTCGCCGGATCGAGGCCTTGGATCCGGGCTTGGTGAGCGAAACCCTGGAAGAACTGGCAGCGGACATCGAAATTGCCGCCGTGCACATCGGCATGCTGGGGTCGGGAAAGGTCGTGAAGGCGGTCACTGAGTTTCTCAGCCGACGCACTGGGAAGGATCGGCTGCCAAACGTTGTCCTTGATCCCATCTTGAAATCGTCATCGGGGGCAGAACTTCTTGATAGTGCCGGGATAAAGTTATTGATCGAACGACTGATCCCTCTGGCGGATGTCATTACTCCCAACGTGGATGAGGCTGCTGTTCTCACCGGGCTGAGAGTCACCTGTGTGGAAGAGATGAAGGCAGCAGCGGCGAAGCTGCACGAGATGGGAGCGTCCGCCGTGGTGGTGACGGGAGGGCATCTCGATAAGGCGATTGACGTGTTGAGCTTTACGACCAAGCGCGGAGTGGAGGTTGAAATCTTCAAGGCGGATCGACAACGGTCGAACTCAACCCACGGAACCGGATGCGCTTTCTCAACCGCCATCGCTTGCCATCTGGCACTGGATCGGGGGTTGGCGGAAGCTGCGCTCTTGGCGAAGACTTACGTTACGGCGGCGATTTCGAACGCACACTCCTTGGGCCGCGGAACTGGACCGGTGAATCATCTTTATCGAATGGGCCAGCAGCGGCGCGCGGCCGGGTTCGGGAGCGAATCGTAAAGTTTCCAAAGCGGGCAGTTTCGTAACGTCTGGGACGAGCAGTTCAAACCCTAGCGGCTGAAGCCGAAACCATTTTCCGCAACTTATGGCACGACTTAAGTCGTGCCCTGATACGAACCTCGAGCTTTTTACAATTTGTAGGAGAAGTCTTCAGAATCAGTCGTTGTCGTCGCGCGGCTTTTTCAGCAGAATGCCGGCAACAAACGAGGCGGTTGCGGCCAAGAGCCATTCAATCCGCCACATCTGGATTGCCTGGAATTCCGCCATGTTAGAAGCCTTGTAGAAAAGGCTGACAGCAAGGGCTCCTACCACACATCCCAGACCGAGGATGAAAGCAATCAGCGAGGGTGTCGGCAGTCCGATCCAGCGCTTGATCTCGTGGAAGTGCAGATAGCGAAGCCAAATCGGAAGTGCGATCCTGCCGCGGGATAGATCAGCGGCGGCAGACTGAATCCAAGAGAGCTTTTCTGAGAGGAACACGCCAGGCGTCGGCCGAGATAAGACGGCGTGCACCGGCTTGTTCTTCTCCGGCCGGTGTGCTCCGCAAGCATGACAGAAGCGGGATCCAATCATGAACTCGGTGCCGCAGTTCGGGCAGGTCTCGGCCATGGTCGGCAGAACAGCCGAGATCGCTATCTCGGGCACGCCTTCGCTGATTACAGCGGGCCGCCAAAACTCCTGTTGTGCACCTTGTACGACTTCAGCCATTGCGATACCTATTGGGAGTGTTGCTATTTTGCAACGCAAACCGACGGCCAAAACCTGAACGCCGATAAAATCTTATCCACCAAGCGGTTGCAGGTTTCGTGCCGAGGTCGTTTTGTGATCCAGCGCAATAATTACGCGCGTCAGCGAGTAAAGATGGCTCAGTTACGAAGGTCCACACGGCCTCGATCAGCCTGTGACTACACAGATTATAGGGTGCTCGCGCGCATCGCGCACCGGTTCTGCAGCCGTCTCGATTACGGTTTTGGTTCGGGCAGGCTGCGGCGCGGTTCGTTTAGACTGAGTACACGAAGGCAAGCAAGGAAGACGTGGATGAGGTTTGAGTCAAGGAAACTCCTGCTGGGATTTGGGGTGTTGTGCTTGGCGGCGACGGCCGGAGCGCAGGTGCATAGCGCCTCCGGGGCAATTTCGATCGCGCGGGATCCCCTGATTGACGCCGCGTTCGAGCGCTTCTACAACATGGACTACGACCGGGCGACCCAGCTTTTCGAGAAGGTTCTCGAAAAGCATTCGACCGATCCCTCCGCTGTGAACCATCTGTTAAGCGTGGTGCTCATGCACGAACTTTATCGGACAGGTGCTATGAATACCGGAGAATACGCCAATGACAGTTTCATCGGGCAGACCCACCACCCGGCTGATCCCAAAGTGAAGGAGCGCATCAGGCAGTTGGTAGCGCGCGCGGAGGACTTGGAGGAACAACAGCTCAAGGCGAATCCCAAAGACGTGGATGTCCTCTATGCCCGGGGAGTGACCCGCGCGCAGTTCTCCCTGTACACGGCACTGATCGAGCGGGCATGGTTCTCAGCTTTGCGCAACGCCGTGGGTGCGCGCCACGACCACGAACGCGTGCTGGAGCTCAGTCCCGACTACCTGGACGCGAAACTGGTTGTGGGAACGCACAACTACGTCATGGGAAGTCTGCCCTGGAGCGTGAAAGTGGCTGTGGCGTTGGCGGGGTTGAGCGGCTCAAAGGAAAAGGGTCTTCAGTATTTGCGCGAGGCAGCGGCCGGCAGCGGCGAAAACAGCGTAGATGCCAAAGTTGTACTGAGCCTGTTCCTGCGGCGCGAGCACAACTACGACGAGGCGCGCGGGCTGATGCACGAACTGGCGGTTCGCTATCCCAGGAATTATCTGTTTTCACTAGAGGAAGCGAACCTGTTTCGCGCGTCGGGCCGTATTCAGGAGGCAGCGGCAACTTATCGCCAGGTGTGGCGGAACGGCCGCGACGGAAAGTACGGAAACCTGCACTATGAAACTGCAGGGTCGGGTCTGGGCGATCTCATGCGCGGCCAGAAGGACTATGCGGGAGCCGCAGCCGCGTATGAACTGGTGAATGAGGCTCCCAACCCCGATCCCGAGACGCTGCAAAAAGCAAACCTGGCCGCTGGCGAGATGTACGACCTGCTGCAGAAACGGGATCGGGCAATGAAGAAGTATGAGATGGTCCTGGCTGTGAATAGCAGCACGCCCCCAGCGGAACAGGCGCGGAAACACATCAAGGAGGCATACCGCGAGTGAGCCCGGCGCGGGTTGGTCCACTGGTCTCGTCAAAGACAGGGAACTTTCGTTCTACAATTACGTATTGTCTAGTGAGGACGAAGCCATGTATTGCAACTACTGCGGAAAAGTGATTCAGGACGATGCAGCCGTTTGTGCCTATTGTGGTGTTCGCGTTGGAGCTTCGGTCGCGCGGCACCGGCTGGCGCGGCCACGGCAGGGACGGAAAATTGCCGGTGTCTGCCTTGGTTTCGCCGAGTACTTTGACATCGACGTCACGATTGTTCGAGTGATTTGGCTGATCACGGCGATCATGTCAGGCATTGGTGTGATTCCGTACATCATTGCGTGGATCGTGATGCCGGAGGAGCCACTGCTGCTGGCGGCCCCGGCGGCCGCGCCGCGCGTGACCAATCCGTAGCGGGTGGCCAAACACGGGATCCGGGAGCAACACTGAAAATCCCAGCGGCTGAAGCCGAATCCATTTTCCACAATTTATGGCACGACTTAAGTCATGCCCTGATACGAATCCCAAGTTTATTCGCAATCGGTGAGCATCCCTCGCTGGCCAGCGGCGACGCAGCGCAAAAGGACTTCGGCCTCGGGCCATCACGGGGACGCCGCAAGGTCCCTCCCTTCCGAACCATCTCTCCGAACCAGGCGACATCTCGCGTGGCTCTGTGATTAAATCGCCTCCATGCAGCGCATCAAGAGCGGCGACGCCGAGATTGCTTACTGGGCGCTGGGCGACGGCGCTCCCGTAGTCCTTCTGCATCCCTTTCCCGCAAATCACGAATTCTGGCAGCCGGTGGCGCAGACTCTGGCCACGCGCTATCGGGTGATCCTGCCCGATCTGAGAGGCCACGGAGAATCTGGCATTGGCGACGGTCCAGCGACCATGGAGAAGCACGCCGCTGACATTGCCCGCGTGATGGACGACGCTGATGTCGGACGCGCTCCGCTGATCGGAGTTTCCATCGGTGGGTACGCTCTGTTTGAATTGTGGAGAAAGAATCGTGGCCGGGTTGCGGCGCTGGGCCTGTGCAACACCAAGGCGCCTGCCGATAATGCCGAAGCCCGTGCGGGACGACTGCAGGCGGCGAACGATGTTTTGGAACGCGGGACCGAGCCGTTCTTTGAGTCCATGATTCCGCGGCTCCTGGGTAGGACCACTCGGGAAACCAGGCCGGATCTTGTGGACGGCGCGCTTCGCATGATGCGGCAGATGTCGCCTGCCGATGTAGCGCAAGTGCAGCGCGGCATGGCGGAACGCCTCGATTCGGTCGAGACATTGAAGACGATCAATGTACCCACGCTTCTGGTCACTGGGGACGAAGACATCCTGACCGGGGTAAACGAAGCGGAACTGATGCGCCAACACATCGCCGGCAGCCAATTAAAAGTGATTCCGAAAGCCGGCCACTACTCGCCATGGGAGCGGTCGGATAGCGTGTCGATCCTGCTGCGGCAGTTTCTCGATGGACTGTAGGATTCTTAAACCACAGAGGACACGGGGGACCACAGGGTAGATACTGCCTTGGCAAGTTCAACTCTGAACCAGACTAAAATGTTTACCGCAGAGTTTAGAATCGGAGGCCTATGAAACGATTCGCCGCCGCGCTTGCGTTCTTAGCGTTTTCAGTCTCTGTCAATTCGCAGACCTCTGCCGCCAATCGGCCTCGCATTCTCGGGATCGATCACGTTGCGTTCTACACTACGTCGCCGGACGGAGTGAAGAAACTGTACGGCGGCGTGCTCGGCTTTGAATCCGCGGCGCCGGTCGAGTCTGGCGGCCTGGTGCGCTACATGATCGGGAGACAATGGGTCGGTTACAGTGCTGCGCCCGATCCAAAAGCGACGGACCGCATGGATCACGTTGCTTTCACCACCGACAACATCGTGGCGCTGCGCAAATATCTGACGGCCAACGGCGTGAAAGCTTCATGGATCCAGGGTCGTTCCGATCACAGCCTGTTTTTCGTCGTCGCTGACCCTGAGGGACATCGCATCGAGTTTGTGGAGCGCGGCAAGCCTGAGCCGGAGACGCCCGCTGCCTCTGCCGTTTCGCGGCACATGATCCATGCGGGGTTTCTAGTTCAAAACCGCGAAGCCGAAGACCACTTCTACAAAGATATTCTCGGCTTCCACCTTTACTGGCACGGGGGACAGAAGCCCGATACGACCGACTGGGCCGCGATGCAGGTGCCGGACGGCACCGACTGGCTCGAGTACATGCTGAACCAGCCGGAGCATCCTGATCTTCAACTGACGGGAGTGATGAATCACATCTCCGTGGGAGTCGCGGACATGAAAAAAGCGCAGGCGATCCTGGAATCTCACGGCTGGAAGCCGCACGGCGACGAAGCCGCGCAGATGGGGAAGGACGGAAAGTGGCAACTCAACGTCTTCGATCCGGATCTCTCACGGGTGGAACTGATGGAGTTCAAGCCGGTGCAGAAGCCGTGCTGCTCAGACTTCCAGGGGCCACATCCATCGGAGTGACGCGGCTGGTCACAGGAAGATCCGTCTCAGCCGCCGAGCACCCGCCACGGCCTTTTGTTACAATCCTCCCGCCATGATTGATACCGTTCTGGTTGAGAAATCTGTAGTCAGCGGCAAGGGTGACGGGCGGGCCGTGGACATAACCGGGGCAGCTAGTCGCGTGTTCCTGCTGAGTCTGGACATCACCAGGATCATCGAGCAGGAGTCCCTCGACGTCAGCATTTACGGATCGGCCGATGGTGCGGCATGGAGCCCGAAGCCGATCGTGGGATTTCCGCAGAAGTTCTATTGTGAGCAGTCTCCGCTGTTGCTGGACCTGACGCCGCACCCGGAGGTGAAGTTCGTGCGCGCTCATTGGGAAGTGGCGCGCTGGGGCCGCGGCACGGAAACGCCCAACTTCGAGTTCAGCCTGAGGTTGAAAGAAGTTCCGCCGGAGATTCTAAGAGAGGCCACGGCCGAAGCCAAGGCGATGGCGTAAGAATCCCGCGTCTGACTCCCGCTCAAGCGGCATCGGACTGAGAAAGACTCCGTCTCTCCAGAGACACCGGAGATTCAGAAATGTCCGCTCTCGTCTTTGGCAGGCAGTTGGGATAATTTCGTTGCAGGAATTCAACCAGTTTTTCCCGCACAAAACAGCGCAGGTCCCACGCCGTCGATCCGTTCGCCGCGCTCATCAGGGCTCGCAGCTCCAGGGCGTGGTCCGTGGAGTTGGTCACTTGTAGTCCCCATACTTTGCCATCCCAGAGATTGGAAGACAACAGAACGCGATGTAGTTCCTGGCGAATCTCTTCGACGGGAACGGAATAGTCGGTGTACAGGAATACGGTGCCTAACAGATCAGCGCTCTTTCGCGTCCAATTCTGAAAGGGTTTCTCGATGAAGTAGGAGATGGGGAGAACCAGCCGCCGCAAATCCCAGATGCGCACGACGACGAAGGTTGTAGTAATTTCCTCAATCCATCCCCATTCCCCCTCCACAATCACGACGTCTTCAATTTGAATCGGCTGAGTCAGGGCGATCTGCACGCCGGCCAGCAAGTTCGTGAGCATCGTCCTCGCGGCCAAGCCTGCTACCACCGCGGCTAATCCCGCGGAAGTAAAAAGACTCTCTCCCAGATGGCGAATAGAAGGGAAAGTCATCAACATGACAGCGATCGCAAGCACGGTGATTATGACAGTTGCGATGCGGCGGAGCACCTGAACTTGCGTGTACACTCGTCGTGCCACCAGGTTGTCCGCCATTTCAATCGAATAACGGTCGGAAAGCACAGATTGCAAAACATCAATCATGGCGATAATCAGCCATGCAGTCGCAGCGATCAGAGCGAGGCCGAGGCCGTGACGTAATACGCCACGCACGGTGTTACTCAAAGGCAAGAAAGGGACTGCGGCCATTTCGATGAGCAGCAGCAGGATCCAGCGTACTGGGGTCTCGCAGTGCAGAACGGAATGCGCCAGCACACCTCGCTTATGGAGCGTGAGCCGCTGGGCCACACGAAACAGGACGAAATGGACGAGCGATGCTACAAGAAGCGCTGCTCCGATACCGGCCAGCGACCAGAGCATCCCTCGCCATTCGAGCCACTGGAAATGCATCGATTAAAACTCCCTGAGCTATTTGGTTGTTGTGGACAAAACGACGCCCGACTCGCTGCGAACACTTTGCGCAATACGGTTCTACAAACAAGAGATGCCATTTCGGGGTGGGAGGTTCATCCCTGATTGCTGGCTGGACTACTCATTGCGGCCCGGCCGCGCCTGTAAACCTAGAATTGACAAATTCGTGTTATTTGCCCGCGTTTCCCAGTGCATCTATTAGCTGCCATGAAAACACTTTGGAGTATCACCCTCTGCTTCTGTTTGTTTTCGGCCGGACGGGCAAGCCCCGTCACTCCGCGCCCTGCCACTCCGCAAAGTGAGACATCCGCCAAAGACTCCGTGCGCGTGGCCATGAAGAATGTTGTGTATCACTTCACGGACGACATTGCAGTTCATATTGTCTCCGTGCAGGGTGTCCTGGTTTCTACTCGGCCTCCGCAGATCGTTGTTTTCGATGACAAGACTTCCTTCCTGCTGAACCTAGCCTACGCCGAGATTGCTATGAGCTGCGATTCGCTGGCGCACGTGCTGAACGAACGCGTGTTTGCCGCAGCCGATGCTCCCATCAAGAGTGTGAGTATCCAGAGCAAGGGAAACACACTCATTGTCAAAGGGAAACTCCATCAAAAAGGGAATGTTGCTTTCGAGACCGTCGGGACGCTCTCTGCCACCGCGGATGGCCGGGTCCGGCTGCACGCAGAGAAGGTGAAGGCTGCGCATCTGCCGGTCAAAGGCCTCATGGATCTGCTCGGAATCGACATCGCAGACTTGATCAACGCTAAGAAAGTTCAGGGGGTCGCCGTCGAGAAAGATGACTTGATCCTCGATCCAGCGGAGATACTGCCGCTACCGCGCATTCGTGGCAAGGTGACCGCAGTTCGCATTCAGGGCAATGATGTAGTCCAGATCTTCGGAACGCAGCAACCCGCAAACTTTGCGAGCGCTATCTCAGGTAACTATATGGCATATCGCGATAACGAACTGCGCTTTGGAAAGCTCACGATGTACGACACGGATATGATCCTGATCGATATGGACCCGCAAGATCCGTTCGATTTTTACCTCGATCACTATAAGGACCAGCTCGTCGCAGGCTATACCAAGACCACGACAACCTTCGGGCTGCGAGTGTACATGCGGGACTACAACAAGTTGAGAAAAGAATCGCCCGCGAGTAAAGCCACAAAGTGAGCGTTTGCGGATTTAGGGATCTCGTAACGCAGCCAGCAGTATTTCCCCTGACCCGCATGAAATGCCACGCAGCTAACTTTCCCGGGAGCGCCGAAATGTCGGCAGAGTGCGATGCCTATGTTTTACCGCAGCCCCAACTCCATTCCCATCATGAGTCCTTATTGTTATCTGTAAGCTATAGAAATGTGCTAGCAGGAACATACTCGTCAATTGGAAGAAGTGTTCCGCACGAAACACTTGTGGGAAGATACATTGACCAAATCATCGGACGGGAACATTGATTCATGCCAAACTGGACGCGCTGCGAGTTGTTAAGAGCAGGCCGCCGGTTCTGCCGGCTCCGATTCAAGAGAGGACTTCAGGGAATGACAAGAACACTCAGACTTTTTGTGGCAACGCTGCTTGCCGGTGTCATTGCGAGCATTTCGATTTCTGTCGCGTCGGCCCAAACGAATTATCAGCCTGGGCCTGAGAATTTAAGAGCTCGTCAGGAATTCCAAGACGCAAAGTTTGGAATGTTTATCCACTGGGGCGTGTACAGCGTGCTGGGCAACGGAGAATGGATCTTCCACGACCGAAAGTTCACAGTTCGCGAATATGAGCGGCTGCCCAAATTCTTCGATCCGGAAAAATTCGACGCCAAAACCTGGGTGGCATTGGCTAAAGCCGCGGGCATGAAATACATCACCATTACGTCGCGACACCACGATGGGTTCGCGATGTTTGATTCGAAGGCTTCCGACTGGAATATCGTTCAGCGAACTCCGTACGGAAAAGATCCTCTGAAAATGCTGGCGGATGAAGCGCATCGTCAGGGTATCAAACTGTTCTTTTATTATTCCCAACTGGACTGGCATAACCCGGACTACTACCCGCGCGGCAAGACGGCCACCGAGTGGGACAACGGTCGTCCCGATCATGGAGATTGGAACTCTTACCTGGACGACTATATGGATGGACAGTTGCGGGAGTTGCTCACAAATTACGGGCCCATCGGTGGCATCTGGTTCGATGGCATGTGGGACAAGCCGGACGCCGACTGGCATCTGACGAAGACGTACGCGCTCATCCATCAACTCCAGCCTGCCGCGCTAATCATTCCAAATCCTGGGGATTCAATTTGGGGGACAGCAAATACAAGAGCCCCGAGGAAGTCGAGCAACTGTTGGTGCGCGCCGCAGGCAACAATTCAAATCTGCTGTTGAATATAGGTCCAATGCCGAACGGCGAAATCCAGCAAGAATTCGTCACACGGCTTCACGCCGTAGGTGAGTGGCTGTTACGCCACGGGGACGCAATCTACGGGACTCGCGGCGGGCCGGTTCCTCCCGCCGATTGGGGTGTAACTACACAAAAGGGGAACAAGGTGTACGTGCATGTTCTCAGCTGGAACGCCCCGCTGCTCGCCCTGCCTCCAATTATGAGGACCATACATACTGCTCAGCTTATGTCGAATGGATCTCCGGTTGAATTTACTCAGAGCAGCGACGGCGTCGTGTTGAAGGTTGCGCCGGCTGCCAAGGGCGAAGTCGACCGCGTCATCGTCCTGACTCTGGCCGGAGAGAAATGAGTCGGCAGCGCCTCGCGGACGAGCCTGTCTTCGGCGCTAAGTCGCCCACTGCAATAGTGTGTACGAACGGGGCGGAACCTTAAACTTCGTATCTCCTTCACTCGTGAAGGGCTTTTCCATATTTGTGCGCTGCAGTACGACAGAGCGGCCTCAAGCGCTCGCGTCCGAAAGGATGACCACAGAATGGATCGACGCGATTTCATTAAGACTACCGGCACATTGATTGCTGGTACCAGTTTCGTGCCTCATATCCTTGCTGACGCTGCAAAGGATGCCAACCAGCAGGGAAGGCTGGTCCTTTCGATGAATCGGAACTGGCGGTACAGTCAGAAGCTGGCGGAAGCGCGGCACTCGAAGGATTTCGACGATTCTGACTTTGAACGCGTAGTCGTTCCGCACACCAATGTTCGCCTGCCGTGGCATGGACTTGACGAGAAGAAATATGAGTTCGTTTCGATTTATCGGCGCCGTTTCAGGGTGCCGAAGGAAGCGCGTGGGCAGCGAGTGTTCGTTGACTTTGAAGGAGTCATGACTGCCTCTACAGTTTGGCTCAACGGCGTACGTTTGGGAGAATATAAAGGAGGGTACACACCCTTCTCCTTCGAACTCACTCCTCACCTCGACTTTGAAGGCGAGAACGTCCTTGCGGTCGATGTCGACTCCAGCGAGCGCGCCGACATCCCGCCCTTTGGTTACGAAATCGACTACCTCACTTTTGGAGGCATTTACCGCGAAGTAGCTCTTCGCATTGTTCCTGCTACTTTTATCGAGAACATATTTGCCAGGCCCAAGGACGTGCTCACTGCGAAGCCTTCTCTGGACGTGGATTGTTTCCTGCAACATCTGGAAGTCTCGCGCGAGCCGCTGACGATTGAAGTCGAACTGCTCGATGGCAACCGGACGATGGCCAAAGCTTCCCAGCGCGTTCCCCCCTCGGCAGCTTCTGCCGAGCCCGTGGCCCATGCGGTGCATCTGGAGAATTTACCCGGCGTTAAATTGTGGGACTTCGAGCAACGGAATCTCTACACGATTCGTGTCCGGCTACTGCGCGGAGGTCAAACGACAGATGAAGATTCGCGCCGACTCGGTTTCCGCGAGGCGCAATTCACCGATCACGGCTTTGAGCTGAACGGCAAAGTGATCAAGCTACGCGGACTCGATCGCCATCAGACTTTTCCTTTCGTCGGTCAGGCCATGCCTGGCCGCGTGCAACGGCGTGATGCTCAGATACTCCGCAACAAGCTGCATTGCAATATTGTTCGCACATCGCACTATCCACAGTCGCGCCACTTTCTCGACGCCTGCGATGAAGTGGGACTCCTCGTGCTGGAAGAGATTCCCGGATGGCAGCATATTGGCGACGAAGCCTGGAAGCAGCTTTCGATTGATAACGTCCGGCGTATGATCCGGCGCGACTGGAACCATCCCTCGATTATTCTTTGGGGAGTGCGCATCAACGAATCCGACGACGATCATGATTTCTACACGCGTACCAACGGTCTGGCCCATCAGCTTGATCCAACCCGCCAGACCGGCGGCATTCGCGACCGTCAGAATTCGGAGTTCCTCGAAGATGTCTTCACCATGAACGATTTCGGCTTTCCGCTGAAGCCGCCGAATCATCCACGCTATTTGAATACGGAATTCGTCGGACACACGTATCCGGCGAAGACGATCGATAACGTAGAGCGGCTGACGGAACATACCTTGCGCCATGCCCGAATTCATGACCAGCTTGCGTCCGATCCGCGATACGCCGGTGGAATTGGCTGGTGCGCCTTTGACTACAACACTCATGGCGACTTCGGCTCCGGGGACCGCATTTGCTATCACGGGGTCACTGACATTTTCCGCGAGCCGAAGCCTGCCTCGGGATTCTACAAGTCTCAGTGCGATCCTGCGGAAGAGATCGTGCTCGAACCAGCGTTTCACTGGGCGCGCGGGGACGCATCGATTGGATTCTCCAAAGCTGTTGTCTGTTCCAACTGCGACCACCTCAAGATCTACATTGCGGACGAGTTGGTCGCAGAAGTCGATCCGGACCGGAAACAGTTCCCACACCTTCGGTATGCGCCGTTTGTTGTGGAGCTCGGCGAGCTCTTCCACAAATGGGGAGACCTGCGCCTCGAAGGTTACATCCATGGTAAGCAGGTGATCGTTAAGAAGCTTTCTGGAAACGGCGTCGACACCAAGTTCGCGCTTCTGCCCGACGATACTAGTCTGATCGCCGATGGCGCTGACAGTACGCGAGTGGTGATGCGCGTCACCGACGAGTTCGGCGCGATCCGCCCATTTGCCAACGATTCCATAAAACTTGATATCGAGGGTCCAGCGGAGATTGTTGGGGACAATCCGTTCTCGCTGATCGGTGGCACCGGCGCGATCTGGATTCGCGCGAAAGAGCAGCCCGGAACAGTACGGCTCACGGCGGTGCATCCACAATTGGGCTCTAAGGAGCTGAAGTTCGAGATCGGCAACGCTCCACCGGAGACGGTGTAGGTGAAGCTCGAAAACAGGTAGATGTAATCTCACAGCAATGCTGATTGACGGAAAGGACAACGAGGGCGATGATCTTTCGAACCGTTTGTCGACGAAAGCCCACCAGGAGTTTGCAAGTATGATTGACGTCTCTTCTTCCGGATCACAGCGGCATAAGCCTCGCTTCGGAAGCCTGCGGAGTGTCATTTTGCGGGCCAGGTTTGCTAGTTTCTGCCTATTCTGCTTCCTGTTCTCGGCTGCGCCAGCAGCGACGTCTCAAAACAAAGATGCATTGCAGATCTATTTCGTTGATGTTGAAGGCGGGCAGGCAACCCTGTTCGTAACGCCCGCGAACCAATCACTGCTGATCGATATGGGCTGGTCCGGAAACGATAGCCGAGACGCAGATCGCATTGTCGCCGCAGCGAAGAGAGCGGGGATCAGCAAGATTGATTACGTTCTCGTTACGCACTTTCACGAGGATCACGTTGGCGGTGCTCCTCAGCTGGCGTCGCGAATTCCCGTAGGAACCTTTATTGACCATGGAGAGAACCGCGAGACTACGGACGCCTCCACGGTGCAGGTCTGGCAGGCATACAAGCGATTGTTGAGTACGGGAAAATACAAACGCATTACTGCCAAGCCCGGAGATATTTTGCCCATCCGCGGAATGAAGGCAACGGTAGTGAGTTCGGACGGCGCAGTGCTCGTCGCTCCCTTGCCTGGCGCGGGAGAAGAGAACGCCGCCTGCAAGAACGCCGAGCAGTTTCCAGCCGACCAGACTGAAAATATTCGTTCGGTCGGGATGCTCTTTACATTTGGCAAGCTCAGAATCCTGGATCTTGGCGACCTGACTCGCGACAAGGAAATGCAGCTGGTGTGTCCGAAAAATAAGCTGGGAAAGGTCGATATCTATATTGTCTCGCATCACGGCTGGTACCAGAGCAACAGCCCCGCATTGGTATACGGAATCGCGCCGCGAGTCGCGATCATGGATAACGGAGCCAAGAAGGGAGGAACTCCCTCCGCGTGGGACATCATCGAAAAATCCCCCGGACTCGAGAACCTCTGGCAGCTGCATTTTTCGGAGGAGGGTGGGGCCGCACACAATGTCGCGGAGGAGTTCATCGCGAACCCCGACGGACCCGACGCCGCAAACTATCTGGAATTGACAGCGTGGCCGGACGGACGCTTCGGGGTCTTCAACTCGCGGACGCAAAAAACGCGCCGTTATTCGGCGAAGTGAAGCCTGTCGCCGAGCAAAGGTCGATGCAAGTACCGCAGAAATCCTCGTCCAGCGCGAGTTCCTGTTAGTTAGTGCGTCAATCTCGCCAGACACATTTGCAACGTCTCCACGAACCGCGGAGACTGGATCCGCAGTTACGCAGAGAGCCCCCGCCCAGAGGTAGCGAGGCCCCCCGCACACACCGCTCTCATTCACGGCATCTCAAGGTTTCCCCACACCGGCTGACACGACTGCGGCTTGAGGATTACCCAGACTTGATAATCGCGCCTTCTCATCAATGCGCAGGAATATCGGCGTATTGACAGGAAGCTCTACATTCGAACCTTTAGCGAGAAAAGCATCGTACATGTTGACGGCTGCGCCGAAGTAACCGAAGCCAATGGCTGTAGCTGCCGATGCTTGTGCTGCGCCTGAGCCAAGCAAGCCGAACCCTTTCCTCCCTTCTCCTGCTCGTGACCAAGCGGTTTTATTGACGGTCGGGTCAGCAACAGCTCTTGAGGGACCGATAAGCGAGATCGGGGCTCGCAACCGAGATAAAACCGACGTCGTTGCTTTCACGTCGCCTTCGAGCCCGACCGCAAGCCGTTGGCCACCTGCCGCCTGGATGCCGGCGACGGTTGCGAAGATCTCGGTCGTGGTCCCATCAGGGGTTTGCGCGGAATGAAAGGAGAACAAAAGTCCACCATTCTTCTTCATCCAGCCAGCGGCAACGGCTTTGGTTACAGTGCCTTCGAGCTTTGTGCCTGCCGGATAGAGCAGGACGTGATCCGAGTTGTAGTACGGCCGTGAGACCGCTGCTTCGATCGGGGCCCCCCGCGCCATCATCTCCGACGTCAAAGGTGTCAAGAGGCGAAGGTGGAGATAGTTATCGCCGAGCGGAGGATGAATCTCCGCCGTTTCGAGAGGCGCTGGTGCTTGAATAGGGTCGAGCACGGTTGCATCGAAGATTGTTCCTTGATCGAGGTACTCGGGATGATAAGGCAAACTCGTGATGGCAGCTTGGCGCAGCCTTTGCAATTTGTTTGGTTCCCGCAGAGGTTTAGCCGCATCTTTCAGTTTCTGGCGGACGCCGGGACGTTGCGACTTGGGAACATACTGCGCGGTTTGCACGTCACTAATTCCGATGGTTGTGTCAGTGTGAACCTGCAGAGCGGTACCGTCGGGAAGGATGATATCCTTTGATCGTCGAGCCTTCGGGAATCGCAAGGGTGGTTCCGGCGTAAACTGGCTCGACCAGCTTTGCTGTAATTGGCTCGCCGGGCTTGGTGATGCGCAGGCCTTTTTCGAGTCTGCAACGAAGATCATTCCCCGATCCAACAACGACCGTATTTGGTGAAGGTTGAACTTCCTGCGCAGCCGTTATCGATACAGATGCGGCCAAGAATGGAAAGGACATAAGCATGATTGTGATTTGCGACTTCATGATCCACCTCGTTGGGTCTTACGGGTGCATCGTTTCAGCTTGAGCTGAAACGATTGCATAATCATGAAGCTAGCTGGGCTTAAGGGACGATGCGGTTAGGATGTGTGAGGGATATGTAAGGATTTGTACTGAGACGGTGCTCTGGGCGAGGTCCGCGGAGACATTCATGCGTTCATCGACAAGCACACTGCTCCGAGCAGAGCAGCAGGCAGCTAAAAGATCACCTTGGCTCCGAGCTGGACCTGCCGGGACGGAGTCGCGGTGGAGTCTAACAGGCCGGCCGTGCCGGGGGATTCCTGATTGAAGCCGAGCCGGCCGCCGAAGGTGTTGTTATGTGTTGGGGCCTGGAAGTTCGCATGATTGAAGATGTTGAAGGCTTCCACCCGCAGCTGAAGATTGAACGCCTCGGAGATGCGAGGAATGCGGATGTTCTTGACCAGCGACAAATCCACATTCACCAGGCGCGGGCCAACGAGCTTGTTGCGACGCTCGTCCCCTTGGGCATTCAAGCACAGCACCTGGCCATTGGTCGGAGTCGTCCCTCCCTGGTCGCAGAGTGGTGCAATCGCCGAACCAATGGGAACTGTCGGAAACACGAAGCAAGCCGGGTTGATGTAATTCAAGCCTGCATTCTTGAAACTTTGATTGATTGGATTGCAGTTCGGAATTACATCCGGCACCGCGCCAAAGCTCTGTCCTTGTTGCCCAAGAACGTCTCCAGCCTGAATCAGGGAAAACGGAACGCCTGTACTCGCGATGATTACTCCTCCTATTTGCCAGCTCCCTACTATCGCTTGCATCACCCCGTGTTGCGGAGCCGGTAGCGCGTAGAGGAAATTTGCGGCGATGTTCTGTGCGACGTTAAAGTCGCATTCTCCCTTTCGCTGTGTTTTGTCGTAGTAGATGAGACTGGCGAAAGAGTTCTGATATGTGGATGGAGACTGCGTGCCCGACCCGAGATCTGTGCATCGGCCCCAAGTGTAGGCAGCTTGGGCGGAGAGCCGATGGTACGCCCTGGCCCGAATCTGGGTGATCATTCCGTTATAGTTTGCGTTGCCATCGAAGAGCAGGCCGAAGATCTCAGTGGCATTCGCGTCCTGCTGCACGCCTCCCGCTGGATACACGTACCGGCCATTAATGACTTGAACATCGGAGGGAGCGACCTGGTTCAAGTCCTCAGCCTGAAATGGGGTATGCAGAGTATGAGAGCCGACGTACCCGATCAGTGCAGTGAGATTGTTGGATATCTGCTGTTCAACGTTGAGGTTGTAATTCAGCGAATAGGTTCGCTTCGGATGTTGCTCGATATAGTGTCCAATGCGAAAGGAGGAGGTTGCAGAGCCAACGGCGGCAACCGCACTCGGAAACCCCCCCGGTGGAAGCAGAAACCCAGGGACTATTTCGTCCAGCGAGTAAGGAGCGGAGATCGCCGCGTAGGTCGCATAGACGTAAGGTAGCGGGAGCATGTCATAAATGCCGAAGCCCGCGCGAATCGCGGTCTTCCCATTGCCAAATACATCGTAGGCGAATCCCACCCGCGGCTCAAAGTTATGAATCGTGGGATTGCTCTGCCAGAACTGCTTGACCGGCACAACACAGCCCGGCACCGTTGTCGGCATGATCACCACTGGGCATGGTCCGCTGCCTGGAGGAGCCGTGAGCGTGTTGATCAGGCCCGCACGATTGTTCCGATCGGTTGGGATGGTGAGCATTTCGTATCTCAATCCCAGATTCAGGGTCAGATTCCGGCGGATGCGCCAATCGTCTTGCATGTAGCCACCAAACAGGTTGTCCTCTACTTCTACAGGAGAGGACATTCCACTGGGCAGAACAAGAGCGGAGAATAAGTTGCCAGTGAGAAAGTTCTCAAGAGCAGTTACGTTGCCGATGGTCTGAAAATTAGCGGTGCCGTTCTGTAGTTTTGCTTTCGCATTCGCGAGAATTCTCTCGAACGCGAAGCCCGCTTTCAGCAAATGCGCTCCCCGGGCCATCGTTACGTCATCATAGAACTGGTAGGAGTTATACCTGATCGATGCCTGGCGGAGACTGCCCAACCCTCCAGCCGACTCGATCCCATCTATATTGATGGTTGGAGCAAAGGTTCCGCCCGTATAACCGAGTGCCGCGTTTCCTGCAGCGGGCGTAAGCGCTTTCAGTGGCACCAGAATGTCCCCGACGCTGCGGTTATATCCGAGGCGAACAACGTTCAGCATTTTGGAACTAAAGATGTGCCTTTCCGTGATACTGACCAGTTGCCGGCCTGCGTTTAAACCGCTCAATGTATTTCCGAGACTATCGGGGACCGTCTCAGGACCGTTATCGTAGAGGTATGTCCCGGACAGACTGTCGCTTTCCGAAAAAGTGTGGTCGAAGCGCGTGGTGAGAAAGTTTTCACTTAGGTTAAGCAGGCCGGTCGTGACATAGTTTCCCGTGTCGCCAAACGTGCCCGGATTGAGGCCGAAATTAGGAAGAGGGTAGAGTCCCAGATAGGGAACAATATTGGGATCCACCGTGACCGTTACTGGGGTTCCATCTGCTCGATGCAACTGGCCCATGCGGGCTGTGGGCGACGGCACGACGCTATTGAAATTCACGCTCTGCGACTGGCGGACTCCTTCGTAGTCGCCAAAGATGAATGTGCGGTTCCTCTGTATCGGGCCGCCCGCTGCCCCGCCAAATTGAACGCGATGGAAGGGGGGGATTTGGGGTGCATCAAAGAAATTTCTGGCGTCGAATATCTTGTCGCGATCGAAGATATATGCGCTCCCGTGTAGATCGTTGGCGCCTGATCGCGTGACTGCGTTGATGACTGAACCCGAGGTACGCCCGTACTCGGCGGTATAGGATGTGGTCACCACGTTAAACTCCTGGATGGCGTCCACGCCAAGATTGGCGCCGATAACGCTGCCGGGAGCCCCGTTTGAATAATCGTTTTCGTTGATGCCGTCCACACGATAAGTGTTCTCGTAAGGACTATGGCCGTTGCTTGCCAGCTGATTGCCGAAGCCGCGAACACCGCGGTTGGAATTACCGGTGGTTGGTTCCTGGGCTCGAACGCTGACGACGCCCGGCTGCAAAACTGCGAGCTGAGTCCAGTCTCGGCCATTGAGGGGCAGATCGACGATGCTTTCCTGGCCGACTGTGGCACTGACGACCGAGGTATCAGTTTCAACGTCCGCTGTGCCTGCCTGTACGTCGACCTGCTCGGCCGTCGTTCCAACCGAGAGAGAGACATCCATCGTTCGGATTGCACCCACCGTGAGCTGCAGGTCGCGCTCCACACGGGTCGCAAAGCCCGGAGACGAAACAGTGACGGAATAGATGCCCGGTTGCAGGCTCGGCGCACTGTACAGTCCCTTTTCATTCGTGGTCACTGTACGGACTTCGCCAGTTGCCGTGTTCCTGATCGTCACGCTCGCTGAAGGGATAAGGGCCCCAGATCGATCCGAAACCTGGCCCGCCAGAGTGGCTCCAGCCAGCTGAGCCCAGACTGTTGAATCGCCAGTTAGAAAAATTAAGCTGAGGGAAATGACCGAGAGGAGTACGGTCGTGAGGTCTGAGATTCGTCTGGGGACCATAATAACCCCACCTTTTTGTTGCCAATGTTTGTCTACAATAATATAGTTAATCTGTAGACAGTTTATGAGCCGCTGGCGATTCTAGGAGTGGTAGATCGTTTCTGTCAAGAGGAAATTTGGCGAATATGGTTAAGATGGATCTCGCGAAAGTTAAACGAGAGCGCGGTGCCCATACGCGCCTCCACGGCATGCAAAGCAGAGGCGTTCTGTCGAAGTCTAAAGCGAAAAAAGAGACACCGAAAACGCTTGTGGATGATCTCGTCTCGCGGCTCGAAGGGGCCATTTTCCGGGGGGAGTTCCCGCCGGGGACGCGCATTCGTGAGGCCAGAATCGCAAACAATTTGGGTGTCGGTCGTGGACCGTTGCGGGAAGCAGTGCGCCGACTTGAAGGTCGTAAACTGGTGGTCCGGCATCCCAATCGCGGAACATTTATAGCGACGCTCACATCAGAGGAGCTCACCGAACTGCTTGAAGTGCGTGAAGCGCTGGAGGTTGAGGCTTGCCGACTTGCGGCTAAAAGGGTTACGAAGGAGGGGCTGGAGAAGCTTCGCCTGACTCTAAGCCGGCAGCTGGAGGTCGAGGCCGACAAGCTGTTGGATTTGTATAGCGATTGGCACAACTTCGACTTCCACTACCAGATCGCACTGGCCAGTGGGAACCAGCGCTTGATTGACCTGCTCTGCGGAGATATCTGGTGCATTATGCGTCTCTACCGATATCCGGGGATTCTCAGTCGCGGGCGTGTCCCGCTGGGACAGGCGGACCATGAGGCCATTCTGCGCGCGCTCGAAGCTCACGACCCAGATGCCTGCGAGGTGCTGATGCGCCAGCACCTTGCCCACGCACAAGAGGCCATGTTGCACGGTATGCCTGCGACCGACTCCATCTCACGGAAGAAATAAGCCGAATCAGAGAGGCAGGAAGAAGTGCTGCGTTGCAACGTTCTAACAGCAAAAACTGTAGACAGTTTAACTGCTAGTATGTATATCTACTTTGGGTAGACCTATGTCAGATAAGGGCCAGATCCGATTCATAGCGCCGGTCGGAAGTGTTGGAGGAGGAATTAGTGCTACCGCTCTGGACGAGGCACTGGCGCAGCCGACTGACTTCATTGCCTGCGACGCAGGGACCACCGATGCAGGCCCTTTCTCACTGGGGATGGGGATTCCTGCCTTTCCACGAGAGGCCGTAAAGCGCGACCTGTCTCTGATGTTGCGGGCAGCGCAGAGGGCGAACATCCCTGTAATCGTTGGCTCGGCAGGCACAGCAGGCGGAGATGTGCACGTTGACTGGGTCCTGGAGATCGTGCGTGAAATCGTCGCGGAATATAAGCTGAAGCTGCGCATGGCCGTAATCTATGCCGAACAGGACAAGACTTACCTCAAGGACTTGCTCAAACATAACCGCATCGTTCCGCTGAACCCGGCGCCGCCTATCAGCGACAACGTCATCGATCGCAGCAGTCGCATCGTAGGCATGATGGGTGTGGAGCCGCTCCAGCAGGCGATTAGGGATGGGGCGGATTTTGTTCTGGCTGGACGCTGCAGCGATTCCGCTCTCTTCGCGGCGATCCCCGTCATGCGTGGATTTCCCCCCGGCCTGGCGTGGCATGCCGGCAAAGTGTCTGAGTGCGGCACGCTGGTCTGTGAAACTCTTGGCAGAGGAGTGATCTCCACTACCGTTAGTCATGACCAGATCACAATTCGGCCGTATGGAGATGGTTTGCGTTGCACTCCGCAGAGCGTGGCGGCTCATGGCCTGTACGAAAACGCCGACCCTTTCCTGCATCGTGAGTGTTCGGGAACCTTTGATCTGACGAATGCAACGTTTGAAGTGATCGACGACGTAACAGTCCGGATTCGCGGCAGTGAATTCTTTTCTGAACCGGTCTATACCGTGAAGCTGGAAGGCGCGGAATTAGTAGGCTATCAGAGCATCATTATAGGCGGGATCCGCGATCCCTATGTTATCCGCCAGTTAGACAGTTGGCTCGGATCGGTACGGAACTACATCGATGACATGGTAGCTCGCGTCCTTGGCGACAAAGCCGACAAGAGCTCATACAGCATCGTTTTTCACACGTACGGGATTAACGGAGTGATGGGAAAGCTGGAGCCCGAGGCAAAGAATCTGCCGCATGAGGTGGGGATTGTGCTTGAGGCAACGGCACCAACACAGGACATGGCACACAAGCTTGCCGAACTGAGCCGCCAGCCGCTCCTCCACTATCCGATCAAAGAATGGGCCGGCTCAATCACGGCATTCGCCTGTCTTCACAACCCTGCCGTAATTGACCGAGGTCCTGTATATCGATTCAATTTGAATCACGTCGCGGTTCCCTCGACGCCGCTTGAGATGTTTCGTATGCATTTTGAAGACCTGGATGGCTCGACGCAATCATGAAACTGGCCAATATCGCAGCTTTGATTCGCAGTAAGAACGCGGGTCCCTTCGCGCTTACGTTCGACATCATGTTCGCAGACCAGGCTAGTTATGATCGAGTCAAGAACTCCAGAGCCTTGACCCAGGCTTCATTCGCCAAACTTTACGGATGCCCGGAAGAGAAGGTACGCTTTTTCCAATGTGACAATGCCCTCGCCTTTAAGTTCAGTATCCCCCGCCCGCTGACGCAGGGCGAGCCTGGCGATGGGGATATGCACGGTGGCCAGCAGTTCGTGCCGTTGATGAATGTGGAGATTCGTTGATCGATGGTAGCGTCAGTGCGCGGAACTCCTCTGCCGTAAGCATAAGAACCAGGCTTCCCTGGATCGATTCATAGGAACTACTTTATTTCACGCCAATCTGTTGCAGTGCCTGCGGGATGGTTGTATCGGGAGCTAGCGATTTGAAGTCGCTATGAGCCTCATCCTGCTCTTTGCTAATCGTCTTGAAGAAAACGAAGCGGCCCTTGATATCGATTCTGAATGAGCTTGTTTTCCATATGCCGGGAGCAAGTCGAATTCGGTTGACGTCGACGGTGCCTCCCTTTTGCACGTGGCCGATTAAGCCGTAGCCAAAATCAACCTGCTGCGTTAACGTCGCGGAAAGCCGTGCCAGCCGTTTCTCGTCGAGATCGATCAGGATGACTCCGCTCATCGCGTGCAGGACTTTCTCCTCATTGGTCTTGGGCTTGTATGTGGGGTTTGGACGAAAATCGAGCTTCTCAAAACTCCCCTGAGTGCCTTGGTCCTGGAAGAGGAATGCCTCCGGCAGCACCCGGAGAAGATCGGCGAATAACTCTTGATCGGCCTCGCTGTTCTTTTTGAGTTCAAGTCGCGCGCGAGGATTTTGTCTTAAGTCACGGAGTCGCTCATCGTTTTGCTTTTTTTCGGAAGGCGACGGTTCACGACCATCTACCGAAAGCAGGCGATGCACCGCGCCATCCACCGTTTCGATTTCCTGTTCGCGAATCACATGCCCGGCATTACGACGTTGTACCTGGCTTTCCCATAACGCATGTTGTTCTCGCTGATGAAGCGACTGCCAACGACAAAATCTCGGTCTACCTCAGGACCCACCGACGTTCAAAGGCGAGAACACAGCGACCCTCGGGCGGACAAAGAGGCTGGCATAGGCTACGTAGACTCTGTGAGAAACAGGATCTACGGCGAGAGTGTGCGCTCCATAATGAGTACGAATCTCATCCAATACGCGATATGAGTCCGCAGCATCCTGCTGGACAATCGTAAGTTCTCCGGCACGGCCTGCTGAGTAGATACGGTGCAACGATGGATCGAAGGCGACCGAATCCGGGCCTCCGCCGATCTTTAACGAGGCAATGACTTGGTGCCGCTCCATGTCAAACACTGCAAGGGTCGAATTTCCTGAACAGACTGCAAACAGCCGACGGTGTTGAGAATCGATCGCCATACCTGTGGGGCCCTCGCATGAGGCGAGCGGCCATTGTCCGACAACTGCGCGCTTGATAAGGTCAACTGCCGCAACTGAGTTGGTGTCCTTGAGGTTCTGATAGAGCAATCCGCCGATCGAATCTATCGCTGCATATTCGGGTTTGGCGCCCAGCGAAATCGCTGCGATGGTTGTCCGCCGGTCTGGATCGATCAAGGTTGCAAGTTTGGCATCGCCATTAGCAACGTAGATCAGGTTGGAATCTTTGTCATAGATGATCGCGTCCGGATCATCCGCGACAGGGATGCTGGCAACGATTTGGGATCGCTTCACGTCGATCACGTCAACAGTATTGACCCGGCTGCGCGTGATGAATGCGATATTAGGTTCTCTTGCGAACGCTATCCCATGGACGCTGGGAGCACCGCGCAACTCCGTCACGGTAGCGCCCGTTCCATGAGGCTGGGCGTCGATTGCGATCTTGAAGACGCTTCCCGTGGATTCGCCCGCTATAAGCAAAGCGCCATCGTTCACAGTGAGATAGTCGAGGACATTCAGGACCCCACCCTCTGGCAGTGTGAGGAATCCATCAAAAGTCATGAAGCGTGAGCGGGCGGGTCTGGCCGGATAGATGAGATAGACAACGCCAATGCACCCGACAGCGAGGAGCACCACCAGTGTGGTCAAGAGAACTCTCACCACCATGAGCGGCTTGCGGCCGGTCTGAATCCTCGTCCTCGATTCCGCAACAGATGGGAGCACAAATTGTTCTTTCACCAGATTCATGTGACGGTTATTCCTGCGTCGGCGGGACCCCCGGTGCGAGGGCCAAAAACTCCTACTGTGACAACCACGATCGCCATACTGCACGCGATAAAACTAAAGACACCGAAAGGGCCAAAACGCCGTAAAAGCAAGGCGATCAGAAAACTCGAAACAACAGTCGACAGGCGGCTGAAGGAATAAACGAAACCAACGCCACGCGCGCGCAGGGATGTCGGATACATTTCCGCTTGGTAAGCGTGATAGGCGAAGGAAAGCCAATTATTCGATATCGTCAGCAGTATTCCCAACGTGACCAGTGCGAAGCTGCCCGCCGAACGCGAGAAGAGCAATCCGAGGACGGCAGCAGACCCGGCAGCAAGAACGATGTGCCACTTACGCTCTATTTTGTCGGCTATCGGAATGAACAGGAGGGGGCTGAGTGGATAGACGATTGAAATGATGAAGGTGTAGCGCAGGCTGCGGAGAATCGTAAAGCCCCGAGAGATGAGAAGTGTCGGCAACCAGTTCACCAGACCATAGAACCCACTGGCTTGGAAAATGTTCAGTACGATCAGCACGAGCGTACGACGGATGTACGGATTTCGAAGAAGGGAAGAGAAGGACGAAACTTCCCGATCAGCGGGGCGTGTATCTGGCGGATGATGAGCTACTACAGCATCTGAAGCTAGTCCGATCCTCTCTAGCACTTGCTGGGCTTCTTCGAGTCTGCCTCTCTGCAGAAGCCATTGCGGTGATTCCGGCACCCGACGACGGATATAGTAAGCGGCCAGCGCGCCGACCGCCCCGACAAGAGCAACCCATCTCCAGCCAGCGATACCCAGCAGATCGCGAGGCAATAGCAGCCAACTCAAGAAGGTCGCCACAGGAATGGCTAGAAGCTGGATGCACTGGTTGACAGCGAATGCTCTTCCGCGAACGCTGGCCGGAACCAATTCGGCGATGTACGTATCGATGGTCACCAACTCCAGCCCAAGGCCAATACCTGTAAGAAATCGCCAGGCGTCAATGCCAACGGCCGAATGCTGGAGCGCCATCCCGAGAGAGGTTGCGGAGTACCAGAGCATCGAGACTGTAAAGATCGTGCGGCGCCCGAATTTATCGGCGAAGGCTCCCAACACCGCGCTGCCGACAAAGAGTCCAGCGAAGGTTGAAGCGGCAAAGCCGGCTTGGTCCGTAAGTCCAAGGAGGCCCCGTGAATCTTCATGGAAGATTCCGCTGCGAATCAGTCCCGGGCTGAGAGTGGCGGTAAGGGCCAGGTTGTAGATCTCAAAGCATCCGCCGAGAGAGAGCAATGCGACAAGCTTCCAGGCATACCGAGAGGCTGCTCCTACGGAAGTGGCCTTCGTAGTGCTGACTGCACGCGAACCATTTGGTCGAGTTGATTGCAGTTCATTTTCGTTCATGGGTGTTGTATTCGACCACACCGAGAATCGATCCAGAAGGATCGCTCCGTTGCCTTGGCAATGTCCATTCTGTTGGACGAAGTCAGGCGGTGCCGTAGGGAAAAGTTGGTTTTGTGTCAGGATTTGTAACGGATGAGCTCCTGGCTGCATCCTTCAATTGGTGGTCCGGCTTCGGCTATCATTGCCTCGATCGAACCCGACTTTCTGGGGCAATTTCGAATCTAAAGTGCCCGGTATACAGATTGATGCAAGTTCCTAGACCGGAAGAAACGCTGCGAAAGCATGCGCGCCTACTGATCGTTGACGACGATCCGGATCTGTGTGACCTCGTGCAACGGTACCTGGAAGCAGAGGGGTTTGGGATATCGGTCGTGCATAGCGGCGCCGAAGGCGCGCAGGCGGGGATCAGCGGCAACTACGATTTGATCGTGCTGGATGTCATGTTGCCCGATATCAAGGGCTTTGACGTCCTGCGAGAATTGCGTTCGCGGGCGCGTACACCGGTGCTAATGCTGACGGCCAAAGGAGACGAATTTGACCGTGTTTTGGGCCTGCAAATGGGGGCGGACGACTATCTCGCGAAGCCATTCAGCCCGCGTGAGTTGATTGCACGCATTGGGGCTATTCTCCGCAGATCGTCGGGAGAGTATCTGCGCTTGACGTCGGCAGAGTTCGATCTGCTGCACGCATTTCTGGAATCGCCAGGACACGTGCTTTCCCGGGAAGCCTTGGCGGAGCGCGTCCTGGGCCGGAAATTTTCGCCTTTTGATCGAAGCATTGATCTTCACGTAAGCAATCTTCGTCAGAAGTTGGGACCACAGACAAACGGCGCCGAAAGAATCCGTAGTGTACGGGGCATTGGCTACTTGTATGCTTGGCCGCTCTGATGGCTGACGACTGACACCTAGACCTAGCCGGTCGGCAGCACGATTGTGACTTCGAGGCCGGTCGGGTTGGCGTTCGAGGCGATGATTGTGCCGTGGTGTTGGCGAATCGCCTCAAGAGCGATCGCGAGGCCAAGGCCCGTCCCGTGCTTTCGCCTTGGGCCCGGTGGTGCCTTTACCCGGAAGAACGGTTGAAAAAGTTGTTGCAAAGCCTCTTCCGGGACGCCCGGACCGTGATCACGTACTGAAAGAACAGCCTGCGGGAAGTCATCCCGGGTCTCGGCTTTCAGAACCACTTCCACATGAGTGCCCGATGGGGCGAACCGAATCGCGTTGCGGATGATATTCTCGCATGCGCTGCGCAAGGCCTGCTGGTCCGCCTTTTCGATGAAGATATCCTCTACCGCCTGCAGCCGCACAGACTTGCCGCACGAGTGCGCCTCGAAATCGCCGTCAGCCACTACTTCCTGAACCAATTGAGACAAGTCCACTTTTTCTCTCTCATCCGACGATAAACCCGCTTCCAGGCGGGAGAGCGTCAGAAGCTGTCCCATCAGAACATCAACCTGCTCGACATCGCGCTCCATCCGTTGCAACAAGTCGTCGGACTCGGGCGGCGACTGCTTTCGCAAAAGGGCTAGAGACACGTTGAAGCGCGTGAGAGGTGAGCGCAGCTCGTGTGAGACGGTGCTCAACAGATCTCTCTGAGAACGTACCAGGGCGCTGATCCTTTCCACCATGGCGTCAAAATCCACCGCCAGAAATGCCAGTTCGTCGTGTCGTTTCGATATTTCGACTGGTGCTCTCACGGTCAGGTCGCCAGTCGCCACTCTTCTCGCGGCAGATTGAATCCCCTGAATGGGAGCAACAATGTGGTGCGTGAGCCAGAAACAGAAGAGCGTCACTATGACCAACACCACAAGTAAAGCGGCTCCGAAGGCTGGCAGCCCACCTCCGGCTGAAGCCTCCAGGAAGTTTCCCAGTTTCAAGCGAACGTGGAGGAGAAGAACGTAGGGGTGCCCTGAAGGTGAAGTGAATCGGTAAGATGCGCTGCGCAAGCGGAGCCCGTAGCGGGCCACAATCCCTCCGTCACTTCGGGCGGCCCGTACGATCGTCAGGCTGTCGGAGGGAATCGGTCGCGACAAGACATCCTTGCCGTATCCATCAATCAGATAGAGCTCACCTTCGTACCTTCCCATCAGTCCTCGTTGGAATTGCTCAAACTCTTGTGGCCCTCCAGATTCATACGCGTGTGCCGCCTCCTCCGCCACCCTGGGAGCGAAGGCTGCAATGACGTCGGTGGGTGGAAGCAATCGACTGCCGAGCATGCGGCTGGCAAAAAAGATGGCGAACAGCGCGAGAACCGTCAGCCAAAACCAGAGGAACACCTTGACAAATAGCCGACGAATGGGCACTCCAGGATTCGGACCACCTATATGGGATTGAATCGTCAAGGACTAGATCCCCCCGGATCCTCTCTTTTATCTCTTATCTTTTATCTCTTACTCAAAGGTATACGGCAAAACGAAACGACTCACCAGCCCGAACCCAGGAGCCTTACAAATCCATACAGGTGTCTGACAGTTCCCATCTGCGTTATCCCTCCTGTTGGGTTACTTTTCTTCATGCGAACATCCACAAGAAGGATTGAACTGTTTTGAACGTTACCGTTGAAAGTGCGCGCGGTGTGGTGACCGTGCGCTGTCAGGGCAGACTCGTTCGCGGCCAGGAAACCGCGCTGTTGTGCGCGGTCATTCAGCAGCATGGGCGAGACATCATTCTGGACCTCAGCGGCGTAACTGCAATTGATGCGGCGGGAACAGGCGCCCTGGTATCGCTCCAGGCGGCTGGTATTTATCTGAGGCTGGTGGGCCCTTCCGCGATGGTGCGCCAAGTATTGAGGCTTACAAATCTGGATTCCGTCTTCGAGAACGGCAGCCCGCCCGTAAGTATCTGGTACAAAGTGACGCCCAGAGAGTAGAGATCGCTGCGGGCATCAATCGAGCGGTTCATCCGGCCAGTCTGCTCGGGTGCCATATAGGCGAGCGTGCCGGCAATAATCTCGGGCGGTACGGGCGACTGGCGCTCGCGCCGAAGGTGGGACGCAATCCCGAAGCCGGTAAGCCATGCGTTCCCGGCATCGTCGACAAGCACATTCGCAGGCTTGATGTCCGCCGGATACCCTGAGGCGACGGCTGTTCTGCGGCGAGTGCCACTGCCAGGACCGGCGATGGGTTGCCGTGCTGACGGCCACGGTAAAGGGTGAAGTCCGCGCCTTGCCGGAGGGGCTTCCAGCACGTACCCAGAAGGCCCCGAGATGAACATCCTCGCCGGCACTGCTGCACGACCCCAGAGCTTCATTCTGACAAGAGGCTAGGAGGACGTCAACACCTCCACGACGCGCAATACTTCGACGCTCCACACCTTGCCCTGCCTTTCTCGCTCCCGACGTTGTGGAAGCCATTCTCGACGGACGAGAAACAGCTGATCGCTGACGTGCCAACCGTAGAATCAATGCCATTTCGCTCAATGGAGTAGAGGAGACGTACCTCTCGCTATCGGACTGCTACGTTTCCGCCTTTACTGTGACGAAGCTCTCACGCAAATATTTCGCAAGAGGGCGCGGGGATTATGGCAGTTTCGTTTGCCTTGAATTCGTTTCTGAGTGACGTTTCGGCTCAGAAAGAATCCTGACACGCGCTGCGTCAAGCTTCTTTGACACGCAAATATGGCGTTTCTCGGTCGCCGAGAATTTTACGAATCGCTGGCGCTGACAGGAATATACGTCGAAGTGGCTCTTCAGCAGGAAGAGAATTCGCCAGCTTCATAATTGTCTTGCGGCTGAGTGCCAGTTGGCTTTCCGCCAACTTTCTCGATTTCATCCGGCGGTAAAGCTCGGCCGCGGTGGCGTGAACGCGCCAGGCGGCCAGCGGAACCTCAAAGCCTTCCATCGCAGATAACCCTCTGGCGATGCACTCTTGTGCTCTCGTCAGGTCAAGTTCCGCCATAGCTACGCGGGCATTCACTTCCCAGGCCAGCGCCTGCCAGGTGTGTTCCGCAGTTGCCGACGCGGTCTTCAGAAAGCTTTCTGCCTGGGTTCGTGCTTGGCCTATGTCCCCTTTCGCAAGCCACAGTTCGATGAGAGCAGATTCGAGACGGATGCGCCAGAACCAGTTAAAGATGATCGGCAGCCGATCCATGTCTGCCCGCGCTGCCAGCAAGTGCAAAAGTGCGCTTTCATAGTTTCCCAAAGCCGTCTCCGCTGAGCCCGTCAGAATCAGGCGATTCCGGAACGCGGGTGGAATTGGGGTTGGATGGTCAGGCGCGGGGCGAAGTGCGGGATCTCTGACCAAGGGGAGCACTGAGTCACAAATCGCCAGCACGCCTGCAAAGTCCATGGCCAGCAGGTGCAGCCAGGCGCGGTTGAGGTGCACTTCCTGCCCCCAGTTATATAAGGCGTTTTTGTCCAATTTGGCAATTACATCTTTGAACTCTCGCAGCGCCTCGCCCCACTCTCCCAGAAACAGAAGATTGATTGGTAGGACGAGGTGTTGACCGAATATATCTGGGGAACTTAGATAGGGGCTCTCCTCTACTGTATCGAACTGGATGACACGGCTCTCGATGAAGCTCCGGCGCGCCTCGGCGTAATCGGAGGACAACCAGCTTATGAAGCCACGGTCGGGCAAACAAGGGGCGAGTATGCGGCGGTCATCTGCCTTGAGAATCTCCGCGAATGCATTGTGGAACTCCTCCGCATCCTGGGGATTCCACCCTTGCCACAGGCGCAAGGCAAAACAGCGCACACGCGTCCTTGCCCGCAGCAGAGGATCTTCCTGCCGGGCGCTGAGCCGAAGCGCCCGTTCCAGGACTTCCAGCGAACGCTGAGAACTGCTCCACGACAATGGGAAAGCCATGTCGAGGAG
>WNFI01167112.1_pt1 | contig 33156 bp, 31 predicted proteins | sample 5400471 | NCBI WGS metagenome assembly WNFI01 (sample SAMN13153348, study PRJNA577476) | soil metagenome | isolation source: 100 cm saprolite on Douglas fir-dominated hillslope | place: USA:California | collected 2013-09-17 | reverse complement strand
GGCCACCGCTCCACAGCCAAGCGAATCACCACCGCGCTCAATCCGCAACCATAATCCAGCCAAAGATTCACAGGCTCTGAGGAGCGAAGCGTCTCGAAGCATGAGGCCCGCAGTCGCGGCGCGGGGCGTTTCGAAGGACGGCTTACTGCGCCGGTATCTTCGCGTCCTTGATCAGCTGCGCGTAGCTTTTAAGCTCGCGGCGGATCAGGGCGGCGAAATCCTCGGGCGATCCGGTGACGATCTCGATGCCGCCCTGGGTGCTGAGCCGTTCGCGGACGTCCGCCAGCTCGAGCGCCTTGCCGAGCTCGACGTTGAGCCGCTCCACGATCGGCCGCGGCGTTCCCGCCGGCGCCAGCACGCCGTGCCATTGCGAGATGTCGAAGCCGGGGACGCCGATCTCCTCCATGGTCGGCACGTCGGGCAGGGACGAGGCGCGCTTGCCGCTCGACACCGCGAACGCGCGCAAGCCGCCGGACTGGATATGCGGCATAGAGGTGATCACCGTGTCGAACATGAACGTGAGATGGCCGCCGAGAAGGTCGGTCAACGCGGCGGCGCTGCCCTTGTAGGGCACGTGGTTCAGCACGGTGCCGGTCCTGAGCGCCAGCAGCTCGCCCGCCAGATGGTTGCCGCCGCCGATGCCGGTCGAGCCGTACGAGACCGCCCCCGGTGCGGCCTTCGCCTCCTTGACCAGGTCGGCGAGGCTGTGGATCGGCGAGCTGGCCAGCACGACCATGACGTATTGATAGATCGTCCCTTGCCCGACGGGTGCGAAGTCCTTGACCGGGTCATAGGGCACCGAGGCGTAGAGCCCCGGATTGATGACGATCGGCCCGCTGGCGGTGACCAGGAGCGTGCTGCCGTCGGGGGCGGCCTTGGCGACGAGGTCGGCGCCGATGCCGCCGTTGGCGCCGGGCCGGTTCTCGACGATGAAGTTCTCCTTGAACGCCTCGGTGAGCTTCTGGGCGACGACCCGTCCGAAAATATCCGCGGCCCCGCCGGCCACGTAGGGGACGATGAGCCGGACCGGCTTCGCCGGATAGGCCTGCGCGGCCGCCGGCGCCGACACGCCGGGCGACGCGAGAAGCATCAGCCCCAATCCGAACGCTGCGGCCCGTCGTGTGATCCCCATCGCCCGCTCCTCCCCGTTATTCGTTTCGGTTTGCGTTTTCGCCACCGACGCGCAACCATGCGCGCGATGACATCGACGCGAAGTATCTCTTCTCTCTTGCGGCCGCACAAGCAACCGCGCCGGCCGCTTCCGGCGCATGCGGCCGACTGCCACATGCACGTGTTCGGCCCGTTCGACCGCTTCCCGCTGGCTGCCGAACGCAGCTACAACGTCCCGGAAGCGCCGCTGGCCGCGCACGAGGCGATGAAGGGGGCGGTCGGGCTGGAGCGCACCGTCCTGGTGCAGGCCAGCGGCTGCGGCACCGACAACGGCGCCATGCTCGCGGCCCTCGGCGAGCTCGGCCCGCGCGGCCGCGGCGTGGTGGTGGTCGACGCCGAAATGTCCGACGCCACCTTGGCGTCCATGCATCAGGCGGGTGTCCGCGGCGTGCGGCTCAATCTGGTGACCTTGAAGGGCCGCTACGGCGACGACACGGCGGCGTTGATCCAGGCCTACGCGCGTCGCCTGAAGCCGCGCGGCTGGCATCTCCAGCTCTTCGTCGAGAACGCCGCCCTGGTCGCTCTCGAGACGCCGCTCGCCGCGGCCGGGATCGATATCGTCGTCGATCACATGGGGCTGCCGGATGCGCGGACCGGCCCGGCACAACCCGGCTTTCAGGCGCTGCTGCGGCTGCTCCGCCGCGGCCATATCTGGGTCAAGCTCGCCGGCGCCGATCGTGTCAGCCGCCACACCGGCCGCCTCTCTGATGCCATGCCGTTCATGCAGGCGCTGGTGGAAACGAATGTCGACCGGCTGGTCTGGGGCACCGATTGGCCGCATATCGGGTTCCATTCCGGAACCGCGGTGGGCCACCAGGAGCTGCTGCCGTATCGGCCGCTCGACGCCGGCGAGCTGCTGGACGTGCTGATCGCGGCGGTGCCGGACCCGGGTGTCCGCGAGAAAATCCTCGCCGCCAATCCGGCCCGGCTCTACCAGTTCGACTGAGGACCCGAGGATGTTCCTGCACGAGACCATAGAGCCCGCCTTCACCGCCCCCAGGCTCGCGTGCGACGCCCATTTTCACGTATTCGGGCCGGCCGAGCGCTTCGCTTACGGATCCGACCTGCGCTATAAGCCGCCCGTGGCGCCCCTGGCCGACTATAGGCAGCTCGCGGCGCACCTCGGCTTCGAGCGCTTCGTCTTCGTCCAGCCGAGCGCCTATGGCCGCGACAATGCGTGCATGCTCGAGGCGTTGGGCCAGGTCGGGGAGCGCTGCCGCGGCATCGTCGACATCGACGAGAACATTCCCGACCGCGAGCTCGAGCGCCTGCACAAGGCGGGCGTGCGTGGCGTCCGAATCAACGTCTCGCCGGTGAAGCCGCGCGAGCCCGGCTATTCGGCGACCATGCGGCCGCGCATCGAACGCCTGGACGCGCGCTGCGCCGAGCTGGGTTGGCATCTCGACTTCCTGGCCCCCGGCTGGCTGACCGAGGAGCTGTTCCCGATCTTCGACCGGCTCCGGGTGCCGTTCACGCTCGCCCACATGGGCATGTTCCTGGCCCGCGACGGGGCCGCACAGCCCGGCTTCCAGGCGTTGTTGGCGCGGCTTCGCGGCGGCACCGGCCGCTGCTGGGTGAAGCTCACCGGCGTCTACCGGATGTCGCAAAGCCCCAGCTTCGCCGACGCGGCGCCGATGGCGCGCGCCCTGATCGAAGCCGCCCCCGACCGCCTCATCTGGGGCAGCGACTACCCGCATCTGTCGTTTGCCGACAAGGTGGGCTCGATCGAGCTCTACAACCTGCTCGGCGAGTGGGCCCCCGACCCGGCGACGCGCCGCCAGATCCTGGTCGACAACCCGCAGGCCCTGTTCGGGTTCTGATTTTCTCTTCGTCATTCCCGCGAACGCGGGAATCCAGAATCTTTTTCACCACGGAGGATGCTGAGAAGCACCGAGGGCGCGAAGGGTCAGCGTCATTGCGAGCGCAGCGAAGCAATCCAGTGTCCGGCTTCTGGATCGCGTCGTCGCTGCGCTCCTCGCGATGACGCTCCAGGAGGCCGCAGCCGCCTGGCGGCCTCAACTCCCCTTCAAATCATGCACCGCCGGGAAGAAATAGTCCTTCCATGAGGCGGGGAGGCGCTTGATGCGGCCGACCTTGTGCATGAAGCCGGCGAAGTCCATGACCTTGGCCGGCGTCGTCGTGTAGTCGACGTCCGGATCGGCCACCATCTTGGCGATCTCGTCGACGGAGCTGGTGCGGTCGCCGGACATCGCGATGTAGATCTCGGCGGCGCCATGCGCATCGGCGTTGATCAGGGCGTTTGCCTCCTCCTGGGCTTTCAGCACCGCGGCGCAGATCTTCGGGTTCTCGTCGCTGAAGCGCTTGCTGGCGAGGAGCAGGCCGTTGGCGTGCTTGCCGCCGAACGTGTCGTAGGATTTCAGCACGCCGTGCAGCGCCGGCGACTTCAGCTCGTAGAACTGGAATGGCGCCACGGCGTAGTGGCTGTTTACCTCCGACTTGCCCGAGAGCAGCGCGGCCACCGCGTCGGGGTGGGGGAGCGTCACGGTCAACGGGTCGAGCCGCTCGTACTGATCGAAGCCCCACAGCTTGGCGGCCGCGATCTCCAGGGAGATGGCCTGGGATGAGATCTTCGCCGTCGGCACCGCGATCCGGTCCTTGTCCGTGAAATCGGCGATGCTGCGGATATCGGGGTTGCGGGTGACCAGCAGGTAGGGCATCGACTGCACCGCGCTCACCCCTTTGATCTCCTGCGCCGTGCCCGCCGTCTTGTCCCACAAGGTGGCCAGGGTCGGTGCCGCGACGACGACGAAGTCGAAGCTGCGCGTGAGCAACGCGTCGGTGAGGGCGCCGGGGCCGCCCATGGTCGCCCATTCGATGGCGAGGCTGGCGAGGCCGGCCTGACCGGCGTGCTTCTCCACCAGCTTATGGCGCTCCATCACCATCAGCGGCAGGTAGGGCAGGCCGTACTGCTTGCCAAGGCGGATCGCCGTCACCTCGGCGGCGGCCGGCCGGATCAGGGCCGGACACGCGAGCGCCGACGATGCCCCGAGAACGGCCTTGGTGAAGTCACGTCTGCGCATCGCGAAACCTCCCGGATCTATTTCGTCGGCGTGCCGTGTGGTGCGGCCGCCCTTGGTCCTCTATTCTAGGCAGGCGGAGCGGGTCGCGCGACCGCGAAAACGGAGGAGACGCCGATGACAGCAGCGAACCCGGTCGCGATCAGCAATCCGGTGAAGGAGCGGTTCAAGGCCGGAGACGTGGCGCTCGGCATGGTCGTCCGGCTGGCCCGGTCGGCGGACATCGCGCGCATCGCCAAGGCCACCGGCCACGATTTCATCTTCATCGACGCCCAGCATTCGCTGTTCAACCTGGAGACCATCGGCCACATGGCCAACGCGGCCCTCGGCTGCGGCGTGGCGCCGTTCGTGCGCGTGCGCAGCTGCGACGATCCGGATGTCTCGCTGCTCCTCGACAACGGCGTCACCGGCATCGTCTATCCCGACGTCGGCAGCGCCGCCGATGCCGCGCGCGGCGTCGCCCGGGCCAAGTTCCCGCCGGTCGGCAAGCGCTCGGTCTGCGGCGGCTATCCGCATTTCGATTACCGGTCCATGCCGCTGACGGAGAGCCTGCCGGCGCTGAACGACGCGACGGTGGTGGCCTGCATGATCGAAACCAAGGAAGGGCTCGACAACATCGAGAAGATCGCCGCCGTGGACGGCGTTGACGTCATCCATATCGGCGCCAACGACCTGCTGAACGCGCTCGGCAAGCCCGGCAAGTTCGACGACCCGATCCTGGTCGAAGCACTCGACCGCTGCATCGCCGCCGCCGCCCGTCACGGCAAGATCGCCGGCTGCGGCGGCAACCGCGACGTCGAGCGGCAGCTTCAGGTCATCCGCAAAGGTGTCCGCTTCGTCACGACGCAGACGGACATGGGCTTCCTCTCCGCCTCCGCCGCGAAATGGACCGAGGGCGTCCGCGCGGGATTCAAACGTTAGGCGCAACCACCCCCACCCCAACCCTCCCCCGTCGAGGGGGAGGGGGTAGGAAGGAGCGATCCTGCAATTCTATTCCCTCCCCCCTTGCGGGGGAGGGCTAGGGTGGGGGGTGAGCCGCTCGCGCTGTCGCGCGCCGCCTACTTCTTCCGCTCTTTGCCCGGGTCCTTGACCGCCGGATAGGTCTCGATCTCGACATTGGCCAGGCGGCCGTTCACCCGCTCGGTGCGGGTGATGTAGACGTTCTGGACGATGTCCCGCGTCTCCGCATCGACCATGATCGGGCCGCGCGGGCTCTCGTGCTTCCAGCCCTTGATGATCTTCATTGCCGCGTCGCCGTCGATTTTGCCGTTGAGCTGCTTCACCACGTCGTAGATCAGCGCCATGCCGTCCCAGGCGCCGACGGCGAACAGGTCGGGGTCGCTGTTCGGGCCGTAGGCCTTGTGCCAGGCGTCGAGGAACTTGCGGTTGGCCTCCGATTTATGCGCCGCCGTGTAATGCGTCGCGGTGACCAGGCCGATCGCGAGGTCGCCGAGGTTCTGCAGGTCGGCTTCGTCGACCGCTTCGGCACTCGGCAGCAGCTTGATGCCGGCGCGCGCCAGCCCCAGGTCGTTGAAGCCCTTCACATAGGCGACCGGCTGCGGGCCGCCCGGCAGGAACGCGTAGACGGCGTCCGGCTTCTTGTCGAGGACCCGCTGCAGGAACGGGACGAAGTCGGGATTGACCAGCGGCACGCGGAGGCTGTCGACGACGGTGCCGCCGGCCTCGGTGAAGCCGATCTTGAACCACTCCTCGGCGTCATAGCCGGGGCCGTAATCCGCGACCGAGGTGAAGGCGCGCTTGGCGCCGCCCTTGGTCGCCGCCCAGCGGCCGAGGATGCTGGTCGTCTGCGGCAGGGTGAGCGACACCCGCGCAATATACGGCGATGCGGTGGTGATCATCGACGTTGCGGCGTTCATGATCACCAGCGGCATCTTCACCTCGGTGACCAGCGGCGCCACCGCCAGCGGCTCCGGCGTGAACACGAACCCGGTCAGGATCTTGACGCCGTCGCGGGTGATCAGCTCCTGCGCCAGGCGCTTGGCGACATCGGGGCTGGGGCCGCCGGTGTCGCGGCGGACGAGCTCGATCTTGTTGCTGCCGACGGACTCGCCGTTCTCCTTCGCCCATAGCTTGATGGCTTCGTCCATGGTGGCGCCCAGCCGGGCGAAGGTGCCGCTATAGGGCAGGATCACGCCGACCTTGACCGTCTCGGCCTGGGCGGCGGTGCCCGCGGCAATCAGTCCCGCCACGGCGGCGCCGGCTAGCATGGTGAGCTTGAACATGGTCCCTCCCTGACTGGGCCTCCCTGAATTCGGATTCGGGGGCGTCTCGCCCGAACCGTACATCATGGGGCCGGCTGGGGAAAAGTCCTACCGCCCCAGGTGGGAAACGTCCCACGGGATCGACGATCCGGTTGCCCTCGCGGGAAGATCGGCGGTATATGCCGGTCCAATGTCATGAAAGGGGTCGAAACGCATGACCGAGCGAACCAAGCCGCCATTCCGGGCCGATCACGTGGGCAGTCTCCTGCGGCCGAAAAAGCTGCGCGAGGCGCGCGATGCCTTCGAGCGCGGGGGGATCACACGCGCTGAGCTGACGCGGGTCGAGGACGAGGCGATCCGCCAGGTGGTGAAGCTGCAGGAGGACGCCGGGCTGAAGCTCGCCACCGACGGCGAGTACCGCCGCAAGGAATGGCACATGGACTTCCTGACCCAGTTCGCGAACGTCCAGCGCGTCGCCTCGCAGATCAAGGTGCGGTTCCACACCCATGAAGGCGATACCGAGGTGGCGCCGCCCGGCCTGAAGATCGCGGGCAAGCTCGGCCGGCCGCACGGCATCTTCGTCGACCACTTCAAGTTCGTGAAATCGGTCACCAAGGGCACGGCCAAGCAGACCATCCCGTCGCCGACGATCATGCATTTCCGCGGCGGCCGGGCGGCGGTCGACAAGACCGCCTATCCGGAGATGGAGCAGTTCTTCGCCGATCTCGCGCGCGTCTACAGCGAAGAAGTGGCGGACCTCGCGGCCGCCGGCTGCCGCTACCTGCAGATCGACGAGACGAACTTCGCCTATCTCTGCGATCCCGACCTGCGCGGCCAGGTCAAAACCAATATCGGCGAGGACCCGGACAAGCTGACCCACACCTACGCCAAGCTGATCAGCGACGCCGTCGCCGAGCGGCCGTCGGACATGGTCGTGTGCATGCATATCTGCCGCGGCAACAACCAGAGCGCCTGGCTCGCCGAGGGCGGCTACGACCCGGTGGCCGAGACGCTGTTCAACGAGGTCAAGATCGACGGCTTCTTCCTCGAGTACGACACGCCGCGGGCCGGCGACTTCAAGCCGCTCCGCTTCGTGCCCAAGGGCAAGATGGTGGTGCTCGGCCTGGTCACCACCAAGCTGCCGAAGCTCGAGGCCAAGGACGAGCTCAAGCGGCGGATCGACGAGGCGGCGAGATATGTGCCGATCGAGCAACTCTGCCTCAGCCCGCAATGCGGCTTTTCCAGCACCATCGAAGGCAACAAGGTGACGGTCGAGGACGAGATCGCGAAGCTAGGCCTGGTCGTCGACGTGGCGCGCGAGGTCTGGGGCTCGGCCTAGCGAAGAGTTCACCACGGAGACACGGAGAAATTTCTCTTCTCGTCATGCCCGCGAAAGCGGGCATCCATCGCGCCAGTGGAACCATGGATTCCCACCTGCGCTGCGTTGGCGGCCTTCAGGGCCGCCGACGGGCGCGATGAATCTGGCGCGGGAATGACGCAGAGAACCGACCACCGTCCATCTTGTCCGACCTCCGTGTACTCCGTGTCTCCGTGGTTGAATCTCTGGATGCGGGCTTTCGCGGCATGACGAGCAATGACTTTTCTTCAACCTTGAGGTTTCTATGAAGCGCAGCATCGAGGGGTTCCTGGCCGCGTGCAGCGGCCTCGGCTTGGCTCTGACCCTGCTGCTCTGCGGCGCGTCCGCCGCTTTTGCCGCCGACAGCCTGAAGGTCACCATCGGCCAGAAAGGCTTCTGGAACTCGACCTTCATCGAGTTCGCCGAACAGCAGGGCTTCTTTCGCGATGAGGGCCTCGACGTCGAGGCGATCTTCACCGACGGCGGTGCCACGACGATGCAGCCGGTCATCGCCGGCAGCGTCGATCTCGGGCTGACGAACGGCACGCTGGGCGTGATCGGCGCCTATGTGAAGGGAGCGCCGATCCGGGTCATCTCGGCGGAATCGACGGGAGCCAGCGACGCGTTCTGGTACGCGCGCGCCGACAGCGGCCTGAAGAGCCTCAAGGACGCCAAGGGAAAGACCATCGGTTTCTCCTCGCCGGGCTCCTCGACCAACCTGATCCTCCTTGCCCTCCTGAAGCAGTACGGCGTCGACGCGAAACCCCTTCCGACCGGCGGCGCCACCGCCACCATGACCCAGGTGATGACCGGCCAGGTCGATGTTGGCTGGTCGGTGCCGCCGCTGGCTCTGGCCGACATCGACGCGGGAAAGCTGGTGATCGTGGCGCGCGGCTCCGAGGTCGAGGCGCTGCGCGACGAGACGGTGCGGGTCAACATCGCGAGTGTCGACGCTCTCAAGACCAAGCGCGACGCGATCGTCCGGTTCACGCGCGCCTACAAGCGCGCGATCGACTGGGCTTACGCCGACCCGCGCGCCATCGACATCTTCGCCGCCAATATCAAGGTCCCGCGGCCGATCGCCCAGCGCGCGGTCGACGAGTTCTATCCCAGGGCCATGTTCCAGATGGGCGAGATCCGCGGCCTCGACAAATCGCTCCGCGAGGCTTACGAGACCAAGCGGATTCCATCGCCGATGACCCCCGACCAGGTGTCGGGAATGCTGGACATCGTGGCCCAGCCGTGACATTTCCCAGGCTACAGCGTTTTTCAGAAAAGCCCGACGCTTCGTCGGACAACAGATTACCGGCGCGCCGGGGTGCAGGGGGCTTCGCCCCCCTGAAAAAGATTCCGGGGCCGGCGCGCGCCAGGGCAAACCGCGTTGCGCGGTTTCCCGGATGCGCGCGGAAGCCAAGCGGCCCGGATGGGCCGCGCCCGGCACTTGAGGGACTGAAAACATGAAGCGCAGCACGGATCGCATTCTCACCACGCATGTCGGCTCGCTGATCCGGCCGCAGGCGCTGCAGGACTTTATGCGCAAGAAGCAGGGCGGCCAGCCCTACGACCAGGCGGCCTATGCCGCGTGCCTCAAGGACTCGGTGGCCGAGGTGGTGCAGAAGCAGGCGAGCGTCGGCCTCGACATCGTCAGCGACGGCGAATACGGCAAGTCGATCAGCTGGTCGCAGTATGTGCTGGAGCGGCTGAGCGGCTTCGAGCGCCGGCCGATCAAGGAGGGTGCCGATCCCTGGGCGCGCGGCGCCGACCGCACCTGCTTCGCCGAATTCTACGAGGAGATGGACTCGCGCGAGGGGCGGGCGACGGTGTTCGATTCGGTGTGCACCGGGCCGATCACCTATACCGGCCAGGCCGAGCTCAAGCGCGACACCGACAACTTCAAAGCGGCGCTGGCGCGGGTGAAGGTGGAGGAGGGGTTCCTGCCGGTGGCCGCCCCGGCCAGCGTCATCCCGGACCGCAAGAACGAGTACTACCCGAACGACGACGCGCTGGTCGAAGCGATCGCGACCGCGATGCGCACCGAATACCGGGCCATCGTCGATGCCGGGTGCGTCCTCCAGCTCGACGACGCGCGGCTCGCCGTCACCTTCGACCGCATGGTGCCGCCCGGCACGTTCCAGGACTATCGCAAATGGGCGGCGCGGCTGGTCGAGGCGATCAACCATGCGCTGGAGGGGATCCCCGAGGAGAAGGTCCGCTATCACGTGTGCTGGGGCTCATGGGCTGGCCCGCATGTCAGCGATGTGCCGCTGAAGGATATCGTCGACCTCATCCTGAAGGTGCGCGTCGGCGCCTACCTGATCGAGGGCGCCAATCCCCGCCACGAGCACGAGTGGAAGGTGTGGGAGAACGTCAAGCTGCCGCCCGGCCGCGTGCTGGCGCCCGGCGTGATCAGCCACGCGACCAATATCGTCGAGCATCCGGAGCTGATCGCCGAGCGCCTGGTGCGCCTCGCCAAGATCGTCGGCCGCGAGAACGTCCTGGCCGGCACCGACTGCGGCTTCGCCCAGGGCGTGTTCTACCGCCGCGTCCACCCGTCCATCATGTGGGCCAAGTTCGAAGCCCTGGTCGAAGGCGCCCGGCTCGCGACCAAGCAGCTCTGGGGTAAATAAGAGCGCGCAGCACCAATGCTCCCTCTCCGCCCCCCAGTCTTCGCGCCCGCCGGCGCTTCGCCGCGGCGCAGTGCAAGCGGGCGGAGAGGCGCGTCGGGCGCCCGTGAAAAGCTCCAGTGGAGCTTTTCGCAGCCCACGCGGGGTGAGGTGGGGGAGCGATCGATCAATATGCTCGCCGTCTAAGTAGGCGATCAGCTGCAACCCGCTTCTACGTCGTCATGCCGGCGAAAGCCGGCATCCAGTCCGACCGAGAGACGGGACCCCGGCTTTCGCCGGGGTGACGGAGCGGTTGAAGCCCGTTGAATCAGTACAGGACGTCTTACATCGGCACGCAGTCGTAGATCGTCAGGTCCTGGCTGGTCGGTTCGGCGCTGCTCGAGCGCCACCGCGCCCGCTTGTTGTATTGCGCGCAGTACCGGGCGGCCCAATCCGCGGCGACATTGCCCGAATCCGCGGTATGCCGGATGACGACCGCGTCGGGACTCACCGACACCGTCTGCACCGGGCCCTGGCAGGCCGCGAGGCCGATCAAGCCCGTCAGACCAAACACGAATTTGAGTGAGCGCGCACCCATGGGGGCACTCCTTTGGTTGGTTCGCTGATTTAACGCAGGCTGTACTACTTGGTTCCGCGCCGCCGGCCGCGCCCCTGCTGCGCGCCGGGCGCCTGCGGCCCGCCCGGCTTGCGGGCGACCAGGTCGATCAGGGCCGACATGCCGGCATGCCCCGTCCCCTCCTGGACGAGATTGTCGTACTCGCGGAGCTCGACGATCTCCCAGCGTTCGAACGCCTTCTGCAGAAGCTGCTTGGTGTAGAGGTTTTCGACCTGCGACGGCCCGCCCGTCTTGTAGGCGAGCTGCTCGGGCCGGTACCCCTCGATCAGCACCAGGCCGCCCGGTTTCAACGTGCGGCGGATGCCGGCAAAGATTCTCTCCCGCACCACCGGGTCGGCAAACTGCATGAAGATCCCGGCGACGACGTCGAACGTGGCCTCCGGCCACCGCCAGTTCCCGAGATCGGCGCGCTCGGTGCGGATGACGACGCCGCGCCGGCGCGCCAGGAGCTCGGCCTTGGCCAGCGCCCGCGGCGAGAAGTCGACCGACAGCACGCTGAGGCCCCGCTCGGCGAGCCAGACGCCGTTGCGGCCCTCGCCGTCGGCCAACGCCAATGCGCGCTGACCGCGGGCGAGGCGGGAGGCCTGCTTCTTCAGGAACGCGTTCGGCTCGGTGCCGAACACATAGTCGTCGCCGGCGAAGCGGGTCTCCCAGCGCTCGAGCTCGCTCATGTGCGGATGAACCGCCCCCTTATTTGATCCGCCCGGCCGCTTCCTGGACGAGGCTCAGGTCGGCGTATTTCTTGACGTCGAGCTTGGCCTTGAGGAAGCCCAGCTCCTGCTGCAGATCGACATTGGACTGCAGCGCATCGAGATTGGGCAGCCCCTTGGGGTCGTGATAGAAGTCGCCGCCCTTGGTGAAGAACCAGCTCGCATAGTTTGCCGGCGGCTGCTTGGCGAACGTCGCGATGATGTTGACCACCTTGTCGTGGTTGGCCGGGTCCGTCCACCACGCCAGGGCCCGCAGCGAGTCCTCGAGATAGTCGACGACCGCTTTGCGGTTCTTCTGCAGGAAGCTGTCGGACGCGACCAGGATGATCATCTGCGACTGGCCGATCGCCTCCTTCTGCGTGAACAGCGGGCGCGCGATCTGCAGCAGCGCCGGATCGGCGCTGAACGGGCGCACCGATGAGATGATGTCGACCTTGTGGTCGGCGAGCGTGGCGCGCATGTTCGGGAAGCCGACCTCGACGATGGTGATGTTCTTCTTGTCTTCGAGTCCGTGCTTCTTCAGCATCGCGCGCAGCGCCATATCGACCGCACTTCCCGCGACATTCGCGGCCGCGACCTTGCCCTTGAGGTCTTCCACGGTTTTGACCGGCCCGTCTTTCAGCACCATGTACTCGTTCGTGTAATAGCCGGGCACGCCATCCTGGAAGACGTCGGCGACGATGCGCAGGTTGCTCATGCCGGCATTCTGAACCGCCAGCGCGAAGCTGGAGTAGGCGAGGGCGGCCAGCTCGATTTCGCCGGCGCCGAGGGCGGTGATCATCGGCGGGGTGCCGCTGAAGTGGATCGCATCGAGGGCGTAGCTGGCGCCCTGGTGCTTGGCGATTCCGCCCGGGTTGTCGAACATCAGCAGCGGCGCGTCCGCGCCCGCGACGACCCAGCCCTGGTGAAGTTTCAGCGGCTCGGCCCGGACGCCGACGGCGGCTGCGAAAGTCAGTCCGGCCGCAACGATGGCCGCAAGAATGGTGTGTACCACGCGCATTTTTGCCTCCCGTTTTTATGTGCCGTCGAGCGGACCCGCGGCGGAAGCCATTCTATCGCAGGTGGGGGCGGTTTGAACCGCTTTCATGGGCGCCGCAGGCAGGCGGCTGAACGTGGTCGCAGGTCACGAATTAGAGTAAGATTGGGCTAAGCAATTGGAGTATCGCCATGGGCGACACTGTATTGGTGCAGATTCCGGTTTCGAAGGAAGCTGCTGAAGCTTTGAGTGATGAGGAGCGCCGCGCTCGCATCGGTCGCCTCGTCAGCGTCATGGTGCGACCGTCATCCGCCGAGGGCGACCCGTTGGCTGCTCTGATCGCGGAGATCAAAGCGGCAGCCCGCGACGGCAAGCTTTCGGATGCTGAGATTGACGCCGAGGCCGACGCCTACAATGCCGAACGTCGTCTTTGATGCGAGTGCTTTGGTCGGAGCACTGCTTAAAGAAGGTTCGATTCCAGAACGCGCGCTACTGTTAGCCCGGGCTCACGATACGATCTGTCTTTCAGACGCTGTCGAAGCTGAACTCCGCGCGGTTTTCTTCCGGCCGAAATTTCAGCGATACCTGACGCCCGGGTGCATTGAATTGCTGTTCGAGTTCTTGAAAGCGGCGGCCATTATTACCCAGCCGACAGAGCCCGTGACCGATTGTCGCGACGCAAAAGATAATAAGTACCTTGAACTCGCGCTCGCTGCCGGAGCAGAGACCATTGTGAGCAGCGACTTTGATGCTCGACCCGTGGCGGGGTGTTCGCATCATGACGCCCGCGGACTACGTGGCACGCTTCCAAGTCGGCTTAACCCAGGAGCCGGCTGCGATTTAGGCGCAGACAGCGATCACCCGGCCCCGGAAGTCGGCGATGGCCCCATCCCCATCCAGGACTCCGGCGGCGCGCTGCTCCTGCAGCGCCTCGGCGCGGGCTTTGTCGGCGGCGGCGAGGGAGCCGACGCTCGCCTGGACCGCGGCTTCGACGCCGGGGCCGGCGGCCGACACGAGGTCCACGATCCGCGTGCGGTTGAAGCTCCGCGGCACGATCTGACGCACCAGGCGGGTTCCGTTCACGGTTCGGGACAGGATATTCGGCCACGCCAGCTGCCAGCTTTCGTCGGGCAGCAGCGCTTCGACCAAGGTCTTCCAGTTGCAGAACACATCGGTTGTCGCGGCGGACTCCAGCGCCGCCGTGTCCAGCCCGAGTGGGGCCGGGGCCGCCGTCGTGGGCTTGACCCCGACGAAGACCAGGCCGTCGGCTTCCGCGATGCTTATGGCGTTCAGGTGCTGCGCGCTCATGTCAGCGGGTGCCACCATGGGCGGCGCCGTCACCAGGGCGCCGGTCAGGTCGTAGGTCCAGCCGTGATAGCGGCAGCGCAGCTGGTCGCATTTGCCGGTGGGCTTCTCGATCACCGGCATGCCCTGATGGCGGCACACGTTGTGGAACGCCCGCAACATGCCGTCGGCACCGCGCTGCACGAACAGCGGCCAGCCGCCGATCGTGTGGCTGACGAAGGCGCCGGGCTCGCGCGCCTGGCCCGGCGCGCAGAAGGCCAGCCAGGCCCGCCCGAACAGGTTGCGCCGTTCGCGCTGGAACTGTTCGCCCTGGGTGTAGGCCTCGGCCCCGAGAGTTGCGTCCGCCGCCATCTCTACCAGATTACAACGGCGGCGATGGTCGAGACGATCAGTCCGAGGATCACCGGCCCGAACAGGATGCGGACCAGGTCGAGCACCGGGACGCGGGCAAAGCCGGCCACGGCGATCAGCGACGACCAGGCGATCAAGGTCCCGCCGCCGGTCCACACGGAGCCCATCTGGCCGACCGCCGCCAGGGTCGCGGTGTCCATGTGGACGGTCGGGGCGAGGGCCCCGGAGAGGGCTCCGGTCAGCGGCAGTCCGGCGAAGCCGGAACCGTCGATGCCGGTGATCATGCCGACGATCAGGACCCCGAACGCGACGAAGAAGTGATTGTGCGGGATCATGTTCTGCGCCGCCTGCACGATCTCGAACAGGAAGGCCGGTGCGGGCGCGCCGGGCGGCAGGCCGAGGATGGCGCCCGCCGTGTCCGATGCGCCGATGAAGAAGAAGCCGGCGATCGGCAGCACCGCCCCCATCGCCTTGAACGCGAAGACGAGGCCGTCGATGACGTGATCGGCCACGACGTTCATCGCGCGGCGCCCTTCGCCGGCGAAGGACGCGACGAGCATCAGCAGGGCCGCCGTGCCGCCGACCAGGGCCGCGGCGTCGCCGCCTTTGATGTCCGGCAGGCCGTCGACGAATTTGGGCGCCAGCATGCAGGCCACCAGCAGGAGAAACACCAGGGGTGTCGCCGCGGCGAGAATGATCGTCCATCCGTTGGCCGCCGCGACGGTCATCGCCGCGACCGCTCCGTTGCCGCCGCCGATCACGCCCTTGGCGATTTCCGACTTGTCGAACGAGCCCTTGCTGTCGGCGAGCTCTTTTTTCTGCTGTGACAGCGTCGCACCGGCCTGCCAGGTCAAGAGATGGTTGGCATCCGGTGCCAGCACGGACCGGCGGATCGCGAGATAGCCGCCGATCAGGGCGATGATTCCGGTGATCAGCGAGAGGACGAGCGCCTTGTCGGCGACGACGCCCGCCGCGGCGGTGATGCCGGCGGCCTTGGCGCTGATCGCCGGGGCGACGCGGATCACGTAGTCCGAGGACAGCGCCATGCCCTGGCCGGCGATCGCGATGGCGACCGCGGCCCCCATCGGCGGCAGGCCGGCGAGGATGGCGGCCGGCAGCAGGGTCGCGGCGACGATCGGCACCGCCGGCGTCGGCCAGAAGAACAGCGAGATGAGATAAGTGATGACCGACAGCAGCAGGAAGGCGACGTGACCGTTGGTCATGATCCGCCGGAACGGCTTGACCATCTCGACGTCGGCGCCGATCGCGCGCAGCGCGTTCAGGAGCGAGGTCATCAGCGCGATGACCAGGAAGATGTTGAACAGCTCTTTGGCCGCGACCAGGCTGCCGTTGAAAATCGCCGTGACGCCGGTGATGACGCTGCCCGAATAAGTGAGGGCCACCAGGAACGTCGCGATCATGGCCGGCACCACGACGTTGCTCCGCGCCATCATCGACACGATGATGGCGATGACTCCGCAAAGATAGATGTAATGGACCAGTCCGATCTGCACCGTGGTCGGTGTCATGGATTTGTCTCCCTGTTCGCGCCGCGACCTGCGGACGCTTATCCCGGGCCGATAATCGTATACAAAAACATCAATGTCAACGAACTCGCAGGCCGGCCTGTAAAGCCATAAACCTTTGTTAATGGCCTATCATTTTGCGGATTATCAGGGTAGCGACCAACGTTGTCCTTTACAGCGCTCCAAGAATTGTATACTAAAAAGCATTGCGGCTTGGCGCGTCCGTGCCGGCCCTGTGTCGACCGAGAGTGAGGAAAACCATGGTGACGAGTCCGTTCCGTCAGGCGTTGGAAGACGCGATCAAGCAGCGCCATTCGGCGGTGCATCCGTGGAGCGAGGCCTGGGTCTCGGGCAAGCTGAACCGGCAGCTGCTCGGCGAATGGGTCAAGCAGCACTTCCACTATGTCAGCCTGTTCTCGCAGTGGCTCGGCACCGTGTACGGCGCCTGCCCGCACTGGGACGTGCAGGAGTTCCTGCTCGAGAACATCACCGAGGAAGAGGGCATGGCCGGCCAGGGCGAGTACGAGGCGGTCCGCCATTGCAACCTCCTGCTCGATTTCGCCGAAGCGTGCGGCAAGCCGCGCAAGGAGATCCTCGACGCGCAGGTCAACGGCGAGCTGCTCCCCGAGACGCTGGGCCTGCAGAGCTGGTGCTACCGCCAGTCGCATCGCCCGTTCGTCGAGGCGCTGGCCGGGTTGCTGGTCGGCCTCGAGAGCCAGGTGCCGGTGATCTACAGCAAGACCACTCCGCCGCTGATCGAGAAATACGGCTTCACGCCGGACGAGGTCACGTTCTTCAGCCTGCATATCGTGGCCGATGCCGAGCACGGCGAGCGCGGCTTCCAGATCGTCGAGAAATACGCGACGACGCCGGAAACTCAGGCCACCTGCGTGCGCCTGGTCAAGGAGGCGACCATGATGCGCCGCCTGTACCTGGACGGCCTCTACAACCGCTATCTCGCCCAGCCGGTGCGCAGCGCCGCCTGAACGCAAATCGTGGCGTCGCCACCCCGCACCCGCTCGCTACCGCTCGCGGCCTCCCCGGCAAGGGGGGGAGGCAAATCGTATCTGCGATTTCTCTCACCTCCCCCTCGACGGGGGAGGTCGGCGCGAAAGCGCCGGGTGGGGGTGTTCCACTCTTTCCTCAATGGTGACTCATGCATAGCTACAAGACCCTGACGCTCGAAGAAGCGCACCTCATTCTCGACGCTTCGCAGAAGAAAGCCGAGGAACTCGGCGTGCCCCAGGTCCTGTGCGTCGCCGACAACGCTGGATATCCGATCGCGCTGCGCCGGCTGAACGGCGGCAAGGTCACCAGCGTCCAGATCGCGATGAACAAGGCGTTCACCGCGGCTGGCCATCGCAAGCCGACCCACCACTACAAGAACTCTTATCCCGGCGAGGAGGCGTTCGGCATCTTCACCCAGCATGACGGCCGGTTCACGGTGTTCGTCGGCGGTTTCCCGATCTTCGTCGACGGCCAGTGCGTCGGCGCCGTGGGCGCCTCGGGCGGCAACGGCGAGCAGGACATCGCGGTGTGCGAGGCCGGCATCGCCGCCTTCATGAAACATATCGGCAAATAACGCCGAGGCTATAATCGCCGGCACCGAGCGGCCGTGCGAGTCGCCGGGACGGGAGGACGGAGCCGTCCATCCACCATGATCGACATGTCCGACTGGCCGAGTTCATCCGACCCCGCTCGCGCCGACCACCGAAGTGCCGGCGGCGGCAAGCGGGCGCCGCTCGGCCCGCGGGTCGCGGAGGCGCTCCGCCGTGCCATCCTCACCGGCCAATACAAGTCGGGCGACCGTCTCGTCGAAGACCGTCTGTCGGTGGAGTTCAAGGTGTCGCGCGTCCCGGTGCGCGAGGCGCTGAAGACTCTCGCCGCCGAAGGCCTGGTGACGTTGCTGCCGCGGCGGGGGGCCCGCGTCGCCGGCTGGTCGCATGAATTCGCCCTCGAGCTGGTCGAAGTTCGCGCCACCCTCGAGGGGCTGAACGCAAGGCTCGCCGCGCGCCGTCACGACCCCGCCGTCATCGCCCGCCTGCGCGGCGTTCTGGACCGCGGGATCGCCGCGGCCAAAAGCGGTTCGGCGGTCGAGCTGGCGCGGCTGAACTCTGAGTATCATGAGTTGCTTGCCGTCGCCGGGAATAACCGCGTGCTGCAGGACACGATGCGCTCGCTGCGCGAGCGGACCGAGATGGTCTTCCTGCGCAACAGCACCGAGCGCGCACCCGAGGACTGGCGCGAGCATTCGGCCATCCTGTCGGCGATCGTCGACGGCGACGAGGAGCTGGCGGCGCTTCTCGCGACCCGCCACGTGCACAGCGCCGCCCGCGACCGCCTGACGCCGCCGGATCCGTCCGGGCGTCGAGGATAGATGTCCGCTTCCCCGCCCATTGCGGACTAGCCAATTCGGAACTGCATGTCCGCTAAGTGCCGCCCATGAGCGGACAACGAAGGGCGCACGCACATCACGCGCTACCACTTCTGCTGGCTTCAGCTCAACTCGCTCGCCCACTGGCGGGTCCGATGAAGTGATTGAGCACGATCATGAATCCGTCCTGACTTCTTTTTGCTTCTTTCAAGCGACAAAAGACACTCGGAGAGTGAGCTGTCCACAAGGGGCGGAGCGTCTCGGCGATGGGTCCACACAATGGCGAGCTGGAATACCGCCTGCATCAACAGGCGTTGCTCGCGGAGTTGGGCCGCCGGGCCCTGGCTGAAGCGAGCCTGGATGAACTGCTGAACGAAGCGGCTCGCCTTACCGCGCTCGGCCTGCGGACCGAATACTGCAAGGTGCTACAGTACCTGCCCGGTGAAAATCGGCTGCTGGTGCGGGCCGGCGTTGGCTGGCATGACGGCGTCGTCGGGCGCGCGACCATCGGCGCGGATCTCGAATCCCCGGGGGGCTATGCGCTTCACACCGGCAAGCCGGTGATCTCAAACCATCTGGGTCATGAAGATCGGTTTCGCACGCCGGCTCTCCTGGCGGAGCATGGGGTCCAGCGCGCCATAAACGTGATTCTCCTTGGAGAAGGGAGGCCCTTCGGCGTCCTGGAAGCGGACAGCAAGGCGGATGGGGCATTCAGTGAGCACGATCTCGATTACCTGCAGGCCGTCGCCAATCTCCTCGGCATGGCGATCGAGCGCCGCCGGGCCCAGGAGGCGCTGCGCACGATCAATGCCACGCTCGAGGAAAGTGTAGCCGAGGAGGTCACCCGGCGGCGCGAAGCAGAGTCGGCGCTGTACCAAGCGCAGAAGCTCGAAGCAGTCGGACAGCTCACGGGCGGGGTCGCCCACGATTTCAACAACCTTTTAATGGTCATCTCCGGCAATCTGGACCTGCTGTCGAAGGCGGTGACAGATGAGCGGCTGCGTCGGCTGATCGGGGCTGCCCAGAAGGGGGCCACCAGAGGTCAGCAGCTAACCGCGCAGCTGCTCGCTTTTGCGCGGCGCCAGACGTTGCGCCCCGAGACGAGCAACGTGAACGATCTGGTTCGCGAGTTCGATGTGTTGGCCGGTCGGCTCATGGGCGAAGCGTACGAAATCGAATTTGACCTCTCCCCGGGCGCTTGGCCCTGCCACGTGGATCCTGCCCAACTCGGGTCGGCGCTTCTGAACCTTGTTCTGAACGCCCGCGACGCGATGCCGCGGGGCGGCCAGCTCGCGGTCCGGACACGGAACGTCACGATCGACACCAATGAGGCAGCCAAATACGGCCCCGAGGCGACGATCGGCGATTACGTCCTGATCGAAGTAGAAGACACGGGCGCCGGAATGCCGCCGCAGGTGGTCGCGCGGGCGACTGAACCGTTCTTCACGACCAAAGAGATCGGCAAGGGCACGGGGCTCGGATTGTCACAGGTCTATGGCTTCGTGCGGCAGTCGGGTGGCTTCCTTGTCATCCAGAGCGCTCCGGAACAAGGGACCAGAGTCCAGATCTACCTCCCGCGCGCCGCGTTGACGCAAGCGGCCGACGGAGCGACCGCGACATTGCCCGCTCCAGCGGGGACCGAGACGATCCTCGTCGTCGAGGACGACGAAGATGTTCGCAATCTCGTGGCCTCATTGCTCGAGGGCCTTGGCTATCAGACATTCGTGGCGAGAAACGCGCCTGAGGCGTTGCAGTTCGTGGACGGAAACGCAAACACGCCAATCAATCTCCTCTTGACCGATATCGTCATGCCGGGGGGTATGTCCGGAGTTGACCTCGTGCGCGAGGTCCGTCAGCGCAGACCCAACATCTCCGTACTTCTGACGACGGCCTATGCCGCCGCCGATGCCCTGGTTCGGAATTCCGGCGAGGACCTACCGATCCTGAGCAAACCCTACCGGCAGAACGACCTCGCCGTGAAAATCCGCGGCGTTCTCGATCAGCGGCACACATGACATGCTGATTCCATAGCTGGCGGATGCGAACCCAGAGGCCGTCCCACTGGCTGCGGCGCGAATTAATCGGACGCTTCTTCGCAATGTCGGTACCAAATCATCCCGACCGTCCGACCATAGTCGCGCAAGGAGGCCGTTCACCGGGGCCCGTCCTTTATTGTCTGCTAAAGTACGCTATTGATGGTCTATGTCTGAAGGGGGCCTCATCCACCGCGACATCGCATCTCCCATCTACGAGCAGCCCGAGCGGATCATCGCAGGCAAGATTGATGCCGGCGAGTTCGCCTCCGGCGAACGGCTGCCCACGGAGCTGGATTTGTCGCGCGATTACTCCATCAGCCGCGATACGGTGCGCAAAGCGATTGCGATCCTGGAGCGCCGGGGTTTGGTGGTTCGCCGCCGGGCTAAAGGGACATTTGTCGCTACGCCGCGGGTCAGCCAGGACCTTGCCGCATTGCGCAGCTTCCGTGGCGGCCTGGTGGGTCGCGGCGTCGAACCCGAGATGGAGCTGCTCGAGTTCCGACTGGTAAACGCGCCGGCCGCGTTTGCCACGGCCTTCGGGCGCGGCAAAGTGATGCGACTGCTGCGCCGCTATGTCGTGGAGGGCAAACCGCTGGCGATCGCCGACATATACCTCCACTCAATGGCGCGGGCAATCTCGTGGGAGGTGGCCGAACGGCACGACACCTATACGCTCTTTGAGCGGTTTCTGAAGACGCCGGTCACGCGCGCATCGGCGACGATCCGCGCCGACATTGCCGGACGCACGACCGCTCGGCAGCTCGAATTGCGCATTTGCGATTCACAGTACAGCGGTCGCTGACGAGCCGATCTACTTAGCTAGTTCAATCTCTCTCATTGGCAGTTAGCGGACCCACAGCTCCGTTAAGTGTTGTCCGTAGCTGGAGGGAGAAGCTGACAGCTAGACCGTATGTCCGCGTGAGACAGGCGCGCCTAAATGGCCGGTGCGGGTGGTGCTCATCCGCGGCGCGTCGGCGTGCTTTTGCGGTCAGATGCGCTTTTCCGTTCTTGTCCCGGTCGCGGCACGGCCGCTATGCTGTCCCGCGATAAAAAATTGGATGATCGGGGAGGATGGACGATGCGCCTGCGCGTGGCTCTTTTGGGGATTCTCGCCGCTGCCATCTGTCCCCCATCTTCCGCCCATGCGCAGTCCTACCCGACCGCCAAGCCGATCCGCATGATCATTCCAGCCGCGGCCGCGGGGGCCTCGGACATCATCGCGCGGGTGACCGCCGATCATCTGGAGAAGACCCTCGGCCAGCGCGTCATCGTCGACAGCCGCCCGGGGGCGGGCGGCAATCTCGGCGCCGACATCACGGCGAAGTCGCCGCCGGATGGTTACACGCTGTGCCTGATCCAGATCGGCAATGTCGCGATCAATCCGTTCATCTTCAAGGATATGCCGTTCGACGCGCTGGCCGACCTGGCGCCGGTGGCGCCGATCGTGAACCTCACCGAAGTCGTGGCGGTCAACGGCGATCTGCCGGTGCAGAGCGTGAAAGACCTGGTGGCGCTCGCCAAGCGCGAGCCCGGGCAGCTGAACTACGGCTCGGCCGGGACCGGCACCACCTCGCATCTGGCCGGCGTTCTGTTCGAGCTGATGTCCGGCGTCAAGATGACCCACGTGCCCTATCGCGGGGCGGCGCCGGCGCTGGTCGACGTCGCGGCGGGCCAAGTCCAGCTCGCCTTCGTGGGGCTGGGCTCGGCCAATGTCCTCACCGGCACCGGCAAGCTCAAGGTGCTGGCGGTCGGCAACCTGAAGCGCCTGCCGGCGGCGCCGGAGATTCCGACGGTCGATGAATCCGGCGTGCCGGGCTACGAATTCATCGCCTGGTTCGGCATTGTCGGCCCGCGCGGCCTGCCGCCGGACATCGTGGCGCTGCTCAACCGTCATGTCGCGATGATGCTCGACGACCCGGTGGTGCAGAAGCGCTTCGAGGACGCCGGCATGGAGCCGCTCAAGGAGAGCACGGCCGAGTTCGCCCGGCGCATCCGCGCCGACTACGACAAGTTCGCCAAGGTCGTGAAGGCGGCCGACCTGAAGCCGGAGTGATCGGGCGAGGCGCTCGCGCCTCGGGAACCGGATCGACCGTCAGCCGGTTGTGCTGCGGGGTTCAGGCGCGCCGGTCAGTTGGCCCGACGAAGAATTGCATTTGGGGCGGAATTGCAGACCGGCATGCAATTCTTTCGGCGCCAAAAAACATATCGGATCAGCGACTTGTACGAACAATTGCAGTATTGCGCGGTTTTTGGGGGGCGGGCCGGATCACTCGTCCGTGGCCAGCGCCTTATGCCGGCGGGTGAAGTTATTCGGGTTGTCCTCGCCGGCCCCCCATTCCTGGATGTCGCCGCCCGTGGCGAACATCCAGCCATAGCCGCCGTCGGGGTTGCACAGGATCTCCCACCAGTTGTCGTCGAGGTCGCTGAAATAGAAGCTGTAGGTGCCGTGGTGGTCGGCCGGGCGCGTGAGCTTGCCGATGCCCCACTGCTCCTTCTCCGCCTTCGCGATCTCGTAGCAGCGGTCGACGTCCTGGCGCGTCTCGACGTCGAGACCGTTGTGGTTGCGCCGCGGCATCGGCTCCTTGCGCGGGTTGAGCACCACCGCATATGTGTGCTCGCCGCCGAGCCGGATCATCAGCGAGATTTTGCTGGTCTGCACCACCTGGAGCCCGAGGAAGTCCTCGTAGAACCGGCGGGTCCGGTCCAGGTCCTTGGATTCCAACGTGCCGTGCGACAGGAATTTCAGCTTGAGCCGCGGCTCCTTCTGGGCCGGGCGCTCGATCATCGTCTCGCTCATGTGGCGTCTCCCTCCACGCCCATTGTAGCAACCTCGCGCAAACGCCGTCGAGCGTTGCATGTGGGCGCCCCGGACCGTAAGACTGGTGGCAGCCGAAGAACGCAGGGGTCACCATGAGTGCACGTTTCAAGGGCCGTCGCGAGGATGCGCGTCTTCTCACCGGTCAGGGGCGGTACACCGCGGACTGGAACCTTCCGGACCAGCTCTACGGCGTGTTCCTGCGTTCGGACCATGCGCATGCCGAGATCGCGGCACTGAATGTCGAGGCGGCGCGCCGCGCCCCCGGCGTGGTGGCGGTGTTCACCGGGGCCGACACGGGCAAGGCGGGATTCAAATCGCCGCCGTCGCTGGTGAAGTATCCGGGCAAGGGCGGCATGGCGATCAAGATCCCGCACCGCGAGGTGCTCGCCGAGCGGCGGGTTCGCTTCGTCGGCCAGGAGATCGCCCTGGTCGTCGCGACCAGTGCGGCCGCGGCGCAGGACGCTGCCGAGGCGATCGAGGTCGAGTATCGCGACCTGCCGGTGATCGTCGATGCCGATGCGGCGTTGGCCGGGGCGGCGCCGCAGCTCCACGCCGACATCCCAGGCAATCTCTCGTTCGATTACGAGTACGGCGACGCGGCGAAAGCCGAGGCGGCGATCGCCGGGGCGGCGCATGTGACGCGGCTCACCCTGGATGCGGTGCGCATCGTCGGCAATCCGATGGAGCCGAAGGCGTGCATTGCCGCCTACGACAAGACGACCGAAACCTACGACGTCCACGCGCCGACGCAGGGCATGTCGATCATTCTGGGCGGCCTCACCGGGATGACCGGCATCGCCGAGGACAGGATCCGCGTGCATGCGCTGGACGTCGGCGGCGGCTTCGGCATCCGCGGCGACGCCTACCCCGAATACTGCGCCCTGATGCTTGCCGCGAAACAGCTCGGCCGGCCGGTGAAATGGGTCGGCTCGCGCGCCGAGACGTTCATGAGCGATTTCCACGGCCGCGCCGCCAAGCTCAGGGGCGAGCTGGCGCTCGACCGCGACGGCAATTTCCTCGCCGTCCGCGTGCAATGGATCGTCAACGCCGGCGCCTATCTGTCGGTCCCCGGACCGTTCATCAACACGATGGCGCCGGCCTTGCACGCCGTGAACGCCTATCGCATCCCGACGGTCTACGGCCTGCACCGGTTGGCCCTCACCAACACGACGCCGACCACGGCCTATCGCGGCGCCGGCCGGCCGAACGTGACCTACCTGCTGGAGCGGCTGGTCGACGAGGCGGCGCGCGAGCTGGGCATCGACCGCGTCGACCTTCGGCGGCGCAATCTCATTCCCAAGGAGGCCTTTCCCTACAAGACGCCGACCATCGCCACCTACGACAGCGGCGACCCGCCGGGCCTGCTCGAGAAAGCCGTGCGGGAATCCGACTGGGCGGGCTTCGCGGCGCGGCGCGCCGAGGCGCAGCGGCGGGGCCGGCTGCGCGGCATTGGCCTCGGCATGTTCATCGAGCCGTCGGGCGGCGGCGGTGCGCCCAAGGAAGAAGTGGCGATCAAGTTCGGCGATTCAGGAAACCCGGTGATCTACGCGCTGGCCGGGCCGTCCGGGCAGGGACACGAGACGGTGTTTCCGGAGATCGTGGCCGAGGTGCTCGGCCTCGATGCCGAGACCATCACCATGCGCTGCAGCGATCCGCTCGGGCCCAAGCTGATCGGCGAGGGGACGATCGGCTCGCGCTCGATCATGTCGCATGGCGGCGCCATGGTGGTGGCGGCGCGCGAGGTGATCCGCAAGGGCCTGGAGCTGGCGGCCAAGCATCTCGAAGTCGCGGCGAGCGACCTCAAATACGAGAACGGGCGCTACCGCGTTCCCGGAACCGACCTCTCGATCGGTCTCGACGAGCTGGCGCGCAAGAGTGCCAAGGACTCCAGAGACGGCGTCCATCCGCTGGACACCCTGGGCGAGATTCCGCTGCCGCGGTCGTTTCCCGGCGGCTGCCATGTCGCCGAGGTCGAGATCGATCCCGAGACCGGCGTCATCGAGATCGCCCGCTTCACCGCCGTTGATGATTGCGGGCGGATCATCAACCACGCGCTGGTCGAGGGTCAGGTCCATGGCGGCATCGCCCAAGGCATCGGCCAGGTCGTGGGCGAGCACGCGATCTATGACGAGGCGACGGGTCAGCTCCTGACCGCGAGCTTCATGGACTACAGCATGCCGCGCGCCGACGGGCTGCCGAGCTACCGGCTCCACGATCACCCGGTGCTGTCGCCGACCAATCCGCTGGGCGCCAAGGGCGCCGGCGAATCCGGCACCACCGGGGCGGTGCCGACGCTGGCCAATGCGGTGATCGACGCGCTGCGCCCGCTCGGGCTGCATCACCTCGATTTCCCCTACACGCCGGACCGGGTGTGGACCGCGATCAAGAAGGCGCGTGAGCAAACTTAGACTGATCGTCATGCCCCGGCTTGTCCGGCTTGTCTGGGGCATCCATCAGTGGCGGCTTAAACATGGATGCCCCGCATGAAGCGCATGAAGCGGGGCATGACGAATTATGAATAACGCGGTCTTACGCCCGGCCGAATTCCTTGCGCAGCTCGGCTTTCGCCTTTTGCAGGCGCTGCTTCTGCGATGCCGGCAGGTTGCGGCCGGCGCGGTTGATGTAGAAGTTCAGCATCGACATCGCCGACTGATAGGGCGTGCCCTTGCGGCGCTTGCTGCGATTGGCCGAGCGCTTGAGCGAGCGGGCGATGCTCTGCGGGCTGCCGCGCGTGAACACACGGCTCTCGAGATCCATCGCGTCGCTGTGCTCGGTCACATTGGCCGACCAGCGGCGTTTCGACGCGGGACGTCGCCGCGCCGAAGTGCTGCGCGTTCGCCGCGCCGTGCCGGACGCCGTCTTGCGCTTTGCGGACATTGGTACCTCCAGAGCTGGGGAAGGCCGCTAGCGGCCGAGATCGTCCCGGCCGCTGCGGTTGCTGTAGAACACAAGCCCCATCAGGCCGACGGCGAGACCCACCGTGAGCACGATGCCGAGGATGAGCGCGATGGTCGCCGAGGTATCGAGGCCCAGCGAGCCGAAGCCGAGTACGATCCACGCTCCCGCGATCAGCAGGATGATGGCGCCGAGCGAGGCGGTCGCGACGGTCCAGGAGTGAGACCAGGACTGACGGAGCTTCATCCTCCGCTACTTAGGTGCGGAGGCGCGGTTTTGAAGCCCTCAGGCGATCATTCGACCTTGGCGCCCGAGGACTTGACCACCTTGGCCCATTTCTCGGTCTCCGACTTCATGATCTCGCCGAACTGCGCCGGTGTGCCGCCCATCGGCGTCCCGCCGAGGTCGGCGAGGCGCGCCTTGACCTTGGGATCGGCGAGGCCGGCATTGATCTCGCGGTTGATGATGGCGATGACCTCCGCGGGCGTGCCCTTGGGTGCGCCCATCCCGAACCAGGCGCTGGCTTCGTAGCCCGGCACGGTCTCGGCGACGGTGGGCACGTCGGGCAGGGCGGGCGAGCGGGTGGCGGTGGTCACCGCCAGCGCCCTCAGGTTTCCGGATCTGATGTGCTCGATGGACGACGGAAGGTTGTCGAAGATCACCTGCACCTGGTTGCCCATGAGGTCGGTCAGCGCCGGGGCAGCGCCCTTATAGGGCACATGCGTCATCTCGATGCCGGTCATCGATTTGAAGAGCTCGCCCGACAGGTGCACGGACGTGCCGCTGCCGCTGGACGCCATGTGCACCTTCCCCGGGTTCGCCTTCACATAGGCGATGAACTCGGCGACGGTCTTGACCGGCACCTGCGGGTTGATCTCCATGACATTCGGCACGCGGGTGATGCCGCCCACCGGCGCGATGTCGGTCAGGAAATTGAACGGCAGCTTCTCGTAGAGGGTGGTGTTGATGCCGTTGGCGGGATTGACCAGCAGCACCGTGTAGCCGTCCGGCGGCGCCTTGGCCACCATGTCGGTTGCGATGTTGTTGCCGGCACCCGGCTTGTTCTCGATCAGGAACTGCTGGCCGAGCCGCTCGCTCAGCCATTGGCCCATGATGCGGGCCAGGATGTCGGTCGTGCCGCCGGCCGGGTAGCCGACGACCCAGCGCACCGGGTGGGTCGGATAGTTCTCCGCGACGGCGCTGAACCCCGTCAACGAGACAAGGCCGGCCACCGCCAGCGCGACTAGACGCAAGACAAACATCGTGAGGACGCCTCCCTATGCTCGACGGGAGCGGCCGATGGGTCGGTCCGCTCCCGGTTCCAAGGGAGAATAGATCGGCCCGATGCGGTTTGTCACCCGCGACGGCGATGGCGACGCCGGCGTCGGTCAGCCGGTGCGCTTTTGCAGCCGGACGACCGTGCCCGTGCTGCTCTGCTCGTCGGCAGGCTTCAGGATGCGCCAGGGCGGCAGCGAGAACCGCACATGCGTGCCGACATCGACCTGGCTCTCCAGCTCGAATGTGCCGCCGTGCAGCTCGACGAACGCCTTGGCCAGCGGCAGGCCGAGCCCCGACCCTTCGCTCCGTCGCACCAGCGACGTCTGCACCTGTCCGAACGGCTCCAGCACCTTGCCGAGCTGGCCGGCCGGGATGCCGACGCCGGTATCGACGATCTCGATCACCACGCCCTTGAGATCGTCGACGTCCCAGCTCAAGGTCACGGCACCGCCGGGCGGGGTGAACTTGACCGCGTTCGACAGCAGGTTGAGCAGGATCTGCTTGACCTTGCGCTCGTCCGCGACCACCCGAACCAGCTGCGACAGCAGGTTGTCCACGATGCGCACATTGCCGACCCGCGCCCGCTCGCGGACCAGCGTGATGCTGGAGCGGATCGTCCGCCCCAGGTCGATCTCGCTTTCGTCGAGCACCTGCTTGCCGAACTCGATCTTCGAGATATCGAGGATGTCGTTGATCAGCGCCAGCAGATGGGCACCCGATTCGTTGATGTGCCCGACATACTCGTCGTATTTGTCGCTGCCGAGCGGACCGAACATCTGCATCTGCATCGCCTCGGAGAAGCCCAGAATGGCGTTCAGCGGGGTGCGCAGCTCGTGGCTCATGTTGGCCAGGAATTCGGACTTGGTGCGATTGGCGGCAACCGCCTCGGATCGTGCCGCCTCGCTTTCGGCATTCCGCTGCTCGTGGACCGACATCAGCGCGCCCAGCGTATTCACCGCCTTGCCCAGGCGGCGGAGCTCGGCCGGCGCGAAGACGGGGAGATCGGTGCGGCGGTCGAGCACGCCGCTATTGAATTCGTTGAGCCGGTCGGCGATCCGGTTGATCGGCACCACCGCCAGGCTGCGGATCAGCATGAATACGAACAGGCTGAGGGTCAGGCAGATGAGGCCGACCACGCCCGCCGCCAGGATGCCGTGCCGGTTGATGCGCTGCTCGGTCTCGGACATGTCCCACGCCGCCGAGAACGTGCCGAACAGCTCACCCTTGACGCGGACCCCGCGCGAGAACGCCACGACGCTCGGCCGCTTGGTCTCGGGCCGGCGATACCAGTCGTAGAGGATGCGCCCGTCCTCGTTGGCGATGCGGGCCGACGCGAGCGTGCTGTCGCGCCGGATGACCTCGTCCATCGTCGTCCGCAGCCGCGGGATGTCCTCGCTGACGATGTCGTCCGTGGTCGCAAACACCAGGAGGTCGAACTTCTCCTGGCTTTCGGCGCTGAGCAGCGATGTGAGGTAGTCACCCTCGGCGCTACGCACGATCACGCCGGCGGTGACCGAGACGACGATCGTCAGCACCGCGAGGCCGATCAGGAACTGGACGCCGAGGGACGGTGCCAGCAGCCGGAACAGACGGATGAGCCGCAAACGGTTCATGGAGTGAGCCGAGTCCGTCAGGAGGGGGGCTTCTGGAAGAAGCGCCAGTTTTCCTTGATCGCGGCGCGCGTGCGCTCGTAATCGGCGTCGGTCGCCTCGGCGAAGCCGTCGAAGCGCAGCGCTTTCAGTGCTGCGGGATCGCGCACCGCGAGCAGCGCATTGCGCAGGGCCGCTTTCAGCGCCGGCTCGAGGCCGACGCGCGCGGCCCAGGCCTTGGTCGCGTCCCGGTACGAGGCGATGGCACGGATCTGCAGCCCCTCGTTCGCGAGCTTGTTGAAGATCGTCTCTTCGAGCGCGCCGGCGTCGAACTGGCCGGCCGCTACGGCGGCGGCCACGCGGTCGTGGCGGTCGAGATATTTGAAGCCCTTGAGGTCGCTGCTCGTGATGCCGGCTCGCGCCAGGAACAGCTGCGCGCCGTAGCGCCCCAGGGTCGATTGCTCGGCGCCGAAGGCAAACGTCTTGCCTTTGAGCTGCGCGACCTCGCGGACCGGGCTGTCCAGTCTCGCGCAGATGACGCCGCCGAAGGACTTCGCATCGCCGTTCAGCTCGGCGACGAGCAGTTCGATGTCCGGGGACTCCTTCTTGGCCGTGACGTAGCTGGCCCCACCCAGGCGTGCGAAATCGATCTGGCCCGAGGTCAGCACCTCGCGCCCGGACCGGTAATCCGGCAACACTTCGAGCTTGATGTGGACGCTGTCGTTCAGCAGCGCGCCCAGCTTGCGCTCGACCACGTCGATGGTCGGGCGGATCTGCTCCACCATCGCCGACGGCTTGTCCGAGGCATACACCCCGAAGGTGAGGTCGGTTTCGGCACCCGCCGGTCCGGCGACACAGAAGGCAATCGTGGCTGCGCAAAGGCCGGCGGCGACCTGCCGTCGGCGACGGCCGGTCCTGGAGGGTGGTACAGCGTGCATACGCCGGCTGACTCCCCGGCATGGAGCCGGTCAGAGGGGTGACAGCGGATTAGAAGCTAGATTCGTTAAGGGAACTTTAACGCTGTCCGGCCGCGCCGCATGCGCTCAGGCCGGCATCGCCGCCGGAAAAACCGGTTCGCGCCGGCGGTCGAACGGCACCGGCTCGTCGCGCCGGCGGCGGTCGCCCTCGAGCAGGAAGCGCAAGCGGCTGTCGAACTGGGTCATCGCGAACGGAAACCGCACCCACGCCTTGGCCCCGCGCAGGCGTAGCTTCGCCGCATTCGCCGGCGTGCTGAACGGCGACACCACCAGGGCGCCCCGCGCGTTCGGGAGGTCGGTGGCCCCCTCGACGGCGGCGAGAAACGCGTCGCGATCGATCGCGCGATCGGTCCATGCCGCGACCACCGCATCGACGCTCTGGCCGATCGGCACCACGCTGCCCGAGCGACGATAGTCGCGATAGAGAATACGCGTGTAGCCGAGCATGCCCAAGGCGTGACGGCAGGTGCTGCTGACCTGCGGCTGGTGCTCCAGAAGAAGGATGACGTCGTCGTGCATATCGACGGAGGGAGCACACGATGTGCCAAACGCACGCACAACCAATAGGGTAGCGGACGCGGTTAAACCGGGCACTGGTAGAGAGGGGGCCAAGTCATTGAAAAAATGACTCGGCAAAATTTGCCGGCTGGCCATCTCAGCGCGTAATCTGGCGCGAACAAAGGGAACAACTGGGGGAGGATCACGATGTCACGATCGGCTGGCGCCCTGACCGCGGTGCTTGGGCTGTTCGTCCTCGCTGCACCGGCCTTCGCCCAATCAGATCCGACGTCCGAGCAGGCGCTCGCGGGCCTGCGCGCCGATGTCCAGGGGCGTGCCGACCACCAGGCCTATCCGATCACCGGCATGAAGCCGGACGACGTGCGCCAGGTGCTGGCGAGCTTGCGCAGCACCGACCGCGATGAATGGGCCGCGGCATGGAGCGCCATGGGCGACCGCTATGCGGCCGGAGCGCGGGCCTCAGGCCCGGGCGACAAGGCGGCGGCGCGTGCGGGCTGGCGGCAGGCGTGGCTCCACTACATGTTCGCCGCCTGGCCGACCCAGAACACCGCCGGCAAGCGCGCGGCGTATCCGAAGTCGGCCGACGCGTTCCGGCATTACGGGGCGTTGTTCGATCCGCCGATGGAGACGGTCGAGATCCCGTTCGAGGGCGGCAAGGTCGTCGGATATCTGCAGCTGCCGAGCGGCGTGCGACCGGCACCGGTGGTCATCTCGATCGGCGGCCTCGACGAATACAAGGAATACGCGGTCGAGCATTTCAACGCCGCGTTCATCGATGCGAAGCTCGGCGTCCTGGCGCTGGACATGCCGGCCACCGGCGAGGCGCCGGTGAAGATCGACCTCCGCGCCGAGCGCATGTTCTCGAAAGCGATCGACTATCTGCTGACGCGCCCGGAGGTCGACGGCAAGCGCATCGCGGTTCAGGGCGTCAGCGCCGGCGGATATTGGTCGGCGCTGCTCTCCTATGTGGAGCGCGAGCGGTTGCGCGCCGCCGTGGTGTGGGGGGGGCTGGTCCACGGCTATTTCCAGCCGGAATGGCAGCGCAAGTCATTTGCGACGCGCGAATATTTGTTCGGGCTCAAGGAGGCGCGTATGGCCGTGTGGGGATTCCCCGATGACGAGAAGTTCCTCGCCGGCATGCCGCAGTTTTCGCTGCAAGCCCGCGGCCTGCTGGCGCAGCCCTCGACGACGGTCCTGGCAGTCAACGGCGAGAAGGATTCGCAGGTGCCGATCGACGACCTGTACATCCTGATGCGGACCGGCACTCCGAAATTCGCCTGGGTCAATCCGCTGGGCGGCCATGTCGGGCGCTCGGCGGAGGTGTCGGAGGACAAGATTCACCGCGGCGTCATCGTGCCGTGGCTCGCCCAGGTTCTCGCCGCAACCCCGCAGTAGACAGGACTCGCCGCCGCCGCGCCGAAGCGGTAGCGACGAGCCGGTCTTTAGGAACTGCCGTCAGCGGTGGGGCACGGCGCTCAGCGACAGGTTGTTCGGGTCGAGACCGAGCGCCTGTGCCGTTGTCGGGTTGAGGGAGCCCGTGGCTTCGAGGCCGCGGCTTTTCTGGAAGCGCTCGAGCGCCGCCTGTGTGCGCGCTCCCCACACGCCGTCGACCCGGCCGGTGTAGAAGCCGAGTTGCCGCAGGTGCTGCTGGATGCCGCGCACGACGGCGGGATCGAGCGGATTGGCGGACGCGGTCCGGTAGGCCGGAGCGTAGTTCGTCCCATAGGTCGGGGCCGACGCGACGTTTCTGAATTCCGCGGGGTCTAGTCCCATGGCCGCGACGGTGGCTTCGGTCACCTGCCCGACAGGAAGGCCGCGGGAGCGCTGAAAGTCTTCGATGGCCGCCTGGGTGTGCGGCCCCCACACGCCGTCGGCCGGTCCCCGATAGTAATTGAGCTGCCGGAGCCGGTTCTGCACCGCGCGGACGTCCGTCGGATCGGTCAGGCTGACCGGTGTCGCGGAGTTCACCCGCCGCAGGGCGATCCGCGTCGGCTCGTCCAGACGGCCGGTCACCGCCAGGCCGCGGCTCTGCTGAAACCGCTCGACGGCGCTGCGGGTATCTGGGCCCCACAACCCGTCGATCGGTCCGACATACATGCCGGCGGCGCGCAATTGCTCCTGGGTGTCGCGGATCTCCGCCGAAGGCTGGGCGTAAATGCTGGTCGCCTGGGCCGGATACAACGTACTCGTGCGCTGGTTACCGGCGCAGGCCGCAAGAAGCAGTACGCCGGCGAGGACAACAAGGGTCCGCATGGGGCATCTCCTCGGATAGGCGCTCGCACATGCACAAAAAGCGGCGAGGCGCGCATAAGCTCTTCTTCGACTCTTCACGTCGAAGAACGCTTGGTGCTCCACGGGCGGGCCGCATCATTTTTTGACGGCGCGTAATACCGCAGGGCTTTTGCGGGAGAGGCCGCCGGCCGGCGGCAATTCGCTTAGTAGATGAGCTCGTCGTCGCCGCCGCGCTTGTCGGCGATGACGATCTCGTCCTTGGCAGCCAGCTCCTTGGCCAGCGCCACCATGTACATCTGCGCCTCGTCCACGTCGCGCAGCTTGACCGGACCGAGGGTACTCATCTCCTCGCGCAGCAGCTTGCCGGCGCGTTCCGACATGTTGGCGAAGAACAGGTCGCGCAGCGGCTCGGGCGCGCCTTTGAGTGCCACCGGCAGCTTCGATTTGTCGACGTTGCGGAGCAGCGTCTGCACGCTGCCGGGGTCGAGCCGCCCCAGATCCTCGAACGTGAACATCAGCGCCTTGATCCGCTCCGCCGAGTCC
>WNFI01031415.1_pt1 | contig 33162 bp, 29 predicted proteins | sample 5400471 | NCBI WGS metagenome assembly WNFI01 (sample SAMN13153348, study PRJNA577476) | soil metagenome | isolation source: 100 cm saprolite on Douglas fir-dominated hillslope | place: USA:California | collected 2013-09-17 | reverse complement strand
CTACGACCTGTGGGGCGACACCGTCAACATCGCCAGCCGCATGGAGTCGCACGGCCAGGCGGGATTCATCCAGGTCTCGGAGGCCACCAAAAAGCTCCTCGAGGACAAATACGACTTCAAGCCGATGGGCGTGATCGACATCAAGCACTCCGCCCCCATGCCCACCTACCTGCTCGGCCAGAAAGGCGCGAAGAAGTGATTCACTCCTTCGCCGTCCACTTGAAGACCAGCGTGGACAACCCCGGCAGCGTCAGGCTCAGCGAGTTTTCGTAGCCGTCGGCCGGCTGGGTGCTGGCCGGCCGCCCGCCATGGTTGCCGAAGCCGGTGCCGCCGTAATACAGCGAGTTGGTGTTCAGGACTTCCTTCCAGTAGCCGGCCTGCGGCACGCCGACGTTGTAGCGCGAGCGGGTCATCGGCGTGAAGTTGCTCACCACCAGGTAGGCCGACTTCTGCGCCTCGTCCAGCCGCAGGAAGCTGATGACGCTGTGGTCGCCGTCGTTGCAGTTCACCCAGCGGAAGCTGCCGGGCCGGAAATCGGTGCAGCTCAGCACCGGGTCGCCGGTGTAGAGCCGGTTCAGGTCGCGCACCACCAGCCGCAGGCCCTCGTGCTCGGGTTCCTTCAACAGGTGCCAGTCGAGGCTGGCGTCATGGTTCCACTCGCCGCGCTGGCCGAACTCGCTGCCCATGAAGAGCAGCTTTTTCCCGGGATACAGCCAGATGTAGCCGTAGAGCGTGCGGAGGTTGGCGGCCTGCTCGGCCACGCTGCCGGCGGCCATCTTGCTGAGCATCGACGCCTTCATGTGCACGACCTCGTCGTGCGAGTAGACCGAGATGAAGTTCTCCGAATACTGGTAGATCATCCCGAAGGTCAGCTTGTCGTGCGACCACTTGCGGTGGATGGGGTCCTTCTGGAAATAGGCGAGCGTGTCGTGCATCATGCCCATGTTCCACTTGTAGTCGAAGCCAAGGCCGCCGTCCCTGGTCGGCCGGCTGACCATCGAGAACGCCGTGGACTCTTCCGCGATGGTCATCGCGCCGGGATAGTACTGGTGCACGAGGTCGTTCACCTGCCGCAGGAAATTGATGGCCTCGATGTTCTCCCGGCCGCCGTATTGGTTGGGGATCCACTCGCCGGCCTTGCGCGAGTAGTCGAGGTAGAGCATCGACGCGACCGCGTCGACCCGCAGGCCGTCGATGTGGTAGCGCTCCAGCCAGGACAGCGCGCTGGCGATGAGGAAGCAGCGCACCTCGTGCCGGCCGTAGTTGAAGATCAGCGTGCCCCAGTCCTGGTGCGCGCCGAGCCGCGGGTCGGCGTGCTCGTAGAGATGCGTGCCGTCGAACTGGGCCAGCGCGAAGGCGTCGCGCGGGAAATGCGCCGGCACCCAGTCCACGATGATGCCGATGCCGCGGCGGTGCAGGTGGTCGACGAAGAACTGGAAATCATCCGGCTTGCCCCAGCGGTGCGTCGGGGCGAAGAAGCCCGTCACCTGGTAGCCCCACGAGCCGGTGAAGGGAAACTCGCTCACCGGCAGCACCTCGACGTGGGTGAAGCCCATCTCGGTCACATAGTCCGCCAGCAGCGGCGCGAGTTCGCGGTAGTTGAACGGCCGGTTGGCCTCGGCCACGTTCCGCCGCCACGAGCCGAGGTGCAGCTCGTAGATGGACATCGGCCGGTCCAGCTGCCCGGCCGACGCGCGGCGCTTCGCCATCCAGCCGGCATCGGTCCACGCGTAACGGCTTGTGTCGCAGATGATGGCCGCGTTGTTCGGCGGCGCCTCGAAATACGTGCCGTAGGGGTCGGTCTTCAGCCGCATATGCCCGTGCTGGTCCCAGATGGCGAACTTGTAGAGCTCGCCCTCGCGCGCGCCGGGCACGAACAGCTCCCACACCCCCGAGTCGCCGAGCGGCCGCATCGGGTGGTAGCGCGGATCCCAACCGTTGAAATTGCCGACGAGCGACACGCGCGAGGCGGCCGGCGCCCACACGGCGAAGGCCACGCCGGGCACGTCGCCCATCATCCGGCTGTGCGCCCCAAGCTTTTCGTAGATGCGGTGCTCGTTGCCCTCGTTGAACAGGTAGAGGTCCTGCGCCGACAGCGACGGCAGGAACGAGTAGGCGTTGTAGACCTGGTGGATGTCGCCCCACGAGGTCTCGTAGCGCAGCTGGTAGCGGAAGACCTTCTTGCCCGGGAGGAAGACCTCGAAGAACCCCTCGGGCGCAAGCAGCTGCATATCGTGCGCCGGAACCCCGGGGGCATCGAGCTCCACCACGGAGCATTTCACCGCCGCCCGCATGAACGCCCGAACCACCACCCCGGCCTTGCCCCCGTGGGTCAGCGGGTGCATGCCCAGCCAGCCGTGCGGGTTGGCCTGGTGATTCCCGAGGAAGGCGTTGAGCTCGTTGACGGGTATGATCACAGCGGGGTCTCCCAACTGTGCCCCGCTCCCGCACCGCGTCCACCCGAAAGACGCAATCAAACGATGAAGTAACCACGGAATACACCGAACACACGGAATAATATGTCGGAACCCATCCCCCCTTTTCTGTGTAGCCACTTCAGACTTATGCCCTGCGCCCGTATCTCCCGCTGCCTTGCCGCCCTCGGCGCCGCCTGCGTGGTCGCGGCCTGGGCGTCCGCGCAGAACCTGCAGCCGGAGATTACCGGCAGGCAGCTCAATTACGACTATGCGACGAAGCAAACCGTCGTCACCGGCGACGCCCGGCTGGTCTACGGCGACACCGTGCTGACGGCCGACGAGATCCGCTTCAACACCGCCACCAACACCGCGTCGGCCAAGGGCAACTTCGTGCTCACCTCCGGCAAGCGCCGCCTCGTCGCCGACGAGGGCTCCTACAATCTCGCCACCAAGGGTCTGCACGTGCGCCACCTCCGCGTCGGGGAATTCCCCATCTATGTGTCCGGCGACACGGTCGAGGGCACGCTGGACGAGCTCATCTTCACCGACGCCACGGTCTTTTTCCGCGAAAACGCCAAATACACGCCGTCCATCCACGCCCGGCGCCTCACCTACGCCCGCGGCAAAATCGTCCGCGCCGAGGGCCTGCGCATCGGCCTGCTCGGCGGACATTTCCTCTCGTTGCCGCACTTCGAGCAGGCGCTCGACGTCGATTTCGTTTCCTACATCAGCACGCGGCTGGGCTATCGGGGCAACCTTGGCGTCCTGACGGAGCTGGGCGTGCATGTGCCGGTGGCCCGGGGCGTCAATCTCGGCGCCGACGTCGGCCTCTACTCGGCCCGTGGTGTCATGGCCGGCCCGTCCGGCAGCTATCACCGCACCAGCGACGACGGCTCGGTGGACGGTTTCTTCCGCTCCGGCTACATCAACGACAGCGGCGACCGCCGCACCGACGTGCTCGGCGCGCCCGTGCCGCGCGATCGCTCCTACTTCACCTGGGAGCACCGCCAGCAGATCGGCGGGCACTTCACGCTCAACGGCGAGTTCAACTACTGGAGCGATTCCGAGATCCTGCGCGACTTCGACCACACGCGTTTCGACCGGGTCCAGCAGCCCGACTCCTTCCTCGAAGCCGCCTACACCGGCGACAATTACTCGCTCAGCGCCTTCGCCCGCGTTCACCCCAATGCCTATCACCGCGTGCAGGAGCGGCTGCCCGAGGTGCGCTTCGATTTGTTTCCGCTCGCCCTGCCCCTCGGGGTCTACGAGCGCTTCAACGCCGGCGCCGTCGTGCTGCAGGCCGACGCGCTCGGTCCCGCCCCGGAGCTCCGCACCAACCGCCTCGACGCCTATTACGGCCTCTCCCGCCCCATCACGCCGGTGCCGTGGTTCAGTTTCACTCCGGTCGCCGGCGGCCGCGTGACCCACTACACCGATGCTCTCGGAGGCAAGGACAACTACACCCGCACCATCGGCGAGGTCGGCTTCGATGCCCGCCTGCTCGGCAGCGGCACTTTCGACTTCAAGAATCCAATCTGGGAGATCGACGGCCTCCGCCACCTCGTCGAGCCCAAGCTCTCGTATCGCTACGCGCCGGAAGCCGGCAAGGGCCGGGCCTTCATCCCGCCCATCGACATCAGTGTCTTCTCCACCTACCTGCAGCCGCTCTCCATCGGCGACGCGCGCAACCTCGACGACCTCACCGCCCTCAACACCCTGCGTCTGTCGCTCGGCAACACCCTGCAGACCCGCGACAAAACCTACGGCTCGCGCAACCTCGCCACGCTCAACTTCGCCGCCGACTACCGCTTCGACCACCCCGCCGGCTCGCGCTCTCTCTCGGACATCTACACCGAGTTCGCCCTCACGCCCGCGCCGTGGCTGCGCTGGGAGGTTTTCCACCGTTTTGATCCGCACGCGCCCAGCCAGCAGGAACTGAACACCGCGCTCAACCTGGCGGACCAGGAATGGTGGTCGCTGCGCCTCGCCACCCACTACCTCCGGAACAACTACGAGGAATACTATCTCGAATACCGCCGGCGCCTCAACGAGGCCTGGGATGTCACCGGCCTCTGGCGCTACGACGCCCGCAACCACCGCTTCAACGAGCAGAGCTACGGTTTCTGGCAGCGGCTCGGCCAGACCTGGGCGGTCAAATACGAGGTCTCCTGGTTCAACGGCCCGCGCCGCGAAAGCTCCTTCGCGCTCAACCTCGAGGTCGAGCTGCTGAAGTTTTAACCACGAAGGACACGAAGAGCACGAAGGTTTGCTCATCGGTGCCTTTGTCGGTCTCATTGTATCCTTTGTGAACTTCGTGTCCTTCGTGGTTAAATCCATTCGATGAATCCCAACATCGCCACCAACCAGCAGCGCCTGTTCCTGGAATTCCTCGCCGAGCTGCGGCCGCACCTGCGCCGCGACAGCGGCCTGCCCGGGCGGATCAAGGCAATCTTCGCCCGGAACCGCTCCCTCGGCTCGCGCGACCGCCGGCTCCACCGCGAACTCATCTACACCACCGTCCGGTTCTGGCCCTGGATAGAGAGTGAACTGGACAAATCACCGCAGGTCGCCGCCAAGATCATCGCGTGGCTTCTGCCCACGCTGCCCCCGACCGAGGCCTACCAGAAAACCATCTGCGGCGAATGGGTGCTCGCGCCCGAAAAGGCCGATTTGCAGCTGAAGGCCTTCATGCTCCACGCTTACCTCGGCTCACTGCTTACTGCTCACCGCTTACTGCCGTCAGCCTTGCTTCCGGACTGGTTTCACGAACACTGCCCGGCCGCCTTCAACGAGCCTCACCTGACCGCCCTCCACACCCGGGCCTGGATCTGGGTCCGCGTGCAATGTGCCGACCGGCAGCTTGTGATGAGCGAGTTTCTCGCCCGCCAGTGGGCCCTGGGTCTGCCCGCCGACTTTCCCGACGCCATCTGCCTGCCGCCCAATGCCGAGGTCGCTACCACCGACGCCTACCGCCGCGGTTTTGTGGAAATCCAGGACCTCGGCTCGCAAATGGTCCTGGCCCATGCCCCCATCGCGTCCGGCGGCCGCTGGCTCGATGCCTGCGCGGGAGCCGGTGGCAAGACCCTGCAGCTCGCCCGGCTGGTTTCAAGCGGACACGTGGACGCCACCGACATTCGTCCGGAAATTCTCAACGAGCTGCGCGACCGCGCCAAGCGCGCCCGGCTCGACAACATCACCATCGTTGAAAACCCGGCCGGCGAATACGACGGCGTGCTCGTGGACGCGCCGTGTTCCGGGTCCGGCACTTGGCGGCGTCAGCCTCACCTCAAGTGGTGCATGCAACCCGAGGCGATTGTCACCTTTGCGAAAATGCAGTTGGAGATCCTTAGCGCCAACGCCCCGCGTGTGAAGTCCGGCGGCCTGCTCATCTACGCAACGTGCTCGCTCAGTCATCACGAGAACCAAGACGTGGTCGCCGCGTTCCTGAAATCCCATCCGGAGTTCAAAGCCGAACCGCCGGCCAAGAACCACGGCGGCGAATTCGACGACCTCGGCACCACCCTGCTCCCCGGCACCCGTAATACCGACGGGTTTTACGTCGCGCTGCTGCGCAAGCGGCAGCCGTAAAAACGGGTTGAGCTTTCGCCGGGTAAAAAATCCACCTGCAAAAGCTCAACCCAGCAAACTCGAGTGTTGATTTACAGGCAGTTATCGTGCCTCATTCTGCACGGGCCGTAACAATGCAAAGCTCAACTCAGTTGAGATGAATATACTGTTAGCCAAGAAAAGATGCGCATTTTCACTTCAGCTCTGGGCGGAGGCATAGCGTCGCTTTTAGTATTCAGCGCCTTGTGGAGCACGTTTGTCGTCCAGCATCATGACTACGGCGGTGAGTCACGTGCGTCGCAGATTTTCGGCACCGCAGTTTTTTTCGGCTACATTATTTTCCCTCTGATCCTCGTGCCTGTCCTCGTTGCAGTCGTAATTCTGGAGCGTGCGATCATCTCCAAAAAGAAGACGGAAAGACCAGAAATATTGCGGGCCGTGACTTGGGTCATCACTTGCACGCTGTCGACCGCCGTGCTCGTCGGAACAGTTGTGCCCGAGCACGCCGTTTCAGCCGCACTATGCGGTCTAGGCGCCGCCGTCGTCGGAGCGCTTGCTTATGAGCGGCTCGCTGCCGTTTTTCCAAGAATGAAAGAGGCTAACCAGTAGGAATGAGAAGGCGTAGAGCGCCTCGCACGCAAGTGTGAGGCGGTTACTCTCCGCCTTATGAACCCGCACAACCTCACCATCGGACTGGACCTCGGGGATCGCAAGCACGCCGCCTGCGTCCTCAGTGCCTCGGGCGACATCGTCGCCGAGGAAGTGATCACCAACACCCGCGAGTGTCTCACGGCCTTCGCCCAGCGCCACGCGGCCGCCACCTTAGTGATGGAGACCGGCATGCACAGCCCGTGGGTCAGCCGCCATCTGGAGGCGCTGGGCCACCGCGTCATCGTGGCCAACGCCCACAAGCTGCGGGCCAGCAGTGAAACGTTCGGCAGAAGAGAAGAGTCCTGCTGAAGGCCCTCGGGCCAGCGAAGCTTGCTTGTTTTTCCGGTTGCAGACGGGGCCGGCGGGTCTTCGTATCGGCCCGTGGTCGCCGAAGCCGATTATCGCATCAAACTCCCCGTCTTTGAGGGTCCGCTGGACCTCCTTCTCTTCCTCATCCGGAAGAACGAACTGGATATCTACGACATCCCCATCGCGACGGTGACCCGGCAATACCTGGAGGTCATCTACGCGATGAAGGAGCTCCAGATCGAGGTGGCGGGCGAGTTCTTCGTCATGGCCGCGACCCTCATGGAGATCAAAAGCCGGATGCTCCTGCCCAAGCACCAGCAGGCCGTTGACCCCAACGCCGAGGAGGACGACCTCGATCCACGCTGGGAACTCATCCACCAGTTGCTGCAATACAAGAAGTTCAAGGAGGCCGCCGGCAACCTGGGGCAAATGTCGCTCGACGCCCAGAACATGCTCACCCGCCCCGGCTCGGCCTATATGCCGGCCTCGGAGCGCCCCCTGAAGCACGTCGACCGGCTGGACCTGTGGAATTCCTTCAACCTCGTCCTCCGCCGGCTGGCCGAGAAACTGGTCGTCGGCGAGATCCACGCCGAGCAGGTGACCGTCGCCGACCAGATGGAATACATCCTCGAGCGGCTCAAGACGCAGAAGTCCTTCGTCTTTTCCCAGTTGTTTCCCGGCAAAATCTCCCTGCGCCGGCTGGTGGCCACCTTTCTCGCCGTGCTGGAACTGACCCGCCTCAAGAAACTCCAACTGGAGCAGACCGAGGCGTTCACCGACATCCTCTGCACGGCAGTCGAGGAAACACCGGCAGTGGTGTAGTTTGTCCTGTCATCGCGAGCCCGGCGCAGCCGGGTGTGGCGATCCATCTAGCTGGATTGCTTCGTGGCCCGCTTCGCGGGCTCCTCGCAATGACATATTATGCCACTGCCGAAAACGCACTTGAAAGTCCGGCCGACCCGCACACGGTGCCTGTGCAAGATGAAGAAAGCCGTCCGCCGCCGTAAAACCAAGACCGCCCACCTGCTGGGCATCGGCCTCGACAACGAGGACGGCCACAAGCGCCTGACCTCCGCCGAGCAGTTCACCATCGTGGGCGGCTCCGACGAGACCCACGGCCGGATGACCGAGACGGTCATGAAGACCTTCGAGGTGCTGAAGGAGCGCGGCAAGCCCCTGGCCAAGGTGGAACCGCAGGAGCTGGCGGAGATCATCCACAAGTCCACCCCGCGGTGACCCAGTCCCTGAATTGTCATCGCGAGGCGTGCCCGGCACGCCGTGGCGATCCATTCAGCTGGATTGCTTCGTCGCCCCTTCCGGGACTCCTCGCAATGACGGAAAGAGTAATGCCACCCCGTCCCCGGCTTGCCTTTTCCCGCGCGCCAACTTTACTCCGGCCATGTCCGAAAAAATCGCCCAGCTCGACAACGCCTCTTTTGCCGCCGGCATCGCCGGGGCGACGCCGGTTCTCGTGGATTTCTGGGCGCCGTGGTGCGGCCCGTGCAAGGCCATCGCCCCTGTCCTGGAAGAGCTCGCCACTGAGCTGGACGGCAAGCTCAAGATCGCGAAGGTCAACGTGGACGACAACGGCGACCTCGCCGCCAAATACGGCGTCCGCGCCATCCCCACCATGCTCCTCTTCAAGGGTGGCCAGCTGGCCGAGCAGTTCGTCGGCATGATGGACAAGAGCTCGCTCAAGGCGAAGCTCGCCGGGAAAATCTGAGGGCGCTCTGACCTCCTTTCTCTGTAGCGGCGCTTTATCAGCGCCGTTTTTATTTGGAGGGCCAGCGTCTGTCCTCGTTCTCCTTCTCGCAATCGTTCTCGTTCTCTCGGTGCCGGATTTCCTGACTTGGAGAACGATTCGATCTCACCCACGCCCAGGCTCAGCAAGGCGCAGGATCACCACTCGTCGAGGCGGGCGGTCTTGTTTCCGATCACCGGATCGCCCGTGCCGTTGATGATGTGGGCGATGCCGCTGCCGTTCTTCGGGTTGAGGCGCAATATGACCAGGTGGTGAAATTTCACCCCGGGCGCCTTCGGACACTCGATCGCATTGTCGAGGATCACGGGTGTCCGGCGAAAGACGCAATAGACGCCCAAGCCCCAGGCTTCATGCGTCGTCACGTGATCGCCCACCTTGTAGGAAGCGTAGCCCCGGACGGCGCCGTTCATCCATTCCGCCTGGCTGGGCGGATCATAGGGTATCTCGGACTGGTAAAGGTAGACGCGGCCGCCTTCGCCATTCCAAACCGCCTGGTATTCCTGGTTATGCTCGACGAACAAGCCGTAAATCGTGACGTCCCGGCCGTTCACGATCAGTCCGTTGGCGTTCCGGTTGACCTCCCAGCGCGCGCCCGTGCCGTGGTCGGCGCGCCAGAGCCAGAAATTATCGCCCACGACGTCGCGGCTGTTGATCGTGAGAAAGCAGGTGACGGTGCCGATCTTCGCCCCGCCCGCCCGGCAGCAGATATCGTAGAGGAAAATCGGATCGGCGGCATGCGAGGCCTGGCTGCCCGGTTCTCCGACCACCACCAGGTTTTCGGAATTGACCGGGCCGGACTCGAAGAGCAGGCCGCCGACCTTCACGCCATCGACATCCGCCACCATCAGGGCGGGCGTGCCCCGGGTCGGCATGAGCGTCGCATAGCCCAGCCCGAGCACCACGGTGCCGGGACGCGTGACGTTGATGCTCGCCTCGAGTTCATAGAGGCCGGGCGTGAAGATGAGGTTCTTTCCGCTGTTCAAGGCCGCGTTGAGGCTCGCGGCATTGTCCTTGTCCGGACGCGCGATGTGAAATTGCTCGATCGGCAGAACCTTGCCGGGCGTGGAGCCGCTGCCCCAGGTAATGCCCTGGGATCCCTTCGCTGCGAGGTCGGGCACCAGCACGCGGTAGGCGCCCTGGTCATCGATGAAAAGGTAGGGCTTTTCGCGGCTCACCGGAGTCTTCTCCACCACCGTGTAGGCCGGCTCAGGCCAGCTTCCGGGCGGCGGATTGTCCACCCCGACGAAAACCATGTTCCAACTGCTGCCGGTCCACCGGCCCCAGGCGGAATTGCGGGAAATCCACTGCTGCTGCGTCCCCGAATTGATCTGCCCGTCGACCTTGCAGTCGGCGAGAAATCCGCCGCTGCCCCAGCCGCCGTCCCAGAGATTGATGTCGCCCTTCAGATGCACGCGGCGCATGGCGGTGGCCTGCGAAACGGCCCAGATGTTGATGTTGTTTTCCAGGGCCGGCACCACGGCGAGATTCTCTACTGCGCGCCAGAAATTGCAGGTGGCATTGTTGTTCCGCATCCAGCGCGCCTTCGAGCGCACGGCGCCCGTGATCTCGACGTCGTCCGGTGACCGTCCGAGCCCGGCCACCTGCATGTAGAAGCCCACTTGCACATCGAGGTGGTATTTCCCGGGTTTGAAGAAATACGCCACGCGGTCCGGGCCGAACTGACTGCTCTCCTGTCTGGCAAACACGGCGTCGATCTCGCTTTGGATCGTCGTCATCGAGGGATCGAAGATGCGAACATTCGGCCCGAAATCGGGCGCAACGGCCTGGTCGGACGGCGCGGCAGACAGGGCGGCTGTCAGGCTCGCCAACAGGAAAAGGATCAGGGGTGATTTCATGGCGGAACGAAGGCAGAATAGGGCTTGCGGGCTTGGGTTGCTTTGCTTTGGCCCGAGGCGATCCAATAGCGTGACCGGTTGCCCTGCTTTTGCAATCCATGCATCCTACCGGCCCCACACCACGCCGACGCGGCCAGCGATAGCCGGTTAGCAACAGTGCCGGTGGGCAGAGCAACGCCACGAGGTTGGCCAGCGCGTATTGCCACACCGCGAATTTTTTCCCGAAGCGTACCACCAGCGTCCTTTTGCCCGCCCGGGCGTCGGTCTCGGCGTCGCGATAGTTGTTTGCCACGAGGATATTCGACGCCAGCAGGCCGACCGCCGCCGCGCATGAGGTCGCGTCGGCCGTCACATGGCCCGTCTGCACGTAGAAGGTCGTGTCCACCGCCACGAGGCCGAAGAAAATGAAGACGAACAGGTCGCCGAGCCCGTGATAGCCGAGGGGAAACGGCCCGCCGGTGTAGGCGATGGCGCAGGTGATGCTCGCGATGCCGATGGGCAGCAGGATCCACCCGCCCTCGCGCACCAGCAGCAAACCCACCACAAACGCCGCGCCCAGCACCAGCCAGGTGGCGGCGAGCATCGTGCGCGGCGCGATCAGCCCCGCCGCCACGGCGCGACGCGGGCCCACCCGCGCGGGCGTGTCCGCCCCTTGCACGAAGTCGAAGTAATCGTTGGCGAAGTTGGTGCCGACCTGCACGAGCAGTGCGAAGAGCAGACAGATGGCCGCCTTCGGGTAGCTGGCGCCGGCGTGCGCCACCGCCAGCGCTGTGCCCACCATGACCGGAATCACCGCCGCCGGCAGCGTCCGCGGCCGCGCGGCCTCAGTCCAGATGCGCCATGCGGGTTGGTCGGGCATATCAGACGGTCAGTCTAACTTTCCCGCCACTTCCAGTTCAAGCACCTTGATTCGCTCGAGCACCACCGTGCACCGGGCGGCGGGGTCATCCACCGGCAATCTGGGCAAAACCTGCCGCAGCCAGAGCAGAGCCTCCTGCGGCCGGCCCAGCTCGCGGAGCAGCTCGGCATGAATGCGCGCAGCATAGTAAGGAGCCCCGGGTTGTTCCGCCGCGAGCCGGTAAAAACGCGCGGCGCCCTCCAGGTCACCGAGCCGGTGGAGATGAATGTTGGCCATCTCCACATACAGTCCGGGGTCCGCGCCGCGCCAGCGGAGTCCTTTTTCCAGAAATCCCAGCGCCCGGCGCGCCTGCTCCTCATTGGCCCGCTGTCTGACCGCCAGGGGCGCGGTGACCGGCTGCCACGCCGGCAGGTCGTAGGCGAGGATGCGGGCGCCGTTCAGCCAGAAATAGAGCGGGCGCTCGTCGGCCGCGACCGTCAGCTCGAGCAGCGCGGTTGTTTCCACCGGGTCCTGATGCTCCCAGGCGAGATTGGCCCGCAGCCAAAAACCGCCGGCGACCGCCGACCTCATGCCGCCGAGCACCGCCAGGGACCCCCCGCGCCCCGCCAGTGACACCAGCTGCTCTTTTGCAGCCGATGCGGCCCGGGAGCTGAGGTCATGCTCCAGCGGCCGCAGCAGAAACGCCGCCACCACCAGCAGCGCCAGCGGGAGGGCAAGTGGTCCCGGCCTAGAATTCACGGCGCTTGAAAACATGGGAGGCGAGTCCGCCGAAAAGGAGCACATAGGCGGCCCAGTAACCGGCCAGTCCGAGCAACCACGGACCGCCGGGTGCCCGCCCCGTGGCCAGCAGTGATTCCGCATCGAACAAGGCGAGATTGGGCCAGATGCGCAACACGGCCAGGGCGCCGCCGTCACTCGCGAACGGCCGCAAATGCGCCACCATGGCGAGCAGCAGTCCCGCGCAAGTGGCGAACAAGGCCGTGCCGGCGTAGCTGCACACGAGCAGCGTCATCGCGGCCACCAGCGTGATCTTCAACCAGACCATGGCACAGGCCTGGAGGAAAACCGGCAGCGGCACTAAACTTGCGCCGAGCTGCGCCTCCCGGATGGTGATCACCGCGCCGAGCACGAGAGCCAGCGCAGCCGTGAAAAGTGCGAGCAGGGCCGACACACCGGCGAGCTTGCCCCAGACATATTCCCAGCGGCGCACGGGACGGGTCAGCGCGCAACCAACCTCCCCGCTCGTGAGGTCGCTGAAAAACAGCTGGGCCGACGCGAGCGACGCCAGCAACGTGCCCAGGAAACCGATCGCCCCAAGCCCGAAGTCTCCGACGAATTTCAGCTCGGCCGTGCCGAAGTTGAATTCCCGCAGCCACAACGCGGCCAGCACGAGCGCCACCCCGGTGAGCGCCAGCAGAACTGCCAGCCGCATCCGGAGCGCCTCGCCGAGCGTGTGCCCGGCGATGAGCCGGACGCGGCGCAGCGATGCCCGCATTCCATCGTGTCGGGGTTCACCCATGTTCGTTCATCTTTGCCAAATAAAGTTTTTCGAGCCGCGAGGGCCGGGGTGGATCGGACGCCCCGAGCAGGTCGGCAGGCGTGCCCTCCACCAGCAGGCGCCCGCGCCCGAGGATGGCGATCCGGTCACACCATTCCTCGGCCTGCGCCAGCAGATGCGAGCTGAACACGACCGTCTTGCCGCGTGCCGCGAGGCCGCGGATGAGCCCGCCGAGCGCCAGCCGGCCGGCGGGATCGAGTCCGCTGGCGGGCTCGTCGAGCAGCAGCACCTTTGGCTCGTGCAGGATGGCTTGGGCCAGGCCAATCCGCTGCCTCATGCCCTTGGAGTAGGTCGCGAGCCTTTGTCCGTTTGCCGCGTCCACCCCGCTCCAGGCGATGACTTCCTCCACCCGCCTGGCCGCCACTTCCGCGGTGAGCGAACTGAGGCCGGCGCAGTAATGCAAAAATTCACGTCCAGTCAGGTGCGGCGATAATTGCGACGATTCCGGCAGCCAGCCCACCAGTGCCCGTGCCGCGTCGCTGCCGGCGGTGTGGCCGAGAATCCGGCATTCGCCGGCGGTTGGGGCGAGCAGGCCGGCCAGCGCCTTGAGCGTGGTGCTCTTGCCCGAGCCGTTGGGGCCGAGCAGGCCGAGCACCTGGCCCGGCGCGAGCTGCAGGCTGAGTGACTGCACCGCATGGATCCGTCCGCCAGTCCAGCTCGTGCGGTAGCTTTTGCCGAAACCGGCCAGTTCAATCGCCCAGATGTCCGTGGTCGTCGGGCTCATCGGAGGCCGAAGCCCTGAAATTGCGGGGCACGCGCGGCCTCGGTCTGCTCGACCTTGCGAATGTAGCCCTCCATCCGCTCGGCCACGGCGGCGATGAAGGCCCGTACCTCGTCCGTGGCGCCCTCGGCCTCCAGTTGCACGCGCCCGTCGGGCAGGTTCTGCACCAAGCCCGACACCTCGAACTCCCGGGCCAGTTGCAGCGTCTGGTAGCGAAAACCCACGCCCTGCACGCGTCCGCTGAAATAGACCGTCGCGTAATGCACTTCGGGCATGGGAATGAGTGGAGGGCGGCCCGGTCCAACTCAAGACCAACCCCGGGTGGGATGACCAGAATTATATTTGCCAGCGGGGTCAGGCTCGGCACAGTTCCAGCTGACGCCTCCCGGCGCCTTCATTAACATAACATGACGAATTCCGATTCCGACGGGTTGTTCGAAAACGACTGGGAAGACCGCGGGGAACTAGCCTGGACCGAGGCGGACTGGCAGAAATACCTCGGCGAACAGGAGGAGGCCGTCCGCAATTACATCAGGCATTACGACCAGCTGCCGGAGGCCATGGGTCGCATCGACGAGGCCGCCCGCCGCATGGGCTGGGAACTGGCCGAGACGCCCGAGTCCCGGGCGGCGGACGACGCCACGGACGAGGAGGACGAAGAGGTCTTCGCCGGCGACTGGGATCCCTACACCCTGCACCGCAACCCGGTGTATATTTCCACCCGCGCCCTCTATGTCAGCCTGCTGGCCCACTGGGAACGCGTGGCGGCGCAGCCCGACCGGGTGCCGGCGGCCCTGGGCATCACCTTGCAAGCCCTGCTCTACCGGGGCCACGAGCAGGCCCTCCAGGCCGTGCAGGCGCTCGAGATGGGCGACTACACGCTGGCCGTCTGCCTGTTCAAGCGGGCGCTGCGCGAACTCAACCTCACCCTCGCCCGCCTCAACCAGCCCGATGTCGCCACGGCCCCGCTCGCGGTGCGCTACCGCGAATACGCCCTGCCCCGGCTGTTCGATCTGCGCGAAATCTGGCTGCGCGTCATGAGCGAATGCCGCCAGAGCCTCAGCGACGAGGCAGCCGACTAGACCGCGCCGCGCACGCGCCCCCCTTCAGCCCCGCCCGGTCCGGCGGGGCTTTTTTGCGGGCGCCCGATAGCTGGCGCCGCCTGCCGCCGGTTTCTTGTAATCCCCGGACTTGAGCGAGTTGATCTGGTCGCGCAGCAGCGCGGCGCGCTCGAACTCCAGCTTGTTCGCCGCCTCCTGCATCTCCTCCTCCAGCCCGGCGATCACCGCCGCCACGTCCTCGTAACCGGCCTCGGCCACCGCCGCCTCCTTGCGCTCGGCGCCGTCGTAGACATGCAGGCTGGCCTGCACGCCGCGCTTCACGCTGCGCGGGGTGATGCCGTGCGCCTGGTTGTAGGCCAGTTGCTTTTCCCGGCGCCGCGCCACCGTCTCCATCGTGCGCCGGATGGAATCGGTGACCACATCGGCATAAAAGATGACCCGGCCCTTCTCGTGCCGCGCCGCCCGGCCGGCCGTCTGCATCAGGCTGGTGGCGCTGCGCAGAAAACCCTCCTTGTCGGCGTCGAGGATGGCCACGAGCGCCACCTCGGGCAGGTCGAGCCCCTCGCGCAGGAGGTTGATGCCGATGAGCACGTCGAAGTTCCCCTGCCGGAGATTGCGGAGGATCTCCACCCGCTCCAGCGCGTCGATGTCCGAGTGCAGGTATTCCACGCGGACCTTCGCCTCCCGCATGTAGGTGGTCAGGTCCTCCGAGAGCCGTTTGGTCAGGGTGGTCACGAGGACGCGCTCGCCCTGTTCCGCGGCGCGGCGCACCTCGCCGATCAAGTCCTCCACCTGCCCCTTGGTCGGGCGCAGGGTGATCTCGGGATCGAGCAGGCCGGTCGGACGGATGACCTGTTCCGCGACCACGGCGGAGTTCTCCAGTTCGAACGCGGCGGGCGTGGCCGACACATAGAGGGTCTGGCCGGTGATCTGCTGGAACTCGGCAAAACTCTGCGGGCGGTTGTCGAGCGCCGAGGGCAGCCGGAAGCCGAAGTTCACCAGGGTCTTCTTGCGGGCGATGTCGCCGTTATACATGCCGCCGATCTGCGGCACGGTCACGTGGCTCTCGTCCACAAACGTCAGGAAATCCTTCGGGAAAAAATCGATCAGGCAGAAAGGCCGGTCGCCGGGCCGGCGGGCGGTCAGGTGCAGCGAGTAATTCTCGATGCCGGAGCAAAAGCCCATCTCCTGCAGCATCTCGAGGTCGTAGTTGGTCCGCATCCGGATGCGCTGGGCCTCGAGGTATTGCTGGTTTTTCTCGAAGAAGGCCACGCGCTCCTCCAGTTCGGCCTTGATGCCCTTGATGGCGGACTCCAGCCGGCCCTTGGTCGTGACGTATTGGTTGGCCGGGTAGAGATCGAACTGGTCGAGCTTCCGCAACACGGCGCCGCTCACCGGCTCGAACTCCGTCAGCGCCTCGATCTCGTCGCCGAAGAATTCCACCCGGAGCCCGTGCTCGAGATAGGCCGGCATCACGTCCACCGTGTCGCCGCGCACCCGGAAGGCACCGCGCTTCAGGTCGTAGTCGTTCCGTTCGTAGAGGTTTTCCACCAGCCGCTCGAGGAATTTGTTGCGGTTGAAGGAGCCGCCCTTGCTGAGGGCGATGCGCATCGCGGAAAAATCCTCCGGCGAGCCCAGGCCGTAGATGCACGACACGCTCGCCACCACGATCACGTCGCGCCGGCTCACCAGCGAGCTCGTGGTCGAGATGCGCAACCGCTCCAGCTCCTCGTTAATCGAGGAATCCTTCTCGATGAAGGTGTCGCTCGTCGGCACGTAGGCCTCGGGCTGGTAGTAGTCGTAGTAGCTGACGAAGTATTCGACGGCGTTCTCCGGGAAAAACCCCTTGAACTCGGAGTAAAGCTGCGCCGCGAGCGTCTTGTTGTGCGAGACGACCAGCGCCGGCCGGTCGAGCTGCGCGATGAGGTTGGCCATCGTGAAGGTCTTGCCGGAGCCCGTCACGCCCAGCAGCGTCTGGCCGCGGTGGCCCGCCCGGAAGGAGCGCGCAAGCTGCTCGATCGCCTGGGGTTGGTCGCCCGTCGGCTGGTAGTCCGAGTGCAGCTTGAAAAGAGACATGGTCTATTCAGGTAGGTTGCCTGCTCGCGGGCAACGTGGCGAGCAAGCTCGCCACCTACGGGCGTTTTGCAAGCTGTGTCCCGAAGCTTCAAAACCCGGCCAGGAACCTGTAGCGGCGGTCTGTGACCGCCGAGGCTTCGCACTCGCCGCCGTCGGACGGCGCTCGGAGAGCGCCGCTACCGCAGTCGGCCCGAGAAAATCATCTGAGCTTTGAGCCGGATTAGATGGAGTGATTGATTTGGGGAATCCGCCGGAAGCCAATTGCCAAGCGCCCGCCGACCGCCAAACTGCGCCAAAACAAACCCGGGCTCCGGCCCCCATCCCCATGGCTCTTACCCACTCCATCTACCACTCGCCGGTCTTCCAGCAGGCGTGCAACCAGTTCGACATCGCGGCCGACATCATCGGCATGGAAGCCGGCGTGCGCGAGCGCACCAAGCAGCCACGCCGCTGCCTCATCGTCACCCTGCCCGTCCGCATGGACAGCGGCAAGGTCGAGACCTTCGAGGGCTACCGGGTGCAGCACAATCTCTCCACCGGCCCGGCCAAGGGCGGCATCCGCTTTCACCAGGACGTGACCCTCGGCGAGGTCGCCGCCCTCGCCATGTGGATGAGCTGGAAATGCTCCCTGGTCGGCCTGCCCTACGGCGGCGCCAAGGGCGGCGTGGTCGTCAACGCCCGCGACATGTCGCTCGGCGAACTCGAGCGGCTCTCCCGCCGCTACATGCAGGAAATCGCACCCTTCATCGGGCCGCATGTCGACATCCCCGCGCCGGACGTCGGCACCAACGAGCAGGTGATGGCCTGGATGATGGACACCTATTCGAACCACGTCGGGCACTTCGACCCCGGCGTGATCACCGGCAAGCCCATCGCGCTGGGCGGCTCGCTTGGCCGCCGCGAGGCCACCGGCGAGGGCGTGGCCTGGTTCGTGAAGGCCTACCTGCAGGACATGGGCATCACCCCCGACAAGACCACCGTGGTCATCCAGGGCTTCGGCAACGTCGGCAGCGAGACCGCACTCGCCCTCTATGACTGGGGCGCCGAGGTGATCGGCATCTCCGACTTCACCGGCGGCATCCACAATCCCAAAGGGATCAATCTCAAGGAAGCCATCGCCTACATGGCCAAGAACCGCTCGCTGCAGGGCTTCACCGGCGGCCAAGCCGTCACCAACGAAGAATTGCTGGAGCTGCCCTGCACCGTCCTCGTTCCGGCGGCGCTCGAGCGCGTCATCACCGAGAAAAACGCCCGCAAGCTGAAGTGCCGCGTGCTGGCCGAGGGCGCCAACGGCCCGACGACCAACGAGGCCGACAAGATCCTGACGGAGCGCGGCGACATCGAGCTGATCCCCGACGTGCTTTGCAACTCCGGCGGCGTCATCGTCTCCTACTTCGAGTGGCTGCAGAACACGCAGAACTACTATTGGACCAAGGGTGAGGTGTTCGACAAGCTGCACCGCATGCTCGCCAAGGCGAAGGCCTCGGTGGATGAGACGCAGAAAAAATACAACTGCACCCGCCGCACCGCCGCCCTCGTGCTCGGCATCTCGCGCGTCGCCGAGGCCAAGGCCAAACGCGGCCTGTTCCCCTAAAGCCCACGGCGGGGTCGCCGTGGCTCCATTTTTTCTGACTGGAGCGCAAGCGACCTCGCCCGCGCCAGACTAGACTGCTTGTTAAATTGGGTTGAGGTGAATAACACTGTTCGATCACAAGAGAATGAGCTTATTTACGAGAAAAGGCCGGATTAACCATCTCCCGAGTTTTGACGCTATACCGAAGGGAGCAGGTGGAACATTATTTAAGATTTCAATATGCTACGTGCTTGTGATGTTTTGGTTGATGGCACAAACGTGGCGGTCGCGTTCGAGACATAAAATAGATTTTAGTCCAATTAGCGGCTTATTACTAGTTGGTGCCTGGATCTACGCAGTCGCGCTACTTTACATACTCAATTATGCGACGGTGCACTTTGTGAAGAGTAGGGCGATCAAGATTGCGTGGTTTAGCATCGAAGGAATAGCGCTTGTGGCGATGGTCGCCGCGGCTCTTCAAAGAGAATGAAGGTGTCGAACTAACCGCCACAGCCAACTCGGACCTTCGGTCCTCGCGGCTGATCTCAAACGTCGGGCAGCGAAAAGAGTCCTCCTGCTGAAGGACACCTGCCTGTGGCTTGTTGGGCTTCCGACTTCGCCAAGGCTTCGACAGACAAGGCGGCAAGGCACGAAAGGAGTGCGCAGCCTTCTTAGACAAACAGCCACGCCGTCAGGATCAGGATCGGGAGCAGGATTGGCAGGCTGTATTTGAACAAAAAGCCGAAGAACGTCGGCACCTTCACGCCCGCGCTTTCGGCGATGCTCTTGACCATGAAGTTCGGCCCGTTGCCGATGTAGGTCATCGCGCCAAAAAAGACCGCGCCCAGGCTGAGGGCCACGACAAACTGCGGCGCTGTTTCGAGCAACCGGGGCACCGCACGCCGGTCATAGTCGCCACTGCCCGCCGTGTATTTGTCCGGCGTTTCCTCCACAAACGTCACCTCCGCCAGCTTGAGGAAATTCAGGTAGGTCGGCGCGTTGTCGAGCACGGCGGACAGCGAGCCGGTGGCGTAATAATATTGCGCCGGCTTGTTCAGCCCCGCCTCCCGGCCGTGCTCTTCCAGGTAACCCAGCGCCGGCATCATGGTGAGGAAGATGCCAAAGAAGAGCCACGCCACTTCCTTGATCGGGGCGAAATTGAAGTGGTTCTCCTGATGCACCTGCTTGGGCGTAAGCTTCCAGGAGGCCAGCGCCGCACCGAGCATCACGGTCTCGCGGATGAAATATTTCTCCGGCAGGAACACCCCGATGATGATCACCAGGAGGAACAGGACATTGATCGCGCCGTCGCAGCGCCAGGTCTCACGGTCCTGCATGGCATCCTGCCTCACCTGGGCGGCTACCTTTGAGAAGCTGCGCCGGTCGAAGGCGTAAAAGGCCCCGAGCAGCAAGCCGTTGACGAACACCCAGGGGACGAGCGCATGTCCAAACAGCCAGAAGAACGGAATCCCGCGCAGGTAGCCGAGAAACAGCGGCGGATCCCCGATGGGCGTCAGCGCCCCGCCGCAGTTCGCGACGATGAAGATGAAAAACACGATGTGGAATGCGCTGATGCGATATTTGTTCACGCGGATCCACGGGCGGATCAGCAGCATCGAGGCCCCGGTCGTGCCGATGAAGTTGGTGACAACCGCGCCGACGGCGAGGAACACCACGTTGGCCATGGGCGTGCCCTCCCCCTTGACCTTGAGGTGGATGCCGCCCGCTACCACGAACAGCGACCCGATCAGGCAGATGAAGGAGAAATACTCGTGCAGCGTGTGGCCGATGATCCGTTCTCCGCCGGGCATCCCGACCAGATAATAGCCCGCCACCAGCAAACCCAGGGTCACGGCCACATGCGGATAGTAATGCTCCCAGAGATGTTTCAGCTTCGCCGGCGCCAGCGGTATCATTGCGATCAGCAGCAAAAGCAGGCCGAAGGGAATGATCAGGATCGGCGGGATTTCCTGGTTGGTCTCAGCTGGAATGATGGTCAAAGCGATCATTGGCCGCTAAGGCGTGGGGCAAAATGGATTGTCATCCTGAGCGCAGCGAAGGATCCAGAATGTGGGCGGGGTGCCCTCACCCCGCGCGGCATGACGGACGAGGGCGTCCGTCCCACACATGGATGCCGAGCCAGCCTGCGGCTAGACTTCGCTTCGCTCAGAATGACAGGCCTGGTTATTCGGCGTTCTGCAAGCACACCCTAGGCAATGTCACGTGCTGAACTTCGTCAATGCTCCCGGCAGGTCCGCCAGGCTTGTGAGGAACACCGCGGCCTCCGCCTTCACCTTAGCCCGCGGCGTGTAGCGGCCGAAGCCGATGAACAAATCGACGACCGGCTTGGTCTCCAGGTCGCTCACGCCGTCCCCGACCATCACGATGCACGCTGGCGCCAACTCGCGTTTCAACTCGGCAATGCGCGCCGGTTTGCCGCCGGAGCGGGTCGTGGGAAATTTTTCATCGAACCCGGTGTATTCACCAGCAGCATCAAAAAAAAGATCCACGGCCTCCACCCGGGCGATACCAAGGTGTTGGGCCAGGGGCGCGATGGCCTGACGGAATCCACCGCTGAGGATGAGCGGGGTCCAGCCCGCGGCCTTGAGCTGCGCGATGGTGGCGCGGGCCGTGGGCTCCACCTGCTCCACATAAAGCCGGCCGACCGCCGCGACATTCGCCCGGGACGGGTGGATGATGGCCAGCCGCCGGGCGAAGACCTCCTCGACCGGGATTTTTCCGTCCATGGCGGCGCGGGTCATGGCCTCGACCTCGGCAAAGACCGCGGGACCGCGCGCGCGCGCCAGCTCGTCGATGCCCTCGATGGCGCTGAGTGTCGAATCGCAGTCGAAGATGATGAGTTTGGCGTTATTTTTCACCACGAAGTTCACGAAGCACACGAAGGAAACCGGCAAAGGTAAACCACTTTATCCCGCTTCGTGAACTTCGTGTTCTTCGTGGTTAATTTTCCCAACAAAAAGCCCTCCGCGCGGGAGGGCTTCGGGAAGGCGGCTGACCGGGACCTTACTTGGTCTTGGTGGCGCGCTTGAACTTCGAGGTGAACTTCTCGACGCGACCGGCCGTGTCGACGAGACGCTTCTCGCCGGTGTAGGCGGGATGCGAGTCCATCGTCACGTCGCGGAGAATCACGAAGTAGTCCTGGCCGTCGATCTTCTCGGTGCGGGCGGACTTCATCGTCGACTTGGTCAGGAATTTCTTGCCTGTTCCGATGTCGAGGAAGCAGACGTTGTTGAGGGCGGGATGGACTTCGGGCTTCACGGTAAAACGGGGGTTGGCTCAGCCTTGGCGCGCCTTGTAGCGCGGCTCGACTTTGTTGATGACGTAGATCTTGCCCTTGCGGCGCACGACCTGGCAGGCCGGGTGGCGCATCTTGGCGGATTTGATGGAGGAGACGACTTTCATAAAAACGAAGAAAGAAGATGCCCGCGGCCACCCCTGTCAAAGGAAAAGATTTTTCCAGAGAACGAGATTCCGCGGCGAGGTCGTCACCGCTCCATTTCCTTGCTGGAGCGCGGGCGACCCCGCCCATGGGAATTCCCTAACCCGCTGATGGGGCTAGTTTACAGTCGGGTCATCCGGTTCGTTCGCGAGCAGGCGCAGTTCGGGATTGATCGAGCCGAGAATCTTGCGCCAGAGCGCAACGCCGTCGGCCGATTCGAGCAGGTCTCCGCCCACCGGCGTGGAAATCCACGTGTCGTGCTTCATTTCGTTCTCAAGCTGTCCTTTGCTCCAACCCGCGTAGCCGAGGAAGGCGCGGAGCGTGACGCCCGGCGCGCCCACCAGCTCGGCCGCCTTCTCCGGCTCCAGCCCGAACTGGAGCTGGAAGGCGTGGTCGGCCTCCAGCCATTGCCACGAGACGATGATGAGCTGCTCCGGCGCCACCGGGCCGCCGCCGTAAAGCGGCACGCCAGCCAGCGGCCCGAGGGCGAACTCGGTGTTCAGTTCGCCCAGCTGCTTGTCGAGCGGCCGGTTCAGCACCACGCCCATCGCGCCCTCGGCGCTGTGGGTGGACAGGAGGATGACCGTGCGCTTGAAATTCGAATCGCGCAGCCCGGGGTGCGCGAGCAGCAGCTGGCCCGCGAGGGTTTTTAGTTTTCGCGCTGTCCGGCGTTCTTTCATGGGGAAGCTTCGGCAGGTCCAGATTATTCAGAATCCATGAAACCAAGAGACTTGATAAGAGGCAGCCGAGCCAAGGTTTTGGTTCCAAGGTTCCTGGCTTTGGAATAAATCTAAAGCTTGATGACTTTCACGCCCGCGGCGGACAGGAGGGGCGCGACCAGCGGGTCGTTGGTGTAGTCCTCGTGGTATTTGACCTCGGCGATGCCGGAGGCGGCGAGGATCTTGGCGCAATTGATGCACGGGTAGTGCGTCACGTAGGCGGTGCAACCGTCCACGCTGGAGCCGCGGCGCGCCGCGTCGGCGATGGCGTTCTGCTCGGCGTGCACCGTCGCCTGCTCGTGGCCGTCGCGCATGAGGGAGGCGTGCGGCGTGCCGGGCAGGTAGCCGTTGTAGCCCGCGGCGACCAGCCGGTTCTTCCGCTCCCCGCCGGTGACAATGACGCAGCCGACGTTGAGCCGCTCGCAGTTGGAGCGCGAGGCGATGAGCTTGGCCGTGGCCATGAAATACTCGTCCCAGCTCGGGCGGTGCGGGAAGGCCCCGGTGGCCTGCGCGATGAGTTCGATCGGGTTCTTTTTGCCAGCGGCCATGCCGGTAACGGTGGGAATTGGCGTTCGACTGGCAAGGTGGAACGTGGCCCCCGGACACGTTCAGCCCGTCCGGCCGGGCTCCACCCCTAGCTTGCACGCGGCATCCCCACCCTTCAACCTCCCCGCATGGCCTCGCTCCAGCAACTCGTCGACTACTGCGACAAGCGAACCCGCCGCGCCGCGTTCAAGGATTATCCCGGAGCGCACAACGGCCTCCAGGTTGCCAATGATGGCCGGGTGACCCGGATCGGCGCCGCGGTGGACGCGGGCCTGGTGCCGTTTGAAAAGGCGGCCGAGCGCGGCATCGATTTCCTCATCGTGCACCACGGGCTGTTCTGGGGCGGCGTGCATCCCCTCACCGGCCCGGTTTACGGCCGGTTTGCGACGCTCATCCGCGGCAACTGCGCCGTGTATTCCAGCCACCTGCCGCTCGATGCCCACGAGGAGATCGGCAACAACGTGCTGCTTGCCCGCCAGCTGGGCTTGAAGCCGCGGCGCCCCTTCATTTTCCACGAGGGCGAATTTGTCGGCTGGATCGCGCCCAACAAGCTCCGGCGCGCCCAACTCTGCGCCCGGCTCGAGGAGCTTTACCCGCGCGTGGTGTCCATCGACTGCGGTTCCGCCTCGCCCAAGCAGGTCGCGTTCTGCAGCGGCGGCGGCAACAGCGCGGTGCCGCAACTGCTCGCGGCCGGCGTGGACACGCTCGTGACCGGCGAATTGCGGGAGGAATGGTTCAACTACGCCCAGGAGCACGGGCTCAACCTCATCTGCTGCGGCCACTACGCCACGGAGGTGCATGGCGTGAAGGCGCTCGCCGCCGAGCTGGCCAAAAAATTCCACCTGCCCTGGGAATTCATCGAAACGGACAATCCCCTTTAAGATTCATTCAGAAGCCATGAAGCCTGGAATTGCCCTTGCCTGATATTTCCTGGATTCCTGGTTTCTGAATTCCCTGCCTCATGAAAAAAATCGCCATCCTCCACGGCCCCAATCTCGACCGGCTCGGCCGGCGCCAGCCGGAAATCTACGGCACGGCCACCCTGAAAGACCTGGAAAAGCTCATCCGTACCGAGGCCCGGCGGCTGGGCTTCACGGTCACGTTTTTCCAGTCGGCCCATGAGGGCGCGCTGGTCGACAAGATCCACGCCCTGACCGACCGCGGCATCGACGCCTTCATCGTCAACTTCGGCGCCTACTCGCACACCAGCATCGCGCTGCGCGACGCCCTGGAGGCCGCCGGCCGGCCGGCGGTCGAGGTGCATATTTCCGACATAAGGAAACGGGAGAAATTCAGGCAGGAATCCATGACTGCCGGCGCGTGCCTCGCGATGATCTCGGGCAAGGGCTTCCCCGGCTACGTGGAGGCCCTGCAGCTCCTGGCCGGCATCTAAAGATGGGCCAGCACCTGCCCGACTTTGCCGAGCCCCGCTGGTTCGTCTGCCACACCAAGCCCCGGTGCGAAAAGAAGTTCGATGACCTGATGGAGCGGGAGCGGTTCGCCCATTACCTGCCCCTGATCCAGAGCGTGCGGCGCTACGGCACCCGGAAGAAGACTTTCACCAAGCCGCTGTTCCCCGGCTACGCCTTTGCCCGACTCGAACCCGAGCGGAAAACCCGCATTTACCAGCAGGATCTGCTCGTGCGGGCCATGCTGGTTGAGAATGAGCCGGTGTTCCTGCGCCAGCTGGAGGATGTGAAGACGGTCTGCGCCTCCGGCCTGGAGGCGGCGCTGCATCCCTTGATGAAGAAAGGCACCCACGTCCGGGTGCGAGGCGGGCCGTTGCACGGGCTGGAGGGCTACGTGGATGACCCCGTGAACCCCCAGGGCATTGTGGTGTCAGTTGACGTGCTGCAGCAGGGCCTGTTGGTCCGGCTGCCGTTCAACAGCCTGCAACTCCTTCCCTGACTTCATGGCCCGCCGCCTGACCCGTCTCATCCTCTTTTTCGCCCTGACCGCCACCGCCAGCCGGGCGCAATCGCCGGCGGTGCCCACCCAAAGAGTGCTGCCCGATGACCGGCCGTTCTCCACCCGGGTCAGCGGAATCTTTGAGAATGACTTGCCCCAGCTCGATCCGCCCGGCGCGGTAAAATTCATCCTGCGGCCCCATCTCGGCGACTTGATTCACCGGGACTACATGCGGGTGGAGACCGGCCTGCGCTGGGCCCTGAGAGAAGATTTTGAACTCAGCGCCGAAGCCTCGTCTTTTTTCACCCACCGCCGGCGCAGTTCGACCGGGTCTGGCATCGGGAAGCTCCGGTTCGGTTCGAGATACGTTTTCGAGCGCTGGCCCAAATTGGGCTATGAGACCACCCTCGCCTTGAGCATGGAGGCGCCGGTCGGGCACGCGCCGGTCGACATGACCGACGGACACAACCATCTTACGCCCAGCATCGTCATCCAGCATCTGTGGTACAGCAGGCCGCGCTTGACGACGTTTGCCGGGATGGGCCTCGATCTGCTCGCCGACAGCTCGGTGCCCGGCACCTGGGGCAGCAACCAGCCGCACGATGATTCGTTTTCGTTCACCGCCGGCGGCGTATACGATGCCGGCCAGCTCAAATGGACGCTCACCACCACCTATGCGACCACCGCCTTCATCGGCGACCGGACCAAACATTTCTTCTATTTTCAGCCGGGCATACTGTGGTATGTGCCGCGCAAATACACTTTCCATTCCAAGACCCAGTGGATCTTTGGCCTGGGCGCGCCCACAGCCTTTGGACCGGACGGGAACGACTTCAGTCTGAGCTCGAGAGTGCGCGCAGAAATCACCTTCCGGCAGGTCATGAGCAGCTTCCGGGGGCACCAGTCCCCCCCGTCCCGGTAGTGGTCTCCCGGCCAGCAGGAAGAAATCCGGGGGTTGGCCGGCTCGCCATGTTGGGACCAAGCGTAACGTTTCCATAACGTCGCGGCTGATAGTATCGCTCAATGAATTTCCACCACTATCGCCCCTTGCCGGGGATACTGACGACTCTGGCCGGACTGGCCCTGCTTTTGCCCAGCAATGTCTGGGCCCAAAAAACGGCTGGCGGCAGTGTGACAGGCGTGGTCATCAATCAGGGGGCGAACCACCCGCTGGAGTCCGTCACGGTCACCTTGAAAAAGACCGCGGACGATGCCCTCGTGCAAACCACCGTTACCGACAGCCAGGGCCGGTTCAGCCTGGAAAGCATTCCCGCGGGTGACTACCGGGTGAGTTACGGCTACATCGGGTCCGACAGCAAGGAGACGAAGCCCTTCCGCGTGGAGGCCCAGACCAAGGCGCTGGATCTTGGCCGCCTGGACATCGGCGAAGCCGTGCTCCAATTGGAAAAGCTCCAAGTCAAGGGCAAGCAGCGCGAGTTCTACAACACGATCGACCGCAAGGTCTACACCGTCGGCAGGGAAATCCAGAGCGCCACCGGCTCCGCGAGCGACCTGCTGCAGAACATTCCCTCCGTCGATGTGGACATCGACGGCAATGTCAGCCTGCGCGGTTCGGACAACGTCATGATCCTGATCAACGGCCGGACCTCCGCCCTCATGGGCAAGAGCCGGGCCGAGGTGCTGCAACAACTGCCCGCCGATTCGATCGACAAGATCGAGGTGATCACCAATCCCTCCGCCAAATACAAGCCCGACGGCACCGCCGGCATCATCAATATCGCGCTGAAGCAAAAGCACGACGGGGGAATCTCCAGCACGGTCAACGCCAGCATCGGCAACAAAAACCGCTATAATGCCGGCGTTTCCATTAACTACAGCCCGGGCAAGCTGAACCTCTTCGGCAGTTACAGCCTCCGGCAGGACGACCGGCCGCGCCGCGCCAGCGACATCCGCACCATCACCGACCCCGCGACCGGGACGGCGACGACGCTCGACAAGCGGTCGGTGGAGCATTCGCGGCCGTTGACCCACATCGTCCGGGCGGGGATCGACTACAGCCCCGACAAAAACAACAAACTCGGTGTCTCGGCCAATTACAGTCATCGCAGCTTCAAACGCAGTGCCACCGATCACAATGTGATTAGTGACGGCACCAGCACCAGCGACTACGACCGCACCCGGTATGACCCGGAGTATCAGCGCAGCACGGAATTCGCGGCCAACTACCAGCATACCTTCCCCGAGGAGGACCATGAACTGACCCTGGAATTCAAATCCTCCCGGTCCACGGAGCAGGAGGATAATCACTACGCCGATATTTTCCGGACCCCAGTGCAGGCCACCACGTTCGACAACACCCTGATCCACCCCGCCGAGCGCGAGACCGAGGCGGTGGTCGAGTATGTCCGGCCGCTCAGCGAGGATTCGAAACTCGAAGCCGGTTACACGCGGACGGACGAGCACCTGGACACGAACTTTGCCGTTTCGGGCCTGAATCCCGCCACCGGGTTGTTCGTCAACGACGCGACCAGATCCAACCGGTTTGCCTACGCGCGGGTGATTCACGCCTTCTACGTCACTTATGCCCGCTCCTTCGAGCATTTCGGGTTTCTCGCCGGGCTGCGCCCGGAACAGGCCCACACCCGGTCCCGGCTGGTCAACACGGGCGAAGTCATCACCAACGATTACTTCCGGGTCTATCCCAGCCTGCACCTGTCCTACAAGCTGGCCAAGCAGCAGGAGCTGCAGCTGAATTACAGCCATCGCGTGCACCGGCCCGAGAGCGACGACCTGAACCCGTTTCCCGAATACAGCGACCCCTACACCCTGCGGGCGGGCAATCCCCGCCTGAAACCCGAGGACATCCATTCAGTCGAGGCGGGTTACCAGTTCAAGACTGACAAGCAGAGCTTCACCGCAACCGTGTATCACCGCTACCTGTATAACGGTTTCACCAACGTCACCCGCAACATCGGCAATTCCATCCTGCTCACCACCCACGAGAACCTCGCGACCAGCCGCTCGACCGGGCTGGAACTGACGGCGAACACTGACCTCGGCCGCCACTTGAGCGTGAATTTCAGCTCCAACACCTACTTCAACACGATCGACGCGTCGAACCTCGGCTTCACCGGCAGCAAATCCGACATATCCTGGACCGCGAAGCTGGGGGCCAGCGTCCACCTGCCGAAAAGCACGCTCCTGCAGTTCAACGCCAACTATGCCTCCACCCGGCTCACCCCGCAGGGCTCCCGCCGCCCGACGTTCGTGGCCAATCTCGGCAAAGAGGAGATCACCCGCCGGCGCAGCGCGCGCATCATCTATCTCGGCTTCAGCTATAATTTCGGCAAGCAGGCCAGGAAGCCGAAGGACGATACGCTGAAGTTCGACGAGCAGATTTAGCGGGCGGCGGACGGCCAGGCGTTGTTCACCTTCATCAATTCGGGCCCGCCTTGAGCGGCTTCGGCCCGCCCGCCCCCGGATGCAGGGAAAGCAGCACTGGCAGGACAATGAGGACGACGGGCAACTGGAGGATCAGTCCGGAAATGATTGCGATGGCCAGGGGCTGCTGCATCGCCGAGCCTGCGCCGATACCCAAAGCGAGCGGCAACAGGGCCAGAATCGCCGCAAAGGTGGTCATCGCGATCGGACGCATGCGGTTCAGGCCCGCCTCGATCAGCGCCTGATGCGCCGGGAGTTCGTCCGGCAGCGAAACCAGCTCCGACACGTAGAAGACCGCCACCTCGGTCGCGATGCCGACGATCATCGTCATGCCCATCATCGAGGAGATGTTCAGCTCGGTGTTCGTGAGCCACAGGCCGATGGTCACGGCGGAGAGGGCGAGCAACGTGCAGGCGAGCATGGCGAAGGCCGTGCGGAAACTCTCATAGAGGAAAAGCAGGAGCAGGAACACCAGGGCGACGGCGCCGCCGAACACTGCGAGCAGCCCGCTGAACGCCTTCTGCTGCTCCGCGTAGGTGCCGCCGAGCGTGAAGTAGACGCCCCGCGGCAGCAGGCCCGGTTTGGCCAGCGCCGCCTGCACATCGCGGATGGTCGAGCCGAGATCACGGCCGCTGATGCGGCCCGTCACGGGAATCATCCGCTTCAGGTCGTCGCGCACGATCTGCGGCTGACCGATGACCGTCGCAATCTCGGCCACGCGCTGCAGCGGAAAGAAATGTCCGTCCGGCGCGCGAATCCGCAGTTGGGCGACGTTTTCCGCCGTGCGGCGGTTCTTTTCGGGAATCCATGCCCGGATGCCGACCAGCTTGGGCCCGCTCTCCACGCTTGTCGTGGTGCTGGCGCCGGTGAGCAGGGCGTTTAGCGCCGCCGTGACCGAGTCGGGGTCCATGCCCTCGAGCGCGGCCTTGGCGCGGTCGACGCTGATGGTGAGCGCGTCACCCGCGAGGACGATGCCGTTCTTCACGTCGACGACGCCGGGAATCTTGCCGATGGCGCCGGCGACCGCCGGAGCGGCGGTCTCCAGCAGCTTCGCGTCGTCGGAATAAAGTTTGATCTCGATGGGCTGCGGCACCGCGGTGAGGTCGCCGATGAGATCCTCCATCAGCAGCGCCATCTCGATCTCCAGGCCGGGGATTTTCTTCTCCACCTCCCCGCGCACGTCGTCCATCACCTCGTCGATCGGACGGCGGGGCAGCGGCTTCAGGCGGACAAAAAAGTCGCCCTCGTTCGCCTCGGTCAGGCCGCCGCCGAGCTGCAGCCCGGTGCGGCGCGAGTAGGTCTGCACCTCGGGCGTCTCCTGCAGCACGGCCTCCACCTGCCGCAACAGCCGGTCGGTCTCGCTGAGCGAGGTGCCCGAGGCGGCGCGGTAATCGAGGATGAAGCCGCCCTCGTCCATCGAGGGCATGAAGCCCGAGCCGACGCGCTGGTAGCACAGCCACGCGACCACGAGCAGCGGCACCACGCCCAGCAGCACGAGCGCCGGCCGCCCGAGCACGCGGCGCAGGAGCGCGGCATACCAGTGGTGGAATTTATCCGTCAGCTTGCCGCCCTCCTCCTGGTCGGCGTCCTTCTCCCCAAGGAAGTGGTCGGCCAGGATCGGCACCGCGAGCCAGGCGATGAGGAAAGAGATGACCAGGCTGGCCGCCATCGTGAGCGACAGCGCCTTGAAGAAGGCGCCGGTGACACCCGACAGGAACGCCAGCGGCGCGAAGATGACGATCGTGGAGAGGGATGAACCGACGAGCGGCCGGGTGAATTCCGCCGCCGCCGACCAGACGCGCCCGTGGTGCACCCCGCGCACGCCGCGCAGCCGCCGCACGATGTGCTCCACCATCACGATGGCGTCGTCGATGATGAGGCCGACCGCCGCGGCCATGCCGCCCAGCGTCATGATGTTAAAGCTGCTGTGGAGCAGCTTGAGCAGCAGCACCGTGGCCGCGAGCGTGGCCGGCACGCAGACCATCGCGATCAGGGTGATCTTGCCGTTGCGCAGGAACAGCAGCAGCACCGCGCCGGCGAGCAGCACGCCGATGAACACGGCGTCGCGCACGCTGTCCGCGGAGGCGACGATGAGTTCGCTCTGGTCATACCAGCTGGCGATCTTCACCCCGTGCGGGAGCTGGCCGGCATAGTCGCGCAGCTTCGCCCGCACGTCGGCGGCGATCTGCACGGTGTTGGCGTCCGGCTGCTGATAGACCTGGAAGATCACCGCATCGCGGCCATCGGCGGTCACGCGCGTCCACTGCGGCACGGTGCCCAGCTCGACGGTGGCGACATCCTCGACACGCAGCAGCCCGGCCGGGCCCTTCAGGAGAACCGTCTCGCCGAGCTGGTCGACGCTGTGAAAGCGGCTGTCGGCGAGCGCCAGGTAAAGCTTGTAGTTATCCTCCAGCCGGCCGACCGCACTGATCGTGTTGGCGGCGGAGAGCGCCTTGGCGACATCCTCGAGGGTGAGGCCGTGGGCCGCGAGCCGCGCCGGATCCACGGTCACCCGGTATTCCGCCACCGTGCCCCCGATCACCGCGACCTTGGCTACGCCCGTCACGGTGGAGAGCAGCGGCCGCAACTGGTAATAGGCGATGTCGCGCAGCGCGGTGAGCGACTGTTTTTCCGAGGTGAGCGAGTAGGCGACGGTGGGGAACACGGTCGGGTCCATGCGCCGCACCTCGAACTTGGTGCCGGCCGGCAGGGCCGAGAGCGTCTGGTTGATCGCCGACTCGACCTGGAGCATCGCGGAAATCATGTCCTGACCCCAGTCGAAGTTGATGGAGATCTCTGAGCTGCCACGGCTCGAGTTGGAGCGGAGGCTGCGCAGGCCGGGCACGGAGCGCACCGCCTCCTCCACCGGCATCGTGACCTCGACCGTCATGCGCTCGGCCGGCCGGTCGCCGGCATCGAGGCTCACCACGATGCGCGGGAACTCGACGTGCGGAAACAGCGCCACCGGCAGGGTCCAGGCCGCGACGAAGCCGCCCAGCACCAGCAAGGCGAGGAGAAACAGCACCGAACGCCGGTGCTCCTGCATCCATGCGACAAAATTCACGGCTTCGCCTCCGGCGCGGGTTTCGCGGCATCCTTGGCGTCATCCTTCTTCTCTTCCTTCTCCGGCGGCTGGATCGCCATGCCGTCCTCCAGCTCGTAGTTGCCGAGCGTGACGACCACGTCGCCCGCGTGCAGGCCTTCACCGCTGACCTCGAGGAGTTCGTCGGTGGCCAGGCCCAGTTTCACCTCCTGCCGGACCGCCTTGCCGTCCTTCACGGTGAAAAGGATGTGTTTCTCGTCGTCGGGCAGCACGGCGCTGCGCGGGACGACGAGGGCGTGGTCCTTCTTCTGCAATTCAATCTGCGCCCGCACATGCTCGCCGAGCAGGAGCGGCGACCCGGCCGGCACCGCCGCGCGCGCCTCGGCCGCGCCGGTCGCGGGATCAAGGGCGGCCCCGACCGTGCGCACGGTCGTGGAGACTTTCTCCGGCTCGGCGCGGTTGGCGGACTCGAGCGTCACCGTCTGGCCGGCGGCGACTGCCGCCACATCGGCCGCCTCGACCCCGAGGCGCGCCTCCAGCTGGCCGCCGGTGGAAACCGTCACGAGGGCGGTGCCCGCGGGGGCGGGCGCCCCCGCAAAAAGATCGAGCTTGCTGACCACGCCCGCCGCGGCCGCAACGATGCGGCCGTCGCCACCGAGGCCGCGCGCGGTGAAGCTGTCGGCCTTGAGCTTCGCCTCGTCCGCGGCCTGTTGCGCGGTGAGCAGCTCCTGGTTGTTGGCCAGCTTGAGGTCGTAGCGCTCCTGTGTGGCGGCCAGCGCCCGGGTCGCCAGCGCGAGCACACTGCGCGCGGAATCGGCCGTAAGCTTCGCGTCCGGACTCGGATCGACCTCCAGCAGCACGTCGCCGGCGGCCACCGTGGTGCCGACACTGACATGGACCTTGCGCACGACGATGTCGTAGGGCGTGGAAATCACCTGCTCGCCCGACGGCGCCGCGCTCACGACGCCAAACACCTCGATGGTCTGCGCGATCGGCTGATCCGCGAGGGCGGTGGTCTCGACCTTGGCGGCGGGCTTCGCGCTTTCCTCCGCGGCGGCGGCATGGGATTTGAAGAAGAACCAGGCCCCGGCGAGGGCGGCGGCGATCAGCAGGACAATCAGGACTTTTTTCATGGCAAAAATATCAAAGTGACGGATGGAGATTGAGCAGCGGCCGGCCCGTGGCGATTTCGAGCGCCACCTCCAGCTCCAACACCTGCTGCTGCAGGTTGGCCTGCTCGAGCCGGCGCGCGGCGAGGGTGCCGCGCGCATCGCGGTAGGCGGTCACATCGGCGTTGCGGGTCTCAAGCGCTTTTTCATAGGCGGCCACCAGCTGCTCCCACTCCGGCAGAGACGCGATGGCGGCCGCGAGCTGCGCCCGGGCGGCGGCGAGGTTGGCGAAAATCAGCGGCACCTGCGCGCGGGCCTCGGCCACGCGGGCGACGTATTCGTCGAACAACTGCTGGCGCGTCGCCTTGCCGGTCGCGATCGCGCCCTGGTTGCGGTCGAAGAGCGGCAGGTCGACCGTCACGCCGTGGGAGTGCGTGCGGACATCGCTGGTATCATTGGCCTTGGAAAAACTGAGGCCGATTTTCGGAAACTGCGCCTTCACCGCCGCGCGCAGACCGGCCTCGTTGCTTTCGTAGCCCATGGTGAGCGCAACCAGATCGAGGCG
>WNFI01659895.1_pt1 | contig 33165 bp, 23 predicted proteins | sample 5400471 | NCBI WGS metagenome assembly WNFI01 (sample SAMN13153348, study PRJNA577476) | soil metagenome | isolation source: 100 cm saprolite on Douglas fir-dominated hillslope | place: USA:California | collected 2013-09-17 | reverse complement strand
AGGATCAGCGACCAATTGTTCACCATCGACCGCGACCGCTTTACCTGCTCCGGCGGGACGGCGCCCTTGGACCTCATGCTGAACCTCATTCAAGCGAAGCTGGGCCCGCGGATCTCACAGCTGGTCTCCGAGCAATTCATCGTCGATCGAGTCCGGAAGGACACGGATCGCCAGTACATTCCGCTGCGCGCCCAGATCGGCGTGTCGCACCGCGGGCTGATTCGGGTGGCGCAGCTCATGGAGGAAAACATCGAGAAGCCGCTGTCGCTGGAACAGATCGCCAAATCCACGGGTCTATCGCGTCGTCAAATCGAGCGCCTGTTCAAGCGCGATTTGAATTGCGTACCCAAGCACTACTACCTCGAGATGCGCCTGCGACGCGCGCGCGAGCTGCTGCTCCAGACCGCGATGCCCATCATGGATATCACCACGGCGTGCGGATTTCAGTCGCCGCCGCATTTCTCCAAGTGCTACCGGATGCAATTCGGGTATCCGCCGAGCGCCGAGCGGAAGATCGGCGACCAGCGCGGGCAGCGCCGCAGCGCGAACGAAGCCTCGCCCGTTGCGACTTGAACGCCGGCGCGCACGAGGGCTGACCTTCGTTCGTGCATACGAATCAAGACGCAGCCCCCCGGCGACGTGCTGGGCGCGCTATTCCGAATTGGTTTCCTTGCCGAAGCGGTAATTGAGGCGCATGCCAAAGACTCGCGGCTCATTCGTCGTCTCGCGCAGATCGAAGTTGCCGGTGTTGCTGTACACAATCGCGTTCTTGTCGGTGAGGTTGGTGATATAGAACTCGGGGGAGCCAGTGGCCCCCGTCAGGGTTCAACCCAAGGCGCAGGCGATGTCGGCGGCAAGAGCAGCGAGGAGCTGACCTCCGACCCAAGCGGGCGCAAATCAGTCGTATATTTCTTAAAAAACGTCGCTTCGGGGCACTGGCTTGCAGCCGAATATTGGTATCGTATTATCGTCTGAAAATCAGGATCCCACCATGACTGCGCGCGAAACCATGCTGAGCCGATTGCGGGGACGCAATCTCGAAACCGCCCTGGAAAGAGATTTCTACTGCAGCCCGGAGGACTACCAAGTCGATCTGGAGATGATCTGGTACCGCGATTGGCTGTTCGTGGGGCACGACTGCGAAGTGCTGAATCCCGGCAACTATATGACCGTGCAGATCGGCGAATATCCCGTAGTGGTCCTGCGCGATCGCGACGGCGGCTTACGCGCCTTCCACAATACTTGCCGGCATCGTGGTTCACGAATTTGTTCGGCCGAGCATGGGACCGCGCCGCGTTTGGTATGTCCATATCATCAATGGACCTACGCGCTCGACGGGCGCTTGCTGGCGGCGCGTGATATGGGCGGTGAATTCGACAAATCGCAGCATGGTCTGAAGCCGGTTCACTGCGCCAGCGTGGGCGGCTATATCTGGATTTGCTTAGGCAAGGTGGCACCGGACTTCGAACCCATTCGAAAACACATTGAACCCTACTTTCTGCCGCACAAGCTGCACCAGACCAAGATTGCTTTCCAGTCGACCATCATCGAGCAGGCCAATTGGAAGCTGGTCTGGGAGAACAATCGCGAGTGCTATCACTGTGCCGCCAATCATCCCGAGCTCATCCGGACGTTTCCGGAAGATCCGACCGCGACCGACGGCGAGAACGCCGCTTCAAACCCGAAGACAGCCGCGAAATGGGCTCACTGGGAATCCATCGGACTGCCGAGCCGATTTCATCTGGCGGCGAACAGCCAATACCGCACGGTGCGCACGCCGCTGCTCGAGGGGGCGGTGAGCTTCACCATGTCCGGCAAGGCAGCCGTACACCGGCCGCTGGCGGACTCGGTCACGGAACCGGATATAGGCACCTTGCTGATGTTCCACTTTCCCACCACCTGGAACCACGTGCTCGCCGACCACGCCATTTCCTTTCGCGTGCTGCCGATCAGTCCGACCCAGACCCAATTGACGACCAAGTGGCTCGTGCATCGCGACGCAGTCGAAGGGGTGGACTACGACGTCAGGGAGCTGACCGGAGTGTGGTTGGCGACCAACGCGGCTGATACACGCAACTGTCAGGAAAATCAAATCGGCGTGAATTCGCCAGCCTATGACCCGGCGCCTTATTCTCCGGTGCATGAGGCCGGCGTGACGCAATTCGTGCACTGGTATTGCACGCATCTTGAGGGCAGACTGTTGGAAGATGGAAGTTAAACCCAATTGACCGGCGGGCGAGGGCAACTCACGGACAGCCCGTCATGAAGTATTCGGCGTGGTCACTGCTACGCGGCGCGTTATCGGGGCAGCGTCACTGGACGGCCGCCTGGCGCGACGCCAGCCCCCAGCCGAGCTACGACGTCATCATCGTCGGCGGCGGGGGCCATGGGCTCGCCGCTGCCTACTATCTGGCAAAAAATCACGGTGTTACCCGAGTTGCGGTGATCGAGCGCGGCTGGATCGGCGGCGGCAACACGGGCCGCAATACCACCATCGTGCGCTCGAACTATCTGTATCCGGAGAGCGCACGCCTCTACGACTTTTCGCTGCAGCTATACGAGGGTCTCTCACAGGCGCTGAATTTCAACATCATGTTGAGTCAGCGCGGATTGGTGTTGCTCGCGCACAGCCGCCACGATCTGGACGCCATGTCGCGCTGGGCCAATGCGATGCGCATGAACGGCATCGCCGCGGAGATCCTGACCCGGGATGAGGTCGGCGCGCTCGCTCCCGCCCTCGACCTCTCGCCGCGCGCGCGGCTTCCCGTGCTCGGTGGGTTCACCCAGCGGCGCGCCGGAACGGCGCGGCATGACGCGGTCGCCTGGGGCTATGCGCGGGCCGCCTCCGCCCTCGGAGTGGACATCATTCAGAATTGCGAGGTCGTCGACTTCATCAAAGAGGGTGGACGGGTCGTCGGCGTCAATACCAATCGCGGGCGCATTCGCGCGGAACGCGTCGGCATCGCGGCGGCGGGACATAGCTCGGTGCTCGCGAAACTGGCCGGGTTCCGATTACCGGTGACCAGCTACGCATTGCAGGCCATGGTCAGCGAGCCCATCAAGCCGCTGCTCGACACGGTGATTCTGTCGCCCGGCACGGGCGCCTATGTGAGCCAGTCGGACAAGGGCGAGATCGTCATGGGCGCCATGCTCGATTTGTTTCCTTCGTATGCTCAGCGCGGCAGCTTCGCGGTGAAGCAGGCCATCATCGCCGCCACCCTGGAGTTGTTCCCGTCCTTCAGCCGCCTGAACTTGATGCGTCAGTGGGCCGGCATCGTCGATGTGGTGCACGACTCCAGTCCCATCATCGGTCCGACACCCATACCCAATCTGTACATCAATTGCGGCTGGGGCACGGGCGGCTTCAAGGCCATCCCCGTGGGCGGCTGGACTCTCGCCCATGTGCTGGCGACGGGTCACAGTCACCCGCTCGCAGAACCCTTCCAGCTCGAGCGTTTCATCACCGGCCGTCTGATCGACGAAGCCGCAGCATCCGGAATTGCACACTGATGATGCAGATCCCCTGTATTCACTGCGGTCTGCGCGACGAGAGCGAGTTCGTGTGCGGCGGGACATCGCACCTGACGCGGCCGGGATTGGAGCAGAGCGACCAGGCTTGGGGCGAATACCTGTTCTTTCGCGACAACCCCAAGGGCCTGCACTTCGAACGCTGGCGCCACGCGCAGGGCTGCGGCCAGTGGTTCAATCTCGTGCGCAACACGGTCACCCACGAAATCCTGTCCGCGTACGCCATCACCGATCCGCCGCCCGCATGACAGCCGCGCGTCTTCCAGCACCCTGGGGAACCCGGGTTGATCGATCGACACGTCTGTCTTTCGAGTTCAACGGCCGCATGTTGAGCGGACATCCCGGCGATACCCTGGCCTCGGCGCTCCTGGCGAACGGAGTGCAGCTCGTGGGGCGCAGTTTCAAGCTGCATCGGCCGCGCGGCATTTTTTCCTGCGGCGTCGAGGAACCCACCGGCCTGGTTGATTTGGGCGTGGGTGCCGCGCGAACCCCCAATATGCGCGCGACGCTGGTGGAGTTGTACGACGGCCTCGTCGCGTCCAGCGTCAACTGCTGGCCCAGCGTTGATTTCGACCTGGGTGCCATCAACAACCAGATCGCTGCGCTGCTGCCGGCGGGTTTTTATTACAAGACATTCAAGTGGCCGAACTGGCATCTGTTCGAGCCCGCGATCCGCCGCATGGCCGGTCTCGGCAGAGCCTCCGGGCAGCCCGATCCCGATCGCTACGAAGAGGCGGCGGCGCGGGCGGATGTGTTGGTCGTGGGCGGCGGGCTCGCCGGTCTGTCCGCCGCGGTATCCGCCGCCGAGGCGGGCGCTGACACACTCTTGCTCGCCGGCGGCGCCACGCTCGGCGGCGCGCTGGCGTGGCGCGGCGACGTCCAAGTCGCCGAATTGATCGCCCGCGCCAAACGCGCGGGTGTGCGGCAGATGACGCAAACCTTGGCGTTCGGCATCTACGACCACAATCTCGTCTGCGCGCGTGAAACCCTGCAACCGGCCGCTGCGCGCGCCGCGGCGGGCGGCGTGCTTCGCGAGCGGCTGTGGAAAATTCGCGCGCGCGCCGTCATCGCCGCCGCCGGCGCGCTGGAACGCCCCATGCTGTTCCCGAACAACGATCGCCCGGGAGTCATGTTAGCCGGCGCCGCCGACAAGTATGCCCACGCGTTTGGCGTTGCCTGCGGTCAGCGGGTCGTCATCGCGGCCAACAGCGATTCCGCCTATCGGGTCGCCGCCTCCCTGCGCGCCGCCGGCGTGAATGTGGTTGCATTGGTCGATCGTCGGCCGCCGGCCGATATCGGCGCGGAAGCACCGCACGTGCGTACCCTCGTGAGTGCCGGCATCGCCAAGGTCGGCGGCACGCGGGCCGTGGGCTCCTGCACGGTGATTTCGACCGATTTGGACGGCGCGCGTCCTGAGCGGCTGGAGTGCGACCTGATCTTGAGCGCCGGCGGTCACGCACCCGCGGTACATTTGCATTCACAGGCGGGCGGGAAATTGCGTTGGCTGGAAGAGTCGGCCATGTTCGTGCCCGATGGTGCGGCACCCGGGGTGTGGAGCGCGGGTGCCGGTGCGGGAATATTCGACCGAGACACGGCGGTGAGCCACGCGGCAGAGCTAGGGTTAGCGCTCGCACTGGGGCGCGTTTGAAGCGCTATACGACCACCGGCATGGGCACCGACCAAGGCAAAACCAGCAATATCAATGCGCTGGTGCTGATGGGGGAATTTACCGGCCGCGAGCCCGCCGAGGTAGGTACCACGAAATTCCGGCCGCCGTTCGCGCCGGTCACACTGGGACTGCTCGCGGGCCGGCGCGTAGGTTCTTTGTACCGGCCGCTCAAAACTCTGCCGGCGCACGCCTGGCACGAAGCGCGCGGCGCGCTGTTCGAACAATTCGGCAACTGGGTGCGGCCGGCCGCCTATCCTGGACCTCACGAAACCTTGGAGTCCGCCGCGCAACGGGAGGCAGGCACCGTACGCAAGACTGCGGGTCTGCTCGACGGCTCGCCGCTCGGCAAGCTCGAGGTCTATGGTCCGGACGCCGCGCACTTCCTGGACCTCATGTATGTGGGGACGATGTCAAACCTGAATCCAGGCCAGGCACGCTACGGATTGCTGCTCAATGAAAATGGCATCGTCGTCGACGACGGCATCGTCGCGCGCCTGGGTCCTCAGCACTACTGGGTGAACACCACCAGTGCGGGGGTCGAACGTACGGCCGCGGCATTCGAAGAATGGCTGCAATGCGAATACACGCAATTGCGCGTGCTGGTGACGCCCGTCACCTCACGTTGGGGCAATGTGACCGTGGCGGGGCCTCGCGCCTGGGACTGGCTGGCATCGGTGGGATTCGACTCAACACTCGCGCCAAGCTCGATGAAGCACATGACGATGCGCGAAAGCACGCTGGACGGTGTGGCCCTGCGCGTGCTGCGGGCCAGCTTCAGCGGCGAGCTGGGCTACGAGATCAATGTGCCCGCAGACAGCGTCCAGGGGCTGCTCGAGCGCCTCTGGGCGCGCGCTGGGGATTTCGCTGCGGCGCTCTACGGCATCGAAGCACTGGAAATCATGCGCACTGAAAAGGGCTTCATCCATATCGGCACCGACACCGATGGGACGACTCTGCCGCAAGATATCGGCTTCGCACGAAACCTCGAGCGCAAGGCCGCGAATTTCGTAGGCCGACGCTCGCTGCTTCGGCCCGCGGCGCGCGACCCCAATCGATTCCAGTTGGTGGCGCTCATCCCCGTGGACGGACGGACTCCGCTGCCGGTGGGCGCGCAAATCGCGGCCGCCGCTCCGCCGACGCAAACCGAAGGCCATGTGACCTCGAGCTATTGGAGTCCCGAGCTGGGTGCTCCGGTTGCCCTCGGCATGTTGGCGCGAGGGACGCAGCGGCTGGGCGAGAAGATACGCGTCCACCACTTGGGGAAGGTCATCGACGCCGAAGTGGTCAAGGCGCCGTTCATCGATCCCAAGGGCGACCGACTCCATGGATAACCCGCAGGGCAAAACCACGGCGATTGAAATCGACGGCTTATCCGTCGGCGCTGACCGCAACATACAGATTGCCTCCTTGCGCTATTTTCATCACGCGGGCAGATTCGCCGCCGCGGTGCGCGAGGCCGTCGGCAGGGCGCTGCCGGAGCCCCTGCGCGCCTTCCAGGTCGGCAGCGCAGCGCAGGGCTCGTATGTCATTCTGGCCTGGCGCAGTCCCACCGAGACCCTGCTTCTGAGCAACGATCGGGCTGCGTTCGACGAGCTCGATCGACAGCTGGCGGCCGCACCGGACGGCTGCATGGTGAACCAAACGGGCGGCATAGGCGTTTTTCGCGTGCAGGGAAAGAAGGCCGGCGATCTATTGCAGCGCCTGGGCGCGGCCACCGCCATCCCCAATCTGGGTGAAGCGCGCAGCGGTCGATTGGCGGAACTGCAGGTGCTGACGGCGTGCCTTTTGTCTGGGGAATTCCTATTACTCGTCGAGCGGGTATATGCGAATCACCTGCTCGAATGGATACGTACCACGGCGGCGGATTTGTAAGCGCCGCCCCTCGGCGCAGAACGCCGGTCCGATGACTCCAATCAAGACCCGCCGCCGATCAGCGAAGTCGAGCTAGACCGGCGCCGCTAATTTCTTCGCAGCCCTGGTCCACCACGATCATGGCCATGCGGCCGGTGCCCATAATCGGGTCTTCTGCGATCGTGGAATGGAATTCCTATGAACACCGGATACACTCCGCTCGCGAATTGTTGCTCGCCGGCGTAGGGGTCTGCCCGCTCATCTGCATAGGAGTACTCGGGCGGGTAACCCGATTCCGGGACAAATGGGCGAGCGTTCGCAAGAATGGGCGTCGGATCCATTCTGTTGATCGGACCTATTTCGCGAAGCGAGGATTTATCGCCGCACGGATTATCGGAAAAGGTCTTCTGACCGTTTATCGTGCATTCCCAGATTTGGCCGTTCGGCTCTACCGGCGGGGCCGCCGTTTGGATTGGTGCGGCGGCGGCGATTTGTGCAGGCGCCGGCGCAGGTACGAGTGCCGGCGCCCGTGCGGTCGGCGCCTCGGCCCCGGGCACTGGGTGAGCGACTATCGGGCTTGGCGCTTGCGAATGCTTGGGTGCTGCGCTTCCGTAAGTGGAACCAAGAATAACGGCCATCGCCACGGTCGCCATCGACAGTCCGCCGAAGATCCACGGCAGGAGATCTCTATCCTTGTCCATGGCCATATCCTACCGCTACTATGATGGTTGTTTTACTGAATTTCGACGGGATACAAGAATTCATGATCGCCGATTCCCGATGCGCAACCGCTTTGCGCATGCAGGCGCGCTTGCTCAAGCGAATCTTGGGTGGTTTCGTAACGCCGGCCATTGCGCTGATGGCGGTGCTCGTCTGCTCGGGAGCCCCGTTGCCTGCGCGCGATGCCGTGGCGGCCGCCGGCGACCTTGGCGCAACCCATTTCCAGAACTCGGGAGCGCCGAGCGCGCAATCGGACTTCCTCCGTGGCTTGCTGCTATTGCATAGTTTTGAATACGAGGCGGCGCGCAGGCACGCAGCGCCCTCGCCCGGCTGGCGCCGACGCCGGAGGAACGCGCAGCCAAGGCACCGACGGCGCGCGAGCGGGATTACCTGGCATCGGCGGAGAAACTTTACGGGGAGGGCGACAAGGTACGGCGGGATGCGGATTACAGTGCTGCGCTGCGCGCTCTCGTGCGGGCGTATCCGGACGACCTCGACGCTCGCGCGCTTTATGCGCTGTCCATCCTCGGGCTGACCGGCGGAAGACGAAACGTCGCCAACTACATGCGCGCGGCAGCCGAAGCCGAGGCCGTATACGAGGTTGACCGATCTCATCCTGGCGCCTTGCACTACCTCATTCACGCCTACGACGACCCTATTCATGCGTCGCTCGGCCTGCGCGCGGCGCGCTTGTACGGCAAGGTCGCGCCGGCGGCCTCGCATGCCCAGCATATGCCGTCGCATATTTTTTTCGCTCTGGGCATGTGGGACGACGCGATCGCGGCGAACGCCGCTTCACTGGCGACCGCACGGGCCCACGGCGACGGCGGCTACCACTCGCTGCTCTGGCTGGTCTATGCGTACTTGCAGGAGGACCGGCGCCAGGATGCCGAGCCGCTGATACGCTCTGTGGCGCGCGACGTCCGGGCCGGCGCCACAAAGGACAATCGCATCAGGCTCGCCTACGCACGCGCCATGTGGCTCGTGGAGACCCGAGCCGCTGATGGTCCCGACGCTCGCTCGCCAGTCGACAGCGCCGGCATTGCGTCAATCGGATACTTCGCGGCGCACGACTTTGCGCGCGGAATCACCGCCGCCGCAATCGGCAATCCGTCCGAAGCGCGCGCGTCGCTTGCACAGCTGCGGGGGCGCATCGATTCCGCGCGCATCGATGCGGCGCATGCAACAGCCGATTCGCACGGCATGGTGATGGCCGACTGGCACGACATGGCGACGGCCGACGAACTCGAGCAGGCGAGGGCCATGGCCGCCGCTCTCCGCGGTACGATCGAGTATTACGGCGGCGATCGCGCCGCCGGCCTCGCGCGGGTACGCGAGGCCATCGCCATGACGGCCCACATGGATTTCGAATATGGTCCGCCATGGTCGGTCAAGCCGCTCGATGAGTTGCTCGGCGAACTGCTGCTCACGGATGGACGGCGGGAGGAAGCCGCCGCCGCCTTCCAAAAGACGCTCGCAGCATACCCGAACCGGCGGCTCGCCCTCGAGGGCCTCGCGGCCTCGCGGTCGACTAAATGAGCAAAGAGGTGTTACGCATGCGCAATCACGCAAAGTGGCCGTTCCTGCTGATCGTCTATTTGACCGCTGCGCTCTGTCCGGCGGCTGCGCCCGAACGCAGCGCCACGCCGCACGCAACCAGACAAGCACTCATCGGCGCCTGGCGGCTGCAGAGCATCGAAATTCTCGGACCGAAGGGCTCGAGGCCCGATCCCTTTTACAATTCGGATTCGAGCGGCCTCATCATTTACGATCCTTCCGGATGGATGAGCGTTCAAATCGTCGGGCAGCCCCGCCCGGCGATGGACGCACCGTCGTCACGCCCCACCCCCGCTGCCACGGCGCCGGTCGCGTCCCGGGACGCGCAGCTGAAGTCGGCCGTACTCGACACGTACTATGCCTACTTCGGTACATGGGAATTTGACGAGGCTACTTCGACGGTCACCCATTCCGTCAAGGCGTCGCTGATTCCCGGCGAGACCGGCCTGAGTTACTCCCAGACGGCGACGCTGGACGGCGTACAACTGATCTTCACCGTGCGCCAGGGAACGCCCGAAGGCGTGGTCGTTCGGAAGAAGATTTGGCAGCGAATCTCAGGTTCGGCGGGATAGCCTCTCGACGCTCAGGCCGGTTCCCCCCACATCCGTTGCGCCGCCGTGATGGTATTGGCGAGCAGCATGGTGACGGTCATCGGCCCTACACCGCCCGGAACCGGCGTGATGTAAGAGGCCTTCTGAGAGACTCCCGCGAAATCCACATCGCCGACAATTTTACCGTCCGGCAATCGATTGATGCCGACGTCGATGACCACGGCACCGGTTTTGACCATTTGCGCAATGATGAGATTGGGTTTGCCCGCCGCGACGACCAAGATGTCCGCAAGAATCGTAAACTGCGCCAGATCGCGCGTCTTGGCGTGGGAAATCCGTCCACATCCTTCTCGACCGCAATGCGTTCCAATACCGAGTGAACCGGCAGGTGGCGGGGCAGGGGAAGCTGCACCAGGATACCGTGCACCGAGCCGTCCCGATTTTGCTCTTCGATCACCGCCAGCAGCGTATCCAATGGAGTCGACGCCGGAAGCGTGATGACGACCGACTCGATTCCCACGTCGCGGCACGCCCTGGACTTGTTCGCCACATAGAGGCGCGACGGTGCATCGTCGCCGACCAATATGACCGTGAGCTTTGGCGGCGCGCCGAATTTCGTCAGGAGGTCGGCGGCCTTGACGCGCAATGCCTCGCGCAAATGCCGGGCATGCTGGCGGCCGTCGATGATCTTGGCGCCCGCCGTGACGGTCATGAGGTTTGCTTGGGTCATTTTACTGTCACGTATATTATTTGCGTGATGGTAACGCCGGGCGCGGCAAAACGCGAGATATAGCCAGGACTATTACGCTTTGGAACTGGCACCAGCGCTTGGCCGGTTGCCACGTTGGGCCTCGTTTCGACGACCGCATCATCCCGCCGTCAGGCCTGGAATGGAGGAAATCTCGCCATGGCCTCCAAATCGCCCAGATCCTGATCGTTGCGCACATACAGGCGGCTTGCCTCGCGGATGGGTTGGAAGTCCCACGGCGTATACCGTCCGCTGCGCAACGCATCGTAGACCAGATGACGGCGCTGCTGGCTTGCGACGACCTCGGCATGCAGGCTCGGCATATCCCAGCGCCGTGCCACCTCGGCGCGGAATTCCTGAATGCGTGCCGCATGTTGCGGGGCCGGCGCGAGATTGCGCAGCTCGTCCGGATCCTCGAGCAAGTCGTACAGTTGGTCGGGATCGACGGGGGAATGCACGAATTTGTAACGGCCCCGTTTGATCATTACAACGGGAGCAATCGCCCCCTCGGCGAGATATTCCCCGATGACCTCGTCCTTGCCCGCGGCTCCCGCGAGCTGCGGCGTCAGGCTATTGCCATCCAAAGGCGTGGCGTAATTCATGGGTTTGTCGCCCGCGAGCTCACACAAGGTCGGTAGTATGTCGACGAGCGAGGCGGAATTCGCCACGCGCCGCGCGCCGAAGTGCCCGGGCGCATGCACGATCAAGGGAATCCGGCACGCGGGTTCAAAGAAATTCATTTTGTACCAAAGCCCGCGCTCGCCCAGCATGTCGCCGTGATCGGCGAGCAGCAGCACGATGGTGTTGTCGGCGAAACGCGCATCGGCAAGCGCCGACAGCAGCACGCCGATCTGATCGTCGACGTAGGATACGGCGCCATAGTAAGCGCGGCGCGCGGCGCGGACCTGCGCGTCGTTCACGGGTTGTAGCTCGAGACCGCAGACATGGCGCAGGCGGCGGGAATGCGGGTCCAGTTCATCGGCGGCCATGCGAACCCGCGGCATGTCGATGTCAACACCCGCATACCGATCCCAGTAGCGCTGCGGAATCACGTACGGATCATGCGGATGGGTCATCGAGGCGACCATGCAGAAGGGGCGCCGGTCCTTGGCCCTGGCCATGTCGAAAAGCTTCTGGCGCGCGTTGAAGACGACGTCGTCGTCGAAGTCGATTTGGTTGGTACGAGTGCAAGGGCCCGCCTGGGTGACTGAATCCATGGTGTGATACCAGCTCGGGCGATGCTCGAACCGAGTCCAGTCCGGTGTCCAGCCGAAGTCGGCCGGATAGATGTCGGTGGTCAGCCGTTCTTCGAATCCATGCAATTGATCCGCGCCACAGAAATGCATCTTGCCGCTCAGCACCGTCTGGTAACCGGCGCGCCGCAAATAATGCGCGAAGGTGGGCACTTGAGCCGGAAATTCCGCCGCGTTGTCGAAGGCGCCGATGGCGGACACGTGGCGGCCGGATAGAAATGAAAACCGCGACGGCGCGCAGAGCGGGCTGTTGCAATAGAACGAATCGAACACCACCCCGGCGGCGGCCAGCGAGTCGATATGAGGCGTCTTGGCGACTCGGTTGCCATAGGCCGGAAGCGCGCGCGCGGTCAGCTGATCCGCCATCAAAATCAGAAAGTTCGGGCGATCCGACAAGAGATTCTCCCCGTGGCTGAGTCACGCAATTGTCCCATCTGAGCTTAGCCCCTGATGTGCTCGGCATTGTGTCGGTTCGCGGTGCGCGCGTGCCATTTCGCGACATTATTCGCGCCCGGGCGGGCCCAATGGCAGTGCGCCGGCAGCGCGATTCACGCAGAACTCGAAGTCGCTATTCTGTGGTGCGACGTGCGGGAGAATGTCAAGGATCGATAGTAACAGTGGGGTAGCCCACAGCCGCGACGGAGGCGGGTGATTCTCGATGCCCCAGGAACGGAATCGCGATCAACGCAACTCCCGCCGCCAGCATCACATACCAAGCCGGCGAGTAAATCGATCCGCCGGACCGCTGCGTGAGCCAGGTGAGGATCATGGGCGCGAAGCCGCCGAACAGCGTGAAAGCGCCGTTGTACACCAGAGACGTTCCCGTCGAGCGCACGCCTGTCGGGAAAATCTCGGACAGGGCCGCCGGAGCGACTCCGACGAAACTCGCCACCAACAGGCACACGATGCATTGAACGATGATCAGGGTCGACAGAGTCGGATCGGCCTTGAGCCACAGGAACAGCGGCAGCACCGACACCAGCAGAAGGGCGGCGCTCAAAAACAAACTCCTGCGCCTGCCGATTCGATCCGATAGAGAGCCGAACCAGACGCACCCGATGACGAAGGGAATATTGCCGATCAAATTAGCGCCGAAGGCTTGCTGGGCGCTGAAATTGAACGTGTCCGGATGCTGCACATAGGTGGGCAGAAAAATCATCAAGACATACACCGCGACGGCCCAGAGCACGGCCACGCAGAAGCCGACGAACAGGCTGCGTCCGTGATGTCGAAATATCTCGAGCAGGGGCGCCTTGCCGTGGACGGGATCCTTGGCGCGCCGGGCGGTCTCCGCTTGAAATGCCTCGGTTTCCTCCAAGGTGCGCCGCAGGTACAAACCCACCGGCGCGATGGCCAGTCCAAAGATAAAGGGGAGCCGCCAACCCCAGGACTGCACGTCGTTCTTGCTCAACACGGCAGTGACCGAGAACGCCGCCAGGGCGCCCAATATATTGGCCATCCCCATGCTGGCTTCGAGCCACGATGCGACTCGGCCGCGTTGCTTGGAATCGGCACTCTCCAGCAAATAGGCCGTGGCGCCGCCGACTTCGCCGCCGGCCGAAAACCCTTGCAGCACGCGTCCGAGCAAGAGCAGCAGGGGTGCGCCGATACCGATGGCCGAGTAAGTGGGGGAGAACGCGATGATGCCGGTCCCTGCCGCCATCAAGAGAATGGTCAAGGTGAGCGCGGCTTTGCGCCCGGCCCGATCGCCAAAGTTGCCGATGAGCACGGCCCCCAAAGGGCGGACGACAAACCCCAGGCCGAAGACAAGGAAGGTTTTGAGCAGCCGCGTGTTCGAGTCGTCACCGGGGAAGAAGTTTCCCGCGATGTAACCCGCAAACAAGGCGTAGACCGTGAAGTCGTACCATTCGAACATGTTGCCGATCGAGGTCGCGACGATCGCGCGCGTTTTGCCGGGCAATGCGATGCTCTACAGCGTCGGATGAACGGGACTGAACACGGGGGTCAGAAAATATCGTCTGGCAAGCACTGCATATCCCCGGTACACAAAGTCTCCGTTGCTCGCCAACAGTTCGCGCCTGTTCTCCCGATAGAAGCGCGGGATTTCATACCACGGCATGGTGGGCTTCAAATGATGCGCGACGTGCAGATTGTTATATAGGTACATCAATCCGAATAGCACATTCGATTCCACGGATGCGGTTCGCTCCTGGGAGTCCTCGGCCGCCCGATGTTCCGTGAAGGCCCGCAGGAGACCCAGGCTCAAACCAGGATAGGCCACGAGCAGGCAGTACTGCCACCAGGGAAAACCACAGACTCCGGAAATGAACCAGAAGAGAATTCCCACCGCGACGACGTGCACCGCCCAGTGCGGCAAATGACTATAATCGCCTTGCCGCACGCGGCGTGTTTCCTTGTTGGCGAGACTCCACAGCCGCAGGATGGGACCAATCAAGAGTCTACCGGCCATCGTCTGATTGAACATCAGCACACGTCGCTCGAGCGGTCCCATGCTCGCCCAATCTGCCTGCCGCACGTAGTAGGACTCGGTATCGACCCCCGGAATGGTCAGGTCCACGTCGCGATGATGGGTGGTATGGCTCTTTCGATAGAGCGGATACGGAAACCACAATCCCAGGGGCGGAAACACCACCGCGAAGCGCAGCCAGGCCGGCACGCCGCGGAACGAATGGATGGCCTCATGCTGCAGCGAAAAGTGCCATGCGACGAGATAGGCACCCACCGGCATGATGACCCACCAGGGCAGAAGGGCGTTGAACCAAACCATGAGAACCCACGCGCCGTACAGTGCCAGGGCGACCAACCAGGTAGGCCCGTCGACTTGGAAGAACTTCTGCTTCAGATGATGCATGGCGTGTCTCTGACATCCGAGTTTACCGGCTAACCATGAATTCGCGAAGGTCGCTCTAATTCACGTTGGCCCGTTCACTGGCTCGAAAACGAACGCCGGATGCACCGTGGCAGCAAGCGGATGTGCTCGCCAATAGCGGTTTGCGGTCTCGAAGTTCAGGCGCAACGCATCATAAGACGCTGGGTCCGGGCGTACGAACCGTTCCAGCAATAACCCCGTCATCAGGGGGACAATGGAGGCGATCTGATGCGCTTCAAGGAAAGCAGCTTGCAGAGCATCAAATCCACGCCTGGACGCCACCAGTGGCGGAATGGGTGTGTGTGCGGTTCGTCCGATGATGCGCAACTGGGACGTCAAGTCCCCTCGGTACTTCTGAAATAAGCAATAAGCATAAGAATCGATGGGTGCGACATCCGCCGCGCCGTCGATGACCGCGGACATCGCCCCCAGGGGCGTGACCTTCGGCGCAATCACCTCGCCGTACAACGGAAATCGATCCGCCGCCGTCATCAGGTAGTAGAGCGCCGCCAGGCAGCCCGACTGGGAGTCCGGCACGGTCAGTGCAATCCGGCCGCCGAAAGTATCCCGAATGCTGTGATAACCGCTGTCTTTGCGGACCACCATCTCGCTCCAGTATTGCGGCAAGCCGCGAAAATCAGGCGGCGAGGGGACCGGCGCCGCGATGAGCTCGGGGCGAGGCTCGGAACGGGAGAACGGCAGGCCGCACATGAACACGGCCGCCTTGTCGGGGCGCTGCCACAGCTCATTGATGGGCGCGGGCCCGGCGTGTTCGAGGAGCTTGATGTCGAGACCGGCGTGCTCGATCACGGCCGCGAGGAGGCTGCGCCAAAGTCCGGCTGCTTCGGGGCTCACCGAGTACATCCGAGCGTTGGCGATCATTCGGTCATATGAAATCTAGGCGAGCGACCCAGCACCTCTTTGAGAGGCCCGAGCCAGGGCTCGAAATGGCGCCATTGATCGATGCCTTCTTTGAAGATCGGCCGGCGCACCTGCTCCGAGCTCGCGGTTCTGACGCTCCGCTCGGTTTTGTAGAATTCGACGCACTGCGGCTCGAACTCGAGACCGCAGAAATCCAGAATCCTGCGCACATTGCCTTCGAGATCGTCGACGACGTCTTCGTGCTGAACTCGCAGGACCTTTCCGGGAAGTACCGCGTCCCAGTGCCGCATCAGCTCGACATAACTCCGGTAATAGCGCGCGATGTCGTCCAGGCTGTAAGTGAATTCCTGCCCGGAGGCGAACAGCTGTTTGAAGTTGCTGAAGCAACAAGCCATCGGCTCGCGCCTGGCATCGATGATCTTCGCGTTCGGCAGAATCAGATGGATCAGTCCGATGTGACGAAAGTTGTTCGGCATCTTGTCGATGAACCGCGGCTTGCCCGTCCGGTAGATGCGGGTGTCGGCAATGTACTTCTCGCCGAACTGGCGGAAAACTTCGGGTTTCAGGTCGACGAGAATCGCGGGATATCTAGGACTGTCGTTTTCGGTATCGCGACCCTGTAAATCCCCGACAAATCGCAGAATGTTCGGGAGCTCCATCGTTCCTTCCACCCTGGAATGCGAAGCGAGAATTTGCTCGAGCAGCGTAGAGCCGCTTCGAGGCAGTCCCACGATGAAGATCGGGTCGACGGAGTCGCAACCGTAGCCTCGCCGCGTTTCAAAGAACTCCGTCGTGCAGACGGTGGGCTGTAGATGGGCGTTTCGTTCGATGGGCTCGATCCGGAAGCGGATCTGCGCCTTCTTGAGCGCGTTGCCTCGCTCATAGTACCGGAACGCCTCGGCGTATTCGGCTCGATCCTCGAGCGCTTTGCCGAGCGCGAAGCAGAGGTGATAACGATCCTCGGGTCGAGTGGTCGGCGCCTCCTCTTCGGCGCGCATTCGTGCGATGTCTTCCAAGGGAAATCGATAGGTCTTGAGGTTCGCGAGACTCCAGTACGCATCGCCGAAGCTCGGCCGACACGCAACGGCCGTGTGATAGGAGTCGATGGCTTCCTTTTGTTTGCCGAGCGTCTTCAGAGCGTGCGCGACCGAGAGATGCAAGTCCGCCACTTCCGGCGAGAGCTGGGGTGATTCGGCGAGTATCGCGCGGTACAGCTCTATGGCCTGCTCGTGGTTACCGATACCCACGCACGCCGTGGCATAGCTGATTCGATATGCGCGGTTGTGCGGATCGATTTTTTGTAACCGGTCGAGCTCCTCGAGCGCCTGCACATGCTTGTGCCGCTGTAAGAGCACGAGCGCGTAGTCGTACCGTGCCGCGTGATAGTCGGGCGCAAGCATCAACAGGCTCTCGAGGAGGAACTCTGCATCGTCGAGCACCTCGAGTTTCATGCCGATCTTGGCAAGAAGCCGCATCGCCTCGACGTGATTGCCGTGCGTCAGTAAATACGCGCGAACCAGGCGCTCGGCGGGGACAATCTCGCCGTCGGCGAACATACTGGAGGCGGTGACGACCTCGGGCGGAAGCTTCGCCAGCCGATCCACGTGCGCGGCGGCCATGTCGGCGTCGGCCGTCTGCCCTGTCATCTTGAACAAGATTTTCAGAGCGTTCCAACTTGCGGGAAGCGCGGGATTGATATTCACGGCGCGCAAGAAAGCCTCGATCGCAGGCGGAGCTTCGCGCAACGCCACATAGCAATGGCCGCGCTCCTGATACAAACGACTGTAGTCCGGGTGCAATCGCTCCAACTGCGCGAGCGTCGAAAGGGCATCCGCGATCCGCTGCAGGTAGCGCTGGCTGACCGCCACCACGTACCAGAGGTCGCGATTTTCCGGTACCTCCGCGAGCAATGCCTTGGCGTCGGCCAAGGCGGAAGAGAATTGTCCCTGTTCCAGCAGCGCGCGCAGGCGCGTGACCTCGGTTTCGATCCTGGATGTTGGCTGCGTCGGTGTGTCCGCCGGCGCGTCGTTGGGTGGCTGCGTGCCCTGACGAGTAACGTCGTCCATCTGTCGTGTATTACGCATCGTTGTCCATCAACGGAGCCAGCGCCCGCTTCAGAGGCGCAAGCCAGCGCTCGAAATTACGCCACTGATCGATGCCCTCGCTGTAGATGGGTTGATGCACCTGCTCCGAGCTCGCACTGTGCACAGTTCGACGACTCCGATAAAACTCAAGGCAAGCCGGTTCAAACTCAAGCTCGCAAAAGTCGAGTATGCGGCGCACGTTAGCCTCGAGATCATTGACCACGTCTTCATGCTGCACCCGCAGAATCTTCCCAGGCAGCGCGCGCTCCCAGTGCGCCATGAGTTCGACATACATCCGATAGTAGCGGGCGATGTCGTCCACACTGTAGGCGAATCGCTGACCTGCGGCAAATAACTGCTTGAAAATGCTGAAGCAGCAGGCCATGGGCCCGCGCCGGACATCGATGATCTTGGCGTTCGGCAGGATCAAGTGGATGAGGTCCAGATGGCGGAAATTATTCGGCATCTTATCGGTGAAATGCCGTTTTCCACTGCGGTACACGCGCGTGTCGCGTAGATATCGCTCACCGAAGTGTCGGCACCTTTCCGCGCTCAATTCGGCGAGAATACCGGGGTATCCCGAGCCGGCGCCTGCGAACTGGCCCGTGTGAAGCTCCTGCACCAGGCGCGGGATGTCGGACAGTTCCATCGTGCCGTCCACTTCGGAATGCGACGCTAGAATCTGTTCGATCAGCGTGGAACCGGATCGAGGCATTCCGACCACGAAAATGGGTGACCGGTCCGGCACACCGAAGGAGCTCCGCGAGCTGAAGAATTCTCGCGTGCAAAGGGATGCCTGGAGGCGCGCGGTCTGCTCGAGCACCTCAGGTTGATGGCGGACTTCGGACTTCTTCAACGAGTTGCCACGCTCGTAATACGTGAAGGACTCCGCGTATTGTTTCCGGTCCTCGAGCGCCTTGCCGAGCGCGAAGCAGAGGTGGTAGCGATCCACGAGTTCGACCGTCGCGCTCGCCTCCTCGTGCTTCATGCGCTCGATCTCTTCGTCCGTAAAGCGGTAAACCTTGAGATTCGCCAGGCTCCAATACGCTTCGCCAAAGCTCGGTTTCACCGTCGCGGCGCCTCGATAGAACGCGATCGCTTCATGCGTCCTACCGAGAGTTTTCAGTGCATGCGCACTCGACAAATGCAGCTCCGCCTGCTCCGGAGTCTGGGCGAGCAACTCACGGTAGAGCGGCAGCGCTCGTTCGTAGTCGCCAAGCCCGGCGCAGGCCGCGGCATACATGGTTCGACACGCACGATTGGCCGGATCGACGCGCAAGAGCTGCCCCAGCTGCTCGCGGGCCTGTTCGTGCCTCTGCCGCTTGAGCAGCACGAGTGCATATTCTTGGCGCGCGACTTGGTGTTCCGGCCCCAGCGCGAGCGCCCTTTCGAGCAGCAGATCTGCATCGTGCTCAGCGCCGTATTCCATGGCGATCTTGGCGAGCAGCCGCAAGGCTTCGACGTGATCGCCGTGAGCGAGCAAATAGCTGCGGACCATCTCCTCGGCTATGACGAGATCGCCGTCGGCGAACAACGCGAAGGCTGATCGAATGTCAGGAGGCAGCGTCGCGAGTTGTGCCGCGTGTGCGGCTGCGTTTTCGGCGTCCGCGGTTCGGCCGATCAGGCGAAATAACGCCTGCAACGCGGTCCAACTCTCCGGCAGGCAGACATTGAGGGCAACGGCTTGCCGGAAGGCCTCGATCGCCGGCAGCGCTGCCCTTACCTCCACGTGGCAGTAGCCGCGTTCCTGGAACAACCGGCTGAACGTCGGATGGTGTCTTTCCAGTAGCGCGAGGGTTGTTAGAGCCTCGGGAATGCGCTTCAAACAGCGCTGACTCACCGCGAGCAAGTAAAGCACATCGCGGTTTTCAGGCACCTCGGCATGGAGCGTCTCGGCGACCTGCAGCGCCTGTGCGAACTCACCGCGGCTCAGCAGAGCGCCGAGGCGCTTGAGTTCTCCCTCAATACGCGAGGATGGTGGATTTGTAAGCGCTGATTGCATTGCCCTCAAACGGCACGCGGCCCGGAAAAAAAGCGGGCAGCGATGCCCGCTTCATATTTCGTCATGGCCGAGCGCGCGCGCCCGCTCGGCCGCGATCCCGACCTAAAACTTATAGCCAAACTTGACGCCGGCAATTCTGGGCCGCAGTGGGGTTTCCGTGAGAATGAATTGGGCGGAGTTCGTGTAGACGCTGGCGACTTTGTTGCCCAGATTCTGCGCAAAGAACTGCACGTTCCAAGCGTCTTTGGAGACGCCTGCCGACGCATCGAACGTTGTCCACCCTCCCATGTAGTAATTATCCACAGTACCGACCGTCGAATGCGAGCCGCCGTAGTACTGGGCGCCCACCTGGCCGAAGGCCTTGTAGTCGCCCAGCGGGAACTCGTACCGAGCCCGCATATTCCCCTGGAACAAGGGCGATTCACCCAGCGGGCTGCCCCGCAGGCCATACACATTCGGAATCGAAGTAATCGGCTTGCCGAAATTCGGGCTCGCCGGATTGTTGTTGATCAAGAACGGCGAATTTGATTCGTAGCTCTTGTTGTAGGACGCGGAGCCCTGCACCGTCAAACCCTCCGTCACGCGAGCGACCACCTGCAGCTCACCGCCCTTGACCCGATAGTCGGGTCCGTTGGTCACGAAGGTCAGATTGCCGAAGCCCTGCTGCGGGTCGAAGAACTCCACGATGGTATTCTTCCAGTCCTCTCGATAGACGGCGCCATTGATTTGGAGGTGATGGTTGAAGAACTCGGTTTTCCAGCCTATTTCATAGTTGATCAGCGTATCGGGGCTGTAGTTGGTCGGCGTCGCATACTGATAAGCCCCGGTCGAGTCTTTTTGCGTTTGCGTGGTGCCGCGATTGAATCCGCCGGGCCTGAAACCCTGCGACCAGGTTGCGTACACAAGGTAATCGTCGGTCACATGCCAGCTTAAGTTCCCACGGCTCCTGAAGCCGTGATACGTCGAATGATTGAAGCTCGCCTTGTCGAGGTTGATTCCATAGGGTGCCAGCGGGCCGTTGGTCTGCGGTGTGCAAGGACCGAAGTAGGTGGTCACGTAAAAATTCTTGCAATAGAAGCTGCCGACGTCCCCGCCGACCTCCGATTGATCGAAATGGTAGTAACGCGTGCCGGCGGTGAAAACCAGAGTCTTCGGAATGATGTCGACGTCGATCGACCCGAACGCGGCCCTTTGGGTGATCGTGCGCACCGTGTCGTCGTAGAATCCAACATTATCGTTCCGTACATTGGGATTGTTCGATGTCTGTCCGGCTCGCGGCGCGACATTGTTGAAGCAATTGATGTCGTACGTCGGCGAACAGGTAGGCACGGATTTGTAGAGCCATTCGGTGTCGTCGTAGATCTTGAATCTTTCCCAATAGATGCCGCCGATCCCGCGGATGCGCCAGTCGTCCGGCGTGCTGAGGCGAATTTCGTGGCTCTGGTGCGTGTTCTTCTCGAACTCCTGCCACACCGCCGATGGGGAATAACACTTGGCGTTTTTACCGGCAACCCCGGGAGTCTTCGAATAGCTCACGCCGGTGCATTGATAGTAATAACCGAAGACGCCGCGCGAGTAGTTCGTGTAGTCCTGTTGCTGCGTTACATTGCGGACCAAGTAGCTGCCGCTGTAGACAGCCTTGATGTCGCCAAATTTGCCGTTGACGGTCAACGCCGTGCTTTCGAATTTATCCTTGTTATACGAGGGATTGAAGATCGCCACCGACAGCGGGGGCAGCGGCCGCACGCCTTTCGGCTCGCCCACACTGTTGAAGGTAAGACCTTCCGGCCCGTAGGGCATCTGGTAGAACACGCCCTGTGCATCCAAGTTCTGATAGCTCTGCGTCAGCAATGCATTCCAATCCTCGTTGATCTTGTACAGAGTCGACAGACGAATACCCGTGTACGTGACAGGATTGATCGCAGTGCCAACGAGGTTGTTATTGCTGATCGATACACTGTCGGCCGGCACCACTCCGCCATTTTTTCGCGAGAGTCCCTCGTCGGTTCCCTGGCGCGCGAATGTCGCCGGTACATTGTCGATGTAGCCGCCGCGCCGGTCGTTATAGATCACTCCGCGAATCGCCAGCGTATCCGGGATCAGCGGCAGATTGAGGGTCGCATCGACATTGCTGTTCGGATCCCCGTGCGAGGTGTAGCTGTAGCCCGCATTGACGATGCCTTCGGTTACATCGAGCTTCGGTTTATTGGTGATGTAACGCAAGACCCCGGCCTCGGCGCCTGAGCCGAAGAGGGTTCCCTGCGGGCCCTCGAGCACTTCGATACGCTCGATGTCCGCCGCATAGACGTCCAGGTTGCGGCCCGGCAGAGCCGCCGATTGATCATCGAGGTAAACCGCGACGTTCGGGATGGGGCCGGTGGTGCCGGTGCCCTGCTGACCGGTGACGCCGACGGAGAGGCCGCGCATGAAGATGCTGTTTTGGCCCGGACCCAGGTTGGCCGACGTCACGTTGGGCACATATTTGACGAAATCGTCGAACGTCGCGACGTTTAACTGGTGGAGAGTCTCCGATGTCAGCGCCTGAATCGTGATGGGCACGTTCTGAATATTTTCCGAGCGGCGCTGCGCCGTCACGGTGATCTCTTGGATCGAATCGGACGTTTCGGTTTCGGTGGCCGTCGCCGCGTGGGCGAAACCTGCGGCAGACCCGCTCAGAATCGCGGCAATCGCATAGGACAACTTCGGATTTGGATTCATGTTTCCATCCCTTCAGATATTTATCAGATTCTGAAACGCGCGTTATAAGGTGCCCGCCAGCCGCTGCACGCCCACGACACTCGCCACCGCCCGATCTGTAGCGGCAAACCAACTCTTTTACATCCACAGACCCTACGGACAATATTTTGTCGCTCGGACGCAGCTATCAAATCCCGTATCGTCTCGAGCCCGAGCTTAGCCGATCGTTTTTTTATTGCCATGCTATTTAGCGATGCCCCCATGCCAATTTGCGACATCTGTGACACTGACACCGGGCCGCTGCTCGCTGTTTTTGTTGTTATTAGGCTACACGAGCGGCATTCGGCTCAACCGTCCTGCTGAACTCGAGCGACTTGCCGCGCTGAAAATTCGGCGCGCATGTGGGATTTCACGCGTCGCGGGAACTTAAGCGAGCCGGGAATCCGGGTGCGCGGAGCGGCGTGCCGACCGCGTCCTCCAAGAGTTTCACGATCATCGACGACCAGGCGCCGCCGCCATACTTTGCCCGCCCCTCGATGAAAGTCTGCTCCATCACGCCCGCGAGCCGCAACGGCACTCCGAAGCGGCGCCCGAACTCGAGTGCGAATCCGGCGTCCTTGCATGCCAGATCCATCGTGAAACCAATGTCATAGCTGCCATTGAGAATGACCTGACTCTCGGTCTCGTGGACGAAGCTGTTGCCCGAGCTTGCGCCGATGGCCTCGAAGGCGGAGCGCAGATCGACGCCGGCCTTGGCACAGAGCATGAGCGCTTCCCCGGCCGCGATCAGGTGAATGAACGCCAGCATGTTGGTCACCACCTTGGTCACCACGGCTTGTTCGATACCTCCCAAATGAATGACGCGCCCGCCCATGGCCCTCAGAGCCGGCTGGTGCATCGCAAACAGTGGTTGAGCGCCGCCAACCAATACCGTGATCTCGCCGGTCTCCGCACGATGCACTCCTCCGGTGACCGGACAGGCGAGGGTGGCGATCCCGCGTTCTTGGGCTCGCGCGGCAAGAACTTCGACCTCGGCGAAGTCGTTCGTGCTCATCTCGATCCAGGTGGTGCCGCGCTGCAGGGACGGCAATGCCAAATCCAACACTGCCTTGGTTGCTGCCGGCGAGGGCAGGCAGGTGATCAAGGCATCACAGGACTTCGCGAGCTCTGGTATGGAGTCCGCCCAGTGCGCGCCGACGGCCAATACCGAATCGGCGGCGCTTCGTTGCAAGTCGTAGACCCCCACGTCGAAGCCGCCGCGGGCTAGATTGACGGCCAGGTGTTTGCCGAGATTCCCAAGTCCGACGAAGCCGTAACGCAAATTCATTCCCTCATCAGCCCAAGGGGCGGTCGATCATCTCCAAATGCAAGGGGCTGTCCTCGACATAGGCATGGGCCAGCGCCACGGACTCGTTGAGCTCGACCCCGAGGCCAGGCGCGGTGGGAGGAATCACGTAACCCTGTTCCCAGCGAATCGGCTCATTCAGCAGCTCGGCGTGAATCCCGCCCCATTGCTGGATGCTTTCGAGAATCAGAAAATTAGGCGAGCAGGCGGCGATCTGGACGTTCGCCGCGCCCACCACCGGACCGCAATAAAGGTGCGGTGCGATCTGTGCGTAGTGCACCTCCGCCAACGCCGCCACTTTCTTCGCCTCCAGCAGACCGCCAACCCGGCCCAGGTTCATTTGGATGATATTCGCGGCGCCGGTGGCCAATACCCGCGCGAATTCGTACTTGGTGGTCAATCGCTCGCCGGTGGCGATGGGAATGCTGGTGCCGCGGGCCACGATCGCCATCTGCTCCGGCATGTCGGGTGGGACCGGCTCTTCGAACCACAAGGGATCGAAGGGCTCGAGCTGTTTGGCCAAACGAATGGCGCCGGAGGTCGTGAACTGACCGTGCGTCCCCACCAGCAGGTCCGCGCGCCGTCCCACCGCCTCGCGAACCAGGCGCACCAGGCGAATGGTGCGTTCGAGGGCTTCCTGGGTGGGTTGCCGCGGATCGTACGCCGAGAATCCGCCGGTGGGATCGAATTTGAGTCCGGTGAAACCTTGAGCGACATACTCGGCGGCGCGAGCGGCCGATCGATCCGCATCATGGTAGAACTCGTCGCCTTCCCCGGCAGCGGGGTCGGGGTACAGATAGGTGTAGCTGCGCAGGCGCTCGTGAACCTTGCCGCCCAGAAGGTTGTAGATCGGCTGCTCGGTAGCCTTTCCGATGATGTCCCAGCACGCCATCTCCAATCCGCTGATGACGCTCATCAGCGAGAGATCCGGGCGCAGGGTAAATCCTGAGCCATAGCTTTCACGCCACAGCGATTCGATCTGGAACGGATTGCGCCCGACGAAGCGGCGCGCGAACAAGTCCTCGATCATCTTGCCGATGACCTTGGGACCGAACGTGGCGGCATACACTTCGCCGACCCCTTCGATGCCGCAGGCGGTCTTCAATTTCAGAAATACGAAATAGCGGCCGCCGAAACTCGGCGGTGGATTGCTCACGATGAATACTTTGACACTCTCGAGTTTCATACCTTCCCTTCCTAGGATTTATCCCTTCAGGATTAGATCAGCAGCTTTTTGCGCCACCATGACAGTCGGCGCATTGGTATTCGCCGACGTGACCGTAGGAAATACGGACGCGTCGACGACGCGCAAGCCCTCGATGCCGTGCACCTTCAACGCTGCATCCACGACGGACTCACCGGCGGACTTGCCCATGCGGCAGGTTCCGACGGGGTGATACACCGTGCTTGCGCGCGCGCGAAAATCGGCAATGAGGTCGGCCGGACCCATCGAATCGAGATCGGGAGCGATGGGTTCCAGTATCAAGGATTTGATCGCCCGTGTGCGCGCGATCGCCTGCAGCAGGCGTCCACCGTGCACCACATCGGCGGCGTCTTTCTCGGTGGACAGGTAGTTGGGCGCGATGGCGGGCGGGCGGCGAAAGTCCGCGCTCGCGATGTCGATGCGGCCTACGCTGGTCGGACGTGTCGGCTGGAAACACAGGTAAAATCCGGGAAACGCATCCACCTCGATCCGCGTCCGCGCGGCATCGCCCGCACCGTAAGTCACCGGGTTGAAGTACAGCTGAACATCGGGACGCGAGCCTTGCGGGTCGGCGCGCGCGAATCCGCCGAATTGATTCACGCTCAGGGCCAGGGGGCCGCGCCCGGCGAGGATGTAGCGCAAACCGGCACGCAATTGTCCCAGCGTCGAATGCAGTTCATTGTTCAAGGTCGGTTGCGTGGCCTTGAAGGAATACACGACGGCGAGGTGATCCTGGAGATTTCCGCCGACGGCGGGGTTGTCGAGCAGCAGCGCGATGCCGGCTGAGCCCAAGCTCGATGCCGGTCCAATTCCCGAGAGCTGCAGCAACTGCGGCGAATTGACCGCCCCTCCGCAGAGAATCACTTCGCGATTGGCGGCGGCGAATTGCCGGCCGCCGCCGCGGACATATTCCACTCCCACGGCGCGTCGCTGATCGAAGCGAATCCTGCTGGCCCAGGCGTCCGTCTCCAGGCGAATGTTGGCGCGGCGCAGCGCCGGACGCAGGAAGGCATCGGCGGCCGAGCGGCGCAGGCCGTTGCGAATCGTGACTTGATAGCACCCCAATCCCTCCGGATGCGGGCCGTTGAAGTCATCCGTGATCGGCAGTCCCAATTCCGCGGCCGCGTCCAACCAGTTCTGCCGCATCGGATGCAGAAAGGGCGTCACGTCCTTGACGTCCAGAGGCCCGTCGCCGCCGGCTTGGCCCGCGGCATCGACGCGGCGCTCCGAGCGTTCGAAATACGGACGCACGTCGTCCCAGCCCCAGCCGACATTGCCCATTTGCCGCCAATCATCGAAGTCCGCGGGCATCCCGCGGCAATAGACCAATGCATTGATGGAACTCGACCCGCCGACCACCCGGCCGCGCGGCCAATAGATGCTCCGCCCATTGAGGCCGGGATTCGGCAGGGTCTGGTACTTCCAATTGACCGCGGGGTCGGCGAACGTTCGTCCGTAGCCGATCGGTGTCCTGATCCAGAATCGCTTATCCGTGCCGCCGGCCTCGAGGACCAATACCCTGTCGCGCCCGCCCGCGGACAAGCGATCGGCGAGGACACAGCCCGCGGTGCCGGCCCCGATGATGACGTAGTCGAAGGTTTCCACCGTTCGGAGCTTAGTCCTTCATCGGAATCGCGCTATGCCATTTCGCGATTCACCCATGTCATTTTTCGAACCCTTGAGCCCGTCGCGTAACGCTCTCGAACCCTGTATGGTAATGCTCACGTCAAAGACAAGGTTGCATAGCTTGAGCACCGCCGCAATTGACCTACCGCGAACCCGGGCGCCGTCGTCGATCGAGCGCTGGTACGTTCTCATCTTGATGTGCTTGATCTATGCCATCAATATCGCGGATCGCTACGTCGTTTCCACCGTACTCGAGCCGATTCGGCTTGATCTGCACCTGGACGACGACAGCGTGGGGATGCTGACCAGCTGGCCGCTGGCCCTGTTTTATGTAACCTGCGGCATTCCGATCTCATGGTTTGCCGACCGCTCGAATCGGCGCAACATTCTCTCGATCTCGTTGATCGTCTGGTCGGGTTTCACGGCGCTCTGCGGTCTTTCGCGCGGGTGGATGCAGTTCGCTCTCGCGCGGATCGGCGCAGGCATCGGTGAAGCGGGCGGCACACCGCCGTCGACGGCCATAGTCTCCGATTGTTTTCCACCCGACCGGCGGCCGATGGCGATGACCGTGCTCGCGCTGGGTGCGCCGATCGGCGCGTGGATCGCACTCGACGTGGCGGGGGAGGTCGCGCGCATATACGACTGGCGGCACGCGTTCCTCGCGCTCGGTGTTCCGGGTTTGGTGGTCGGCCTCATCGTTTATTTGACCATTCGCGAGCCGCCCCGAGGCCGCTTGGACGAAATCGTGGATGAGCTCAAACCGTCGGTCAAAGAGACGTGGCGGTTCTTTTGGGAGCAGAAGGCGGCGTTCCACGTCGTGATGGGCGGCGGCGTCTGCGCGCTTTGGGGATGGGGTTTGATGTACTGGACGCCGGCATTTCTGATGCGCACGTACCAGATAGACGTCGCTCAAGCCAGTGAGGTAACCGGCAACATCCATTTGATCGGGGGCTCCTTGGCCACGGTTGGAACGGCCTGGCTGCTGTCGAGGCCTTACATGGCGGACCCGCGCCGCGTCGTCTGGTTGCTCGGGGGCGTGGTTGCGCTGACGACGATTCCGTCGATCATCGCGTATTTTACTCACTCGCTCCTCGTCGCAAGAATCATGTTTTGGATTTTTATCCCGGCGATCTACTTCTACATCGGACCTTGTTTCGGACTGCTCAACAATCTTTCGCCCTGCCACATGCGCTCGATGTTCATTGCGGTATCCCTGCTGGTCGCCAATGTGTTCAATCTGATCGTCGCTCCCAAGCTGGTAGGCGCGTTGAGCGTCTGGTTTTCGGGCGGTCATGGGGTCGACGCCGCCTCCTTGCGGATGGCAATGCTGATCCTGGCTCCCACCGGGTTTTGGGCGGCGTATCATCTGCATCTGGCGTCCAAGACCATCATCGCGGATCAGAAACGCGCCATCAGCTACACGAAGAGCTGGGCTCCTTGAGTTTATGGGCAAGACCACCATCGATCGCCGCTGGCTGCCGCTGAACGCATTGCGCGCTTTCGAGGGCGTTGCCAAGCACTCGAGCTTCACTGCCGCGGCCAATGCGCTGTTGATTTCACAGAGTGCCTTGTCGCGCCATGTGATTGCGCTCGAGAAATTGATCGGCACTCAGCTGTTCGAGCGCAAGCCGCACGCGCTGGTGCTGACGAAGGCGGGGCAGCATCTCTTGCCGGCGGTCATGAAATCCTTCGACCGCCTGGAATACGCCCTCGATGACATCCGCAACGACGGCTCGACCACGTTGCGAACCCTACGTGTGCAGATGCCCCCGAGCTTCGCGGTGCACCTCGCGGTGCCGATATTGCGCGATTTCCGCCGCGCGGCCGCCGAGGTGGAGATCGATCTGGTCAGTCCCTACGGCGTAGGCCCGCCGCCGAGCGATGTCGACGTGGCGGTGGTGTATTCGAAGCCCACCGTGACCGATTTGGTGACCGATCTCCTCTGGCCGGTGCGCTTGAATCTCCTGTGTCACCCGAATATCGCCGCACGCCACGCGGGCAAGAGTCTCACCGAATTCATCGAGTCCAATGAGCTGGTGCACGTGCGCATTTCGGATCAGCCGCGGCACCATCTTTGGACCCAATTCGTGCGTCATTCGAACTTGGGCGCACTGAATGTCGAGCGTGGACTGGTCTTCGACACCGCCGTCCTCGCCGTGCAGTACGCCTTGAGCGGCGAGGGCATCGCGCTGGTCGACAACTATCTTTTCGCCGATTACATTCGGACGGGCCAGCTGGTCAAACCATTCGACAACAGCCTCGACGACGGCTATGGCTACTACTTGATTACCCACCCGGAAGCCTTGAGCGACACCGCCATCGCGCTGTTCCGCTCATGGCTGATCGAGCGCTTCGGGACCAGCGGGGGCGCAGCCCAGTCCAATTTGCATTTGGCGGTTTCGAATGAGTAAGCGCGATTGCCCGCGCCGCGGCGCGCCGGCGATTGCATCCACTTTAAAATCAGTACGATGAATCTGGAGATGTTATGAAGAGCCACGCGAAAGTTGTGGTCATCGGCGGTGGCGTGGTCGGCGCCAGCGTGCTGTATCACCTGACCAAGGCCGGATGGAAGGACGTGTTGCTGATCGAGCGCGCGGAACTCACGTCGGGTTCCACGTGGCATGCGGCGGGGGGCATGCACACCGTCAACGGCGATCCCAACGTCGCCAAATTGCAGCAGTACACCATCGAGCTCTACAAGGAAATCGAGCGGATCTCGGGGCAGTCCTGCGGTGTCCATATCACCGGCGGCATCATGCTGGCCGGAACCCGCGAGCGGCTCGACTGGCTGAAGATGGCCAAGGCGCGCGGCCGATACCTCGGCATGGACCTGGAAATCATTTCCGTCGACGAAGCGGCGAAGCTGTTTCCGCTCATGGACAAGAGCCATTTCGCGGGCGCGATGTACGACCCCATCGAGGGACACGTCGATCCGTACGGCGTCACCCACGCCTATGCGAAGTCCGCCCAAATCGGCGGCGCCGACATCGTGCGCCAAACCTTGGTCACGGATCTAAAGCCCCGCGCCGACGGCTCTTGGGATGTGATCACCGATCACGGCAATGTGCATGCCGAGCACGTGGTGAACGCAGGGGGCCTGTGGGCGCGCGAAGTGGGCCGCATGGTCGGCATCGAGCTGCCAATCCTCGCAATGGAGCATCAATATCTCATCACCGGGGACATGCCGGAATTGGCCGGCAAGAAGGAGCAGCTGCACGCCATCGATTTCGAAGGCGAAATCTACATTCGCCAGGAGCGCGGCGGCATGCTCATGGGCACTTACGAACGCGCCGGGGTCCCCTGGTCGGAAGTGACGACCCCGTGGGACTTTGGACAGGACTTGCTGCCGAACGATCTGGAACGCATCGCACCGAGCCTCGAAGTCGGATTCGCGCATTTCCCCGCGCTCGAAGCTGCGGGCTTCAGCCAGGGCGGCGGCGTCGGCCTGGCGCTGTCGCGATGGATGGTCGACGGCGATCCCGGCGCCGACATCTGGGGCATGGACGTGGCGCGCTACGGCGACTGGACGACTCTGGCCTACACCAACGCCAAGGTTCGTGAGAATTATTCGCGCCGCTTCAGCATTCGTTTTCCGAATGAAGAGCTGCCGGCCGCGCGGCCCTTGCGCACCACGCCGATCTACGAAAAGCTGCAGGCGGAACACGCGGTATTCGGCGACTATTGCGGCCTGGAGCACCCGCTGTGGTTCGCGCCGTCGGCGCGCGAAGCCGAAGACTTGATCAGCTTCCGCCGCTCCAACGCCCACCCGCACGTCGCGGCGGAATGCAAGGCCGTGCAGAATTCCGTCGGGCTCCTGGAGATATCGAACTACGGCAAATTCGACATACGCGGGCCGGGAACGGCGGACTGGCTGTCGCACATGATGGCGAACCGCGTTCCCGCGGTCGGGCGCATTGCCCTCACGCCGATGCTGAACGAGCGCGGCAAGCTGATCGGCGATTTCACCATGTGCCGAGTCGCCGCCGATCACTTCTTCCTCGTGGGCACCTATGCCGCCGAAACCTACTACATGCGCTGGTTCGAGCGGCATATGCCGGCCTCGGGCGTCACGGTGCGTCCGTGCGCGATGGAGTACGTCGGACTGTCGGTGGCGGGTCCGAATTCCCGGGCGCTGTTGCAGAGCCTGGTGCGAGACGACTTGTCCACGGCGGCGTTTCCTTTCATGTCGTTCAGACGCATGGAGATCGGCATGGTCCCCGGCTATGTCGGGCGGGTGTCCTTCACCGGCGACCTGGGGTTCGAGATCTGGGTCACCACCGACTATCAACGCGCGCTCTACGATCTACTGGTCAAGGCAGGCCGCGAGTACGGACTCAAGCTATTCGGCGGGCGGGCGCTCAATGCCATGCGCATCGAGAAGAGCTTCGGCAGCTGGGCGCGCGAATACCGCCCCATCTATGGACCCTTCGAGGCCGGCCTCGATCGATTCGTCGACTTCAAGAAAAGCGAGTTCATCGGCCGCTCGGCGGCCGCGGAGGAGAAGGACGCCGGCGGCGCACTGCGCCTGGTGACTTTCAAGGTCGACGCCACCGACGCCGACGCCATCGGCGATGAGCCGATCTGGCACGACGGCAAGACCGTGGGCTGGGTCACCTCCGGTGCATTCGGACACCGCGTCAATCACTCCCTGGCGCTGGGCTATGTACCGGTCGCGTTGGCCAAGGCCGATGCAGGATTCGAAATCGAAATCATCGGCGAGCGCCACAAGGCCCATCGGCTGACGGGAGCCGCGTTCGATGCGAGCGGCAAGTTGATGCGAACCTGAAAGCCGACTGCGGAGCACTATGCAATGGGACAATCGCGGATGACATCGACGACAAAGGCGGGCGCCGCTCGCACCGAGCCCGGATTGCTGAAACGGCTGGCCAAGGGTCCGGTCATTTGCGCCGAAGGTTATGTCTTCGAATTGGAACGGCGCGGCTACCTGCAGGCGGGCGCCTTCGTTCCGGTCGTGCTCGCCGAGCATCCCGAAGTGGTCGAGGAACTGCATTTGGATTTCGCGCGAGCCGGATCGGACGTCACTCAGGCGCTCACCTACTACGTGCATCGCGAGAAGCTTCGAGTCATCGGTCGAGAAAGGGATCTCGTGTCGATGAATCATACTGCGCTGCACATCGCGAAGAAAGTTGCGCGCCGCACGGGAACATTGTTCGCCGGCGATATTTGCAACACCAACATCTACGATCCGGCGGATCCCAAAGCTCTCAAAGAAGTCGAACGGATTTTCGCGGAACAAGTCGGTTGGGCGGCCGATGCCGGCGTGGACTACATCGTTGCGGAGACCTTTTCCTGGGGAGGGGAAGCCTTGATGGCGCTGGATGCGATCAAGAAGCATTCAAAGGTGCCGGCCGTGGTGACCTTCGTAATCCATCGCGAAGACAAGGTACGCGAGGGCTGGAATGCGGCGCAGACCTGCCAACGGCTGGAAGCTGCGGGCGCCGACGTGGTCGGATTGAATTGTAGTCGAGGCCCGAAAACCATGATGCCGCTGCTGAAGAAGATCCGTAAAGCCGTGCGATGCACGGTTGCGGCGCTGCCGGTACCTTATCGAACCACGCGCAAGCAGCCCTCGTTCATGTCGCTCACCGATCCGTGCTGCGGCAATGCGCGCGCCTTTCCCATCGGGCTCGATCCGTTCGTGTGTACGCGTTCAGAAATCGCCGACTTTGGGCGCGAGGCTCATGCGATGGGCATCAACTATCTGGGCGTTTGCTGCGGGGCGGGCCCGCACCACATTCGCGCCTTGGCCGAAGCCCTGGGGCGCCACCCTGAATCCGGCAAATACAGCGCCGATATGTCTAAGCACGCGTTTTTCGGCACCCATAAGAGAATTCGCAAAATACAAACGGAGTATCGCGCCAAACTCTAAAGGGCTGCCGCATCTTGCACGACGAAGCGTCAGGGATGACGCGACCCCCGCAGCGGGTGGTTGCGCGATGGAGATACTCAGTGACAGGGCCGTGTGTTCGCCGCCCGAATTGCGGGCTCGATAGAGATCGTCTGAATGATCGGCCTCGAGTCGCCGCATCGCATCACGTGTCCCTGCAAAGTTGACCAGAACAATTTTTAACCATAGACGATTTCGGAGGAACGAACCGTCATAGGGCCCTCTTTCTGAGCAATGAGCGGATCGCCTAGCCGCATCTTCGCGGTGAAGACGTTTCCCAAGATCCGTCTTATCCAGAGCAACGAGAGGGGATTACAACTGGCAGGAGAGTCAGACGGGATTATCACCGGGAGTGAAGCCATGAACCAGCGCACGTCATCGAAGAGGGAGAAGAAAAACGCCACGACAACCATGAGAACCAAGGAGGCCGCCTTAGTTGCGACCCTAGGTCTCGCAGTTCTTGCCCCATACGCGGGCCACGCAGAGCAACCGCCACCGCCCTGCCACCCGAACCTACACGCCAACGAGGACATGGCCGAAGTTAGTACCCGGGGAGACATAGTTAATCTGCCTGATCCGCTCAAGCAACAACTCGTTCGACTTGCAGACCGGCCGCACAGCCAGCTACCCACACAGGCTTACGCCGAAGCTCATTTCAACACGGCTCCTTTCAAGCCCAAGCCGAGCCA
>WNFI01075124.1_pt1 | contig 33165 bp, 26 predicted proteins | sample 5400471 | NCBI WGS metagenome assembly WNFI01 (sample SAMN13153348, study PRJNA577476) | soil metagenome | isolation source: 100 cm saprolite on Douglas fir-dominated hillslope | place: USA:California | collected 2013-09-17 | reverse complement strand
ACATGCTCAGGTTCAATGCATGAAAGCCTGCCAGCGTGACGAATTGAAATTTGTATCCCATCGCGGCCAATTCTTTTTGAAAGCTGGCGATGCTCGCCTTGTCGAGCTTTTTGCACCAATTGAAGCTAGGCGAGCAGTTGTAGGCCAGCATTTTCTCCGGATACTTCGCATGAATGGCGTCGGCGAACTGGCGCGCCTCTTCAAGGTCGGGATGAGAAGTTTCGCACCAGATCAGGTCCGCATAGGGAGCGTAAGCGAGCCCGCGGGCGATAGCCGATTCGATGCCGCCGCGAATGCAGAAAAATCCCTCCGGCGTTCGGTCTCCAGTGCAGAAAATGCGGTCACGCGTATCGACGTCGCTGGTCAGCAGGTGAGCGCTGTCGGCGTCGGTGCGAGCCATAATCAGCGTGGGGACATTCATCACGTCTGCGGCCAGGCGCGCAGCCACAAGTTTCTGGATCGCCTCGGCGGTTGAGACCAGAACCTTGCCGCCCAGGTGTCCACATTTTTTCGCCGACGAAAGTTGGTCTTCGAAGTGAACGCATGCCGCACCCGCGTCGATCATCGCCTTCATCAGCTCGAAGGCATTCAAGGTGCCGCCGAATCCGGCTTCGGCGTCTGCTACCAATGGGGCGAACCAGGTTTGTGCGGGTGCTACTTTTCCCTCCGCATGATGAATCTGATCCGCTCGCTGCAGCGAGCTGTTGATGCGGCGGCACAAATTCGGCACGCTGTCGGCGGGGTACAAGCTCTGATCGGGATACATTTGCCCGGCATCATTGGCGTCAGCGGCGACTTGCCATCCGCTAACGTAGATGGCTTTTAGCCCTGCCTGTACCTGCTGCAGCGCCTGGTTGCCGGTCATCGCGCCCAGCGCGTTTACGTAAGTCTCCGTGCACAGTAAGCCCCACAGCCGCTCCGCGCCCATGCGCGCCAGCGTATGTTCAATGTGAATGGAGCCGCGCAGCCGCAACACGTCTTCCGCGGTATATGGACGCTCGACGCCCTTCCAGCGGGGATTGGTCGCCCAATCGTAGTTCAGGCAATCCTGCGCCAAGGCGTACTGCGCCATACGCTCCCCTTGGCTCAAAAGTGCCTCCGAGCCGCGCTGAGTGTGCATATGCTGCTTGCCATTTCCATTTCCATTGACCGACATGTGCGTTTTCTCCTGGACGTCAGTTTTGACTGAGGGCGCGCGTTAATACCGGCTTATACGGGATTGAACTCTCCATTAACGATCATCGCTTCACTGATCTCGCGGGCGCGGCAAAAGCGGGAGGCTTCGCTGGCTCGATCTTCTTCGCTTTGAAGCTGACTGGCGTGACTTGAACTGAGTTCAGCCAGCAGGCGATCGAGTTCCTCATCGAATAATCGGGTGATGAAGTCCGGCGTATGTTTCACCGCGCCATTTTCGTCGTCGATGCGGACTAGATCGCGATGCAGGACGCGCTGCGCAATCATCAGGCGATAGATGCGGTCGGTGGCCAGATCTTCCATGTAGCCATCGAGCAGGCTCGCGCCCTTGCCGCTTAGCACGCCATGCCGGTAGCGAATGACGGTGCGCACCGCGGCGCGCGTGCCTTTCACCGTGCGAACTCCCACTCCCGCGGGAGCCGGGCGCAGGTCAGGATAGCGGCTCGCATTCTTTGGCGTCGCGCGTAGTTGGTTGGGATAAGGAAACTGTTCGACGGCGATTGCGTTCTGATCGGGATGCCCTGTCCATGCTCCGTCCATCAGGCAATTGGCTTCGTTCTTTTTATCCTGGCGGAGACTGTTCAGCGCGCGTTCGTTTAGCTCGTGGTCTTCACGGCTGGGATAGAGTGCCGTCATGCCGCCGATGGCGAGAATGCCGCGATGATGGCAGATGGCGGGAATGAACTCGCGCAGGTTTTGAAAGAATGGCACGTCGTGCGGAATCGTATTGCGGTCGGGCAGCACCCATGCGGGATCGTCGAGATTGAAGTGAATCAGGCTGGCCATGTAATCCCAGCGGCCCAGATTGAGTCCAATCAAATGATCGCGTAAGTTGTAGGCGAACTCTTCAATCTGAAAGGCGAGTGGGTGAGACTCGATCAGCGCCATGCACTTGATGTAGTTGTGCGGCAGGCCGCGCTGCCGGGCGAGCGTTTGGAAAAGATCGCGCCACCAAAGAGCTTCTTCCGCCGACTCCGATTTCGGAATGTAAAAGCACAGCGGATGCTTCAGTGCCGCAGGATCGATGCCGTAAAAAATTCGCGCCACATCGCACAGCGACGCCGAGACGAGTTCGCCTTCAATCAGCCCCGCTTGGTTCAGGTGCAGGCCGCGCGGGCGCGTAAAAATAACGGTTTTTGCGGGCTTGATGGTAACCGTACGGTCGCGTTTCCTGTCGTGGTAGCTGAGTTCCCCGCGCAGGCAGGCCAGGACGTTGGCAACACCAATGGTGTGATGCGACCATTCGTTAACGCAAGAATCTTCCAGGTCCAGCATCACGCCGGGAGCGCCTGAGTTCAGCATCTTCACGCACAGTTCAGCGTCGTCCGCCGGGCCCGTCATTTGATTGCGTTGATCCTGGCACCATTCAGGAAGCGTGATCTTCCACCCGTTGCGCACCGTATCGGAAGGGAAGCGGTGCGCGGGCTTCTCGCCTTCGAGAGAGGCTTGTAATACCTCGACTCGCCGGAGCGCCAACTCCTGCTGACGCGGAGTGAACACGCGGTGCAGGGGCAAAAGAAATTCCATGAACCCCGCAGGCAGGTCGCGGGCAGGGTCAAAGCCGTCCTCTGGAGTATTGATGGGGTTCAGAAGGCTTGTCTCAGGAATCGAGATCGCGGTGGTCGTCATTCTTGGCGGCTCCTCAGGCGAATTTGCTAGAAGCATTGTGTTCGTAATACTGAACACTAATTCGCAATATGGGCGGATCGTATGTCGGTTCCGAAGTGAGGTCAAGGGCGTTGTTCAATAGGTAGAACATACATTCATTTTGTTGGCCGCCTACTGGTTTGCTACCATAACGATTTGGTATGTCTGCCGCCGCCGATTCTCCATCCGTCGCTGTTGAACGAGCTCTGGCTATGCTGGAGGCGGTTGCCCAGGAGCCGGAAGGCCTTAGCAACGCCGATATCAGCCGTAAACTCAAGATTCCTAAGAGTTCCGCCAGTTACATTCTCCGCACTCTGGAGAAGCAGGCCTACCTGAATCGCGACCCTGGGACGGGAAAATATCGCGTCGGACTGAAGATTCTGAGCCTGAGCCGCGGCGCGCTGAGCGGCCTCGACGTGCGCGAAGTGGCACTGCCCATCATGCGTCACCTGATGGAGAAGACTAACCTCACGTGCCATTTGGCAATCCTCGACGGGCCGGAGGCGGTCTACATCGAGAAGGTCGAACCGCAGGGATTTATCAAGATGGACACATGGGTCGGCCGCCGCATGCGTGTCCACGCCACGAGCGTGGGCAAGGCGCTAGTTGCCTACATAGCGCAAGAGAGATTGGAAAAGATTCTTGCCGATAGCGGTATGGAAAAACGCACGCCAAAGACAATTACCACTCCAGCGCGGTTGCTCAAAGATCTGGAAAAAGTGCGCGCACAGGGTTACGCCATCGACGATGAAGAGAACAACATGGGGGCGCGTTGTCTGGGAGCGCCGGTCTTCAATCAACATGGCGTGATTGAAGCCAGCGTGGGAGTGAGTGGAACCATCAACCAGGTAAACGCGCAGACGATTCCGCGAATCGTTGAGAACTTAAAAGATGCGGCGCGCCACTTGTCGATGCAACTGGGCTATCGGGCGCCACGGCGTGTTGGCGGGGGATAGTGCCCTTTCACTAGGATTGCGTGCGCTCATGAATCCAATCAACTCTGACTCGCTCGGTGAAATCCTGCGGCACTACGCCGATGCCGACGAATCCTCGCGCCTGCGCAGCGGATGGTTTCAGCTCGAGCAGGCTCGCACGCGGGAATTGATTCTCCGTCACCTACCTCCTGCGCCTGCGACCATCATCGACGCGGGCGGCGGGGCGGGAGTGTACGCGTGCTGGTTGGCGTCCCTGGGATATCAGGTTCACCTGATTGATCCAGTGTCGAAACATGTGGAGCAGGCGCGCGCCGCATCGGCGGAGCAGCCACAGTATCCGTTAGCGAGTGCGGAAGTGGGCGACGCCCGAGAGTTGCGGCAGGCGGAATCGAGTGCCGATGCCGTACTGCTCCTGGGCCCGCTCTATCATCTCGTCGAGCGCGAAGACCGTTTGCGTTGCTTGCGCGAGGCGCGCCGCGTGCTGCGTCCCGGCGGTTTAGTGTGGGGCGCAGGCATCAGCCGCTTTGCCTCTCTCTTCGATTCGCTCAGCAGTGGATTCTTCGACGATCCCGCCTTCGCCCCGATCCTGACACGCGATCTGGAAGATGGGCAGCATCGCAACTCGACCGGCAATCCTATTTATTTCACCAATGCATACTTCCACCGGCCGGGCGAATTGGCGCGGGAGTTCCTCGCCGCAAGCTTTCAAGTCGTGGAATTAGTTGCCATAGAAGGTCCCGGTTGGCTGGCTCGCGATTTCGTTCGCTTGTGGAATGACCCGGTGCAACGCGAGCGCTTGCTGGAAGTTGTCCGAAAAGTCGAGAGGGAGCCTTCGGTGCTCGGCGCCAGCTCGCACATCATGGCCATCGGAAAGAAATAGACGTGCTGCTTGGAGCGAAGAAAACGGACAGAAGCTAACACAAATGGGGTGGGCAATTCCCCACCCCACATTGCACACAGCTTAAAGGTCTTACTTCAGCAGCGCAGCCTTGCCGTGGAGATGCGCCATCCACGACCCATACGTGGTCGTGTCGTACCAAGTTCCCACCATGGTCGAACCGTCGGCGGAGATCGCCAGCACATTCGAGATAATGACCGTACTAGGGATGACCGCGCCATTACGCACCAGAGCGGCACGCAGCCAGCGCATGCCCGTCTTCGCACTCCAGATAAACGGCTGGCTGGTCCAGCTAAACGGATTGATGCTGGCGCCAATCACCACGCCGGCGTCGGAAACACCTGTGGCTACGCTCTGGTCGGTGGTATTTCCAGTCAGCACGCCCAACCCTAGCAGACCACCGGTTGCCGAGTAATAGAATGCACGCCCGTTTCCGGTGCTGTCCGTGACCTGACCGACAATCTGCGATCCGTCAGAACTTACGGCGATGGCCTCGCCCGGCACGTCTCCTAAGAACAGATCTGTGCTACCCGAAATCCAGCGCACGGGACGCCGAAAGCCCTGCGTAGGACTTTCGTAGAAGCCGACGATGGTGGATCCATCGGCAGAGATAGTGGTCGCGCGACTGCTGGCCTTGTCTGGATGTCCCAGGCCCACAATGCCCCCTTGCGCGGTCCACTGGAAGCCTTCCGCGCCCGGACAATACCAGGCCAGACCTACTACGGTGGACCCGTCGCCGCTCACTCCCCACGCATCGCCCCAACTAGTGTCCAGATTGCAACCTTCGGTAGGATGCCCCAGATCAACCCAGCCCGTCGCCGCTTGCCACATCGCAGGATTGGAGTTGCCGTCTGACCCATAGCGGCCACCCACAATTGTCTTGCCGTCGGCGGAGATTCCGATCGAGGAATTGAAGGTGTCTCCCAGTCCCAGATCGACGAAACCTCCCGCAGAAGTCCAACTGAAGATCTCGCCGCCGTAGTTCGCGGCCATTGCTTTGCCGTCTTTCGAAAGAGCAAAGTTCGACCAGGTTTGAATCGGATCGGGCAGCAGCTCAAACTGCACTTGAGCCCAAGCCGAAGCGGAGAAGGTTAACAGGGCACACCACACCAACGTTGTCCAACACTTTCGCATGATTCGAATTTTCCCCTAGGGTCAGCCCGGGCCGCGATCTCGAGCAAGATTTTTGTTGGGCCGTCCCGAACTCGCGGAACGTCCGGGTCTGAATGCAGGTAGAACCGAAGTGCCCCCAAACGGGGCAGGAAGGCCGGAAAACAATCTATCGGTTTATGTTAACGCTGTCAATATTTAAATGCCATGCCAGACAGGCGGTTTGGAAGGGCGCTGGTCTGGTCAAGAATTAAAGTCTGAGTTGCGATTCGGCTGTGCTCAGTACTTCACAATCGCAGCCAGCGACTTGGGATCGAGTGACGCGCCACCGACCAGGGCGCCGTCAATGTCTTCCTGCGCCATGAGAGCCGAAGCATTGTCGGGCTTCACCGACCCGCCGTAGAGAATGCGCAACTGTGCGGCAAACTCTTCGCCAAAAATTTCGGCGGCCTCGCCGCGGATTACCGCGTGCGCTTCGGCCGCAAGCTCCGGCGTGGCGGTCTTGCCGGTGCCGATTGCCCATACTGGTTCATAAGCTACGACTAGCTTCTCCGCTTTCTTCGCCGAAATGGCATGAAACGCGCGCACGCATTGCCGGCGCAGAACGTCATCGGTAAGGCCAGCCTCGCGTTCTTCGAGCACTTCGCCCACGCAGCAGATCGCTGTAAGCCCGGCTTCCAGGGCGGTCTTCAGACGCAGGTTCACGGTGTCGTCGGTCTCGCCGAAATACTGGCGCCGCTCGGAGTGTCCGACGATGGCATGAGTCACTCCCAAACAGAGCAACATCGCTGCCGATATTTCGCCGGTGTAAGCGCCATCCGCCTTCCAATGCACATTTTGTACTCCAATTGCGATATTCGAGCCCTGAACCGCTTCGATCGCGGTTGCCACATCGGTGTAAGGCGGGCAGACGACAATCTCGTCTCGAGTATGCCCGGCTGCCAGCGGCAGAAAGTCGCGAAAAAAATCGCGAGTTTCGTCGGGCGTTTTGTACATCTTCCAGTTGGCGGCAATTACTTTTTTTCTCATGGGTTGGTCTTTTCAATTCGGAATGCAACGGCGGTATTCAAACTGTGCAGCTTTTGGGCTGCGCGCTCATAGGCGCGTAGCGTCGAGAGGTCAAAAAGAACGAATCGAATCAAGCTGAGGTGGCTTGCAGAAGCCAGCGCATCCAGTGTGGCCGAAATTGCGATCGGTGCTGCTTCCGTCACCGGATATCCGAAGGCACCCGTCGAAATCGCGGGAAACGATAGGGAACTCAGAGCATGATCATCAGCAACACGAACCGATTCGCGATGACAACTGGCCAGAGCTTTAGCTTCGCCGTTTTCACCGCCGCGATAGATAGGGCCTACGGTGTGGATCACGTGCCTTGCCGTTAAATTTCCACCAGCAGTGATGACGGCCTTTCCGGCAGGCAGCCTTCCAATTTTGCTCACGATTTGCCTGCACTCGGCCAGAATGCTAGGGCCTCCGGCGTCATGAATCGCTCCATCCACTCCACCCCCGCCGAGGAGCGACGAGTTCGCTGCATTCACGATCGCGTCCGTCGTTTCCTCGGTAATGTCGGCCGGACCGTGGATCTCAATTGTCTTTCCATGCTCCAGCTTTCCACGGTCGAGCAGGAGCCGAGCTGTGAAGTTTTGCACGCTGGTGTCCAGAACGATCACTTCTTGTCCGTCAGAGCCTCGACTCCCGGCAGTTTCTTGCCTTCCAGAAATTCCAAGGAAGCGCCGCCACCAGTCGAGATGTGGGTAATCTTGTCGGCGACGTCGGCGGCATGGACTGCTGAAACAGAATCTCCGCCACCAACAATCGTTACCGCCCCAGCATTGTCGGCCACCGCATGCGCAATTTTGAACGTTCCCTTAGAGAACGCAGGAAGTTCGAAGACTCCCATGGGCCCGTTCCACACGATGGTACGGGCGCCAAAAATCTCCTCGGCGAACAGTTCGATGGTCTTGGGCCCAATGTCGAGTGCCATTTTGTCGGCAGGAATCGGCTGGCCTTCGTCAATCTTCTGAACGACCGCATTGGCCTCCACCTTGGATGCAACCAGGTGATCGATGGGAAGCAAGAACTTGATGTTGCGCTTCTTCGCTTCCGTGAGCAGTTGCTTCGCGAGGTCGATCTTATCCATCTCGACTAGCGATTTGCCGATCTCGTGTCCCTGCGCCTTCAGGAATGTATACGCCATGCCGCCGCCGACAATCAGCGTGTTCACCTTGTTCATCAGATTCTGAATCACGCCAATTTTGTCGCTGACTTTGGCTCCGCCCAGAATCGCGACGAACGGTTCCTCGGGATGCTGCAAGGCTTTCCCCAGATACTTGAGTTCTTTTTCCATGAGCAGTCCGGCAGCGGATTTCTGCGCGAACTTAGTGATACCAACGGTCGAGGCGTGCGCGCGATGCGCGGTCCCGAACGCATCGTTGAAGTAAAACTCGGCGAGATTCGCTAGTTGCCGGGAGAACTTCTCGTCGTTCGCTTCCTCTTCGGCATGAAAGCGCAAGTTTTCCAGAAGCAAGGTCTGGCCTATCTCCAATTTCGACGAGACTTCTTCGGCTTCAGGACCCACGCAATCCGGCGAGAAGCCAACGTTTTCGCCGCGTGCCAGTTCTTTATCGAGCAGCATGCGCAGACGCTCAGCGACAGGCTTGAGGCTCATCTTCGGATTGGGTTTGCCCTTGGGACGTCCCAGATGGGAAGCCAGAATCAGCCGCGCACCGTGGCGAAGCGCATATTCGATGGAAGGGAGAGTTTCACGGATGCGGGTGTCGTCCATAACCCGCCCGTCTTCGAGCGGCACGTTGAAGTCGACACGCATGAAGATACGATTGCCGTTGAGTGGCAGATCACGAATAGAGAGCTTGGACATTGGCTGGTCGTCCTTTGTTGCGGATTGTAGAGGATGAGGGTGCCCACCCTTGCGTTCTTTGCAAGGGTGGGTTCCACGAACGTCGTTACAGGCCTTTGCTGGCCATGAAGTTGATCAGGTCGCGCACGCGGTTGGAGTATCCCCACTCGTTGTCGTACCAGGAGATGACTTTCACGCAATTGCCGCCGACCACAAGAGTCATGGGTGCATCTACGATGGAAGAGAGCGGGTTGCCCTTGAAGTCGGACGAAACCAACTCTTCGGCTTCATAGCCTAGATAACCCTTCAGCGGCCCGGACTCCGATGCCTTCTTCAGGGCGGCATTCACTTCTTCCTTAGTCGTTTTCTTCTCGACCCACACCACTAGGTCGACCACCGAAACGTTCGGGGTCGGCACGCGCATGGAGAAGCCGTCGAGTTTTCCACCCAGTTCCGGAAGCACCAACTTCAGAGCCTTGGCTGCGCCCGTCGTGGTCGGAATCATGTTGAGCGCCGCTGCGCGCGCGCGCCGCAGATCTTTGTGCGGGAAGTCGAGAATGACCTGGTCGTTGGTATAGGAGTGAATGGTCGTCATGGTGCCGCTGACGATCTTGAATTCATCCTGCAAAACTTTGGCGACAGGCGCCAGGCAGTTCGTGGTGCACGAGGCGTTGGAGACGATGTGATGCTTGGCGCCGTCGTACTTGTCGTGGTTCACGCCGAGCACCAGCGTAATGTCTTCGTTCTTTGCCGGGGCCGAGATGATGACTTTCTTCACTGTCCCGCGCATGTGCTTCTTGGCGTCGGTGGCATCGGTGAAGCGTCCGGTAGACTCGACCACGACTTGCGCGCCAACGGATTCCCAGGGCAGAGCGGCAGGGTCTTTTTCTTTGAAAACTTTGATGGTCTTGCCGTCGACGGTGATGCTGTCGGCGCCGGCAGAAACTTCATTGTGCAAGTTGCCCAGAACCGAGTCGTACTTCAACAAGTGAGCCAGAGTTTTCGGATCGGTGAGATCGTTGACCGCGACAAAGTCGAGGTTGGGGTCTTTGAGCGAAGCGCGCAGCACGTTGCGGCCAATACGTCCAAAGCCGTTGATGCCAACTTTTATTGCCATTATTCCTCCGTGGGATTATGAAGGCGTATTCAGATTCGGCTGACAGTGACGTGTGAACTAATGATGGTAGCAGGAGAGGGGAATCGGCGTAAACGGCGACGGGTATTTTTGGGTTCGCGTGACCGTGCAAAGATCGGGTTGCCCTTATTAAAAACTCAATTCGATGTAGGTGTCAGTGCGCCACCACAGGAACGGAATCCGCGCCGCCCAATATTTGCGGTTGATGGTCTGCCGCGCGTGCGCGTGATCTGCCGGCGGCAGGATCCGCGCCGTGGCCGGATGCTCCGGGCCGGTGACTTTGCCGCGGATCGTGCTGGGCGCGACCTGTACCTGCGGATTATTCCGTATGCGCTTGGTCTTGCCCATATCGCTACGCGTCATGACGTAGAGCTTGCCATTGTCCTCTCCGAACCAGACCGGGGTCGCAACTCCGACTCCGCTCTTGCGGAAAGTTTTCAACGAAATGTATTTCTGACCTGAGATCGGTGCGGGAATTTGGTTTGGCATGAAGATATTCTAAAACGAAGTCGAGCGGCGGCAGGAATCGACAAACATATTTCCCGATTGCGACTACAGTCTCCTGTCATCGTTGGTTCCAATTCACCGCCGCAGATTGCTCCTGCGGCTGGAATGTGTTACAAGCCTGAACATGCGGAAATGGATGCGCGATCGCTTACAGCGACGCAAAAAGAAAGATCCGGAAGGCGCGCCTCAGGCAGCGCCCCCACCTTTGCAGCCAGCTTATTTCGAATCAGACCAGGCGCAGGCCTCACCCGAAATTGAAATTAAAGATGAAATCGAAGCCGAAACGCCGGTTGCGCCGGAACCTGATTTTGAGGCCGAGCCGAGCGGCGAAGAAGCTGCCATAGTTGAGGCGCCAGGGGACGGTGGAGTAAAGCCCACGCCAGAAGCTCGTCGCAGGCCGCAGGGCAGCGATCAAGGTCAACGAGGCCGTCGTCGCCGTGGAGGACGCGGACGAGGTGGGACAGGTCGCGAGCGAGCCGTAGCTCAGGCCTTCACTCCAGCAGCGGCCAAGGGAATCGTCCCAGCCATCCCCATAGAGGAAGAATCCCCTGAAGTTGACGCACCTGCTGCCGATGAAGTGTCCCCAGCGCCGGTTGCGCCTAAAATTCCCGCAGCCGTTCCAGTGGCCGCGCCGCGACCGCCCAAAGGCATTGTCGTTCTTGCCATCGGGTTGCCGGGTTCGGGCAAGAGTTCGTGGTTCAAGCGCCACAATCTTGCACCGCTATCGAGCGACATGATGCGTGCGCTGTTGTTCGACGACGTGCGCGAGCAGCGCTTTCAGGATTTGGTCTTCTCGAACCTGCGTTCGATGCTTAAGGGACGGCTCATTGCGAAGCGCCCCATGAATTATGTGGACGCTACAAACCTGACGCCGCAGGAGCGTCAGCACTGGATCAAGCTTGCGAAGGATTACAACTACGAAGTGCACGCCGTATTTTTCGATGTGCCACTCGACGTGTGCCTGGAGCGCCATCAGCGCCGCGACCGCGTTGTGCCGGAAGACATCATGCGCCGCATGGCTGCCAAGCTCAAAGCTCCGGATTTTAGCGAAGGCTTCGCAAAAATAACGGTAGTGCGGGTGAAAAAGAAAGACGACCAGCCATCGGCTTAAGGATCAAGGCGAGGCAGCCTGCTAAGCGGCTCGTCGCCGTTCTCGCTTTCGCTACGGATCGTCATAGTAATCTTCTGCTGGTTGGCGCTGTGCATCAGTTCGTCAATCTCCTCCGGACGCATGGACATACCCGCAAACGCTCCTAGCAGAAGCGGCAGACAAAGCAATAGCGTTCTTAGCCGATGTTTGATGGACACAATATCCTCCCGCGCCACTCATGAGCGGCATGCGCGATAGGACGCGCGCGCGACCCTCGCACGGCGTCGGTTCAATTCATTTGGTGTCGATTCCGGAAAGGACTTCAGCCGAGAGGAGGCGCTCGGCAGCCAATCGCACTGAGATGGGATTGGGTGGGAATAGCAATGTCTTCGGGCTCAACAAATGCGATAAGGATGGCGATAAACGCAAGGACGACGAAGACTGGAGCGCGGATTGCCCACAGTAGCCCCACGCCGCTGAAGGGGATGAACGCAGCCAGACTCACGCTCGTGAGGAGTAAGAACGCTACGAGCCGGCGTTGTGGAATCATCGTTTCAACCTTGTTTGATCGTACACCCAGCGCCTGGAGTTTCCAGTGCAGCGGAAGCCGTCTTAGCCTTTCAGATGCGGCAGCAATTCCTTGAACGCCGTGGAACTCGACGACTGCATTAATTCATAGATCATCATTTCAGTCGAAGAGATCACAGCCCCGGCGGCGCGCATGCGATCCAGGCCGATCTTCCAGTTCCATTCTGTGCGTGAGGCTACCGCGTCCGACGCCACGTGCACCAGATATCCATCGCGCAGTGCTCCGAGCGCCGTTTGCGCCACGCAGATGTGGCTCTCCATGCCGCACAACAGCAGCGTATTGCGATTGCCAGGCAGGCGCTTCAGCAGGCTGCAAAATGCGTCGCTGGCGAAGCACGAGAACATATGCTTGTCGATCGGATCGCTTCCGGCCAATAGGGAAGCGACCTCGGGCACAATTCCGCCCAACCCCTTCGCGTATTGCGTGCTCACCAGTGCCGGAATCTTCAAGACGCCCGCCGCGCGGATGAGAAGTTGGGAATTCCGTACCAGTTCGTCCTTCTTAAAAATCGGCGGCAGTAGCTTCTCCTGAATGTCGATGATGACGAGCGCGCACTGCTCGGCTGCGAGCGGCTGGCGCGCCATTGCGGCGTAGTCGGAGGAAGAGGCTGGGGCGTTCTCGAAAGCGGTGATCATGCTGGCTCCTGGCGAATAACGAAGGCTTGCAAGAATTCTAGCCTGCCACGCGATCGTGCGGAACTAAATCAGCCCACGCTTTGTTACTTCGCATGTTGATATTGACCGGAATTCGCTCGGACAATAGAATCAACACAGGACGGAGTCTCTGTCCGGCCGCGTAACCACGCTGCCCCCTCGTTCAACGGCTAGGACACCTGCCTCTGGAGCAGGTTATCGGGGTTCGAATCCCTGGGGGGCAGCCAAATAATCTGCCGACTAACTGTCCGGCTTTTCCTTTTGAACCCGCCGGCTCATTCCAACCCGGCCCTCCATCCATCTATTTGGATTGCACTTCGACACCTTCAGCCAGATTCATGGCCCGACTTCCCTGACTGCCAACCTCAATCTTCCGGCCATGAGGCACGTATACGGCAATCACTCCCGGCTGTGACCAATCCAAATCCCATCCGTTCTCGATGGCCAGAATAGTGTAGGAACCGGGAACCACATTGCGTAAAGCAAAAGTGCCATCCAGGTCGCTTTGGTCTCGGCGGAAGAGGTCGCGATCCAAGTCCGGATTTTTTGGGACCAGAACCACCATCGCTCCGGCGAAAGGTTTTCCCGCACGCTTCGCGGTTCCTTCTATGTCCGAGCTGCCGCCGATTAATGTGAGAGAGACCGAAGGCGCCGATCCGGCTGCCACGGTCAACCAGTGTCCCGTTATGCTTGCGCCGTCATTCACCATATGCGCTATCGAGTAGGGCTTTGGAGTACCCCACAACAGCACTTCATAGCGGCCCGCAGGCATTCGCGAGAGTTCCGCTTTTCCTTTGGCATCAAATTGCTGCCAACCTGCGAGCAGTCGATGCCCGGAGCGCAAACCTACTGCGAGATGCTCGGGGAGAGCAATATCACCTTGCATTTGTGCTGAAAAATTTACGTTACTGAGAGCTTCACCGCTGGAGGTGTCGATTTCTTCTCCGTCTTTTCCCAGCTCGACTCCGTTCATTTGAATGCCTGCCCCTTGTCCGTCGATATGCACGTTGTAGCGCCCCGCAGGAATGCCCGTCACTTCCACGAGCCCTGGCGAGACCATGCGTACCCCATCGCTCTGAAGGAACGTGGAACCGTCAAAGGTGGGTTGCTCCAGTCGCGGAAACTCGAATCCATTATTTTCATTTTTCGGCACGCGAAAAAGCAGACGCAGCGATGGAACGGGATTCAAGTGAATGTCCATTTGCAGGTGCTCGCCTCCGCGGATCGGAATCGGCGTAGCATCGTCCGCCTCGGTCACGTCGGAATAATAAGTGACCGGATAAGCCACATCGAGAGATCGGTCAACATTTGCAGTTGCCTCAGATTGATCCTGCGATCCGGAATCCGTCGAATTAGAATTTGCCGGGGTCGAATTCGGCGGTGTCGAATTCGGATGCACGGCGTACCAGGGCTTCGCGCTGGCTGAAATAAAAAACGTGCCGGGCGTTAGTGAGGTAATCTCGTACGATCCCTGATCATCAGTTTGAGTCGTATGAGATGGACGAATCTGATCCACACCTCCGCTGTGATCGTCGTAATACGAGGTCACAGTCGCGTTGCGCACCGGGTCGCCGAACTCGTCGAGTACCTTTCCGGCGATGATTGCCATAGGCGCAAGGCGCAACACCAGAGTCTCAGTTTCCAGACCCGCGCCGGTGACGATGGCTGTGGAAAACTGGTCATGCTGGTCGTACGCAGCGGGAACGAATCCGCGCTTCTGCCCCACCAGCGAATACTTTCCGGCCGCTAGCCCGCTGAACTCAAACTTCCCATCTTCAGACGTAATCAACCAACGAGGTTGCCCTCCCTTCACGTCACGAACAGATATCCTGGCTTGGGCGAGTGGATGGCCATCCGTCTTGCTCACGACCGTGCCAGCGATTCTGTACCCGCCAACCGCAATTCCAGCCTCCGGAACATTTGCCGTTTGCGGCGCAGCCAATGCTGTCGCGCCAGACAGAGACAAAGCTATCATCGTCGTCAGGAAGAGCGAGCGGGCTGAGATTGAGTAAGTTATCATAGTTACTCGGTGTCGGAAATCTGCAACTGTACGGTCGCTTTCTGCCCCGCAGTCAAGTGGACCACCTGACCTTTGTTCTCATAAGCTTTCATCGACTCGGGGTCGCGATAAGGTATATTCCGCTGCTCGGTTTTGAAGGCCAACACGCGATACGCTCCAGGCGGGATTTGCCCGGAGAAGGTAGTCTCAGTTGGCGTGATTGCCAATCCAAACTGTTGAAATTCTCCCGGGCTGTCCGCTAAAGGCACGCAATATACAGCCGCCGACTGTCTCCACGCCACGGGAGAGGCTGTCGCCAGACCTGAAGGAGGGGCTGGCTGAGAGGGTACTCCTGCAATCGTGCCTTCGATCTGTGCCATGTCATCGCGCACGGTGATCTCGATTGGAGAATTCGATCCCGCAGTTACGACCAGCGGCTCACGCAGCAGATCGACTCCGCTCATAGTTGCGCTGGCGACATATCCGCGATTCGAATGTAGCCGTAACCAGTAGCGCCCTGCAGCAAGATTCTCAAGAACCAGTGCCTCGTCGTTCGGTCCAGTAGGCGAGCGAAGCTGTGCAATCCTATGCGGTGCAAAATCATCGGCAGGTTCAACATAGACGTTCAGATACTTTCGAGGTCCATAGAGAGATCGTAGTCCGAGACGCGCTGTAGAAAATCCGTCATCCTTGGACGTGAACTGCTCCATAACATTCAAGTTGAGCGAGGCATTCGGCGTAAGCGCCAGGGGCGGGCCTTCGACCGCCGCGCCCGCAACCGCGATACTCACCGCGCCGGCGGCCGAGTTCTGACCATACGTCGACGCCTCCACCAAATAATTTCCGCTGGGCAACTGGCCCACAATAGTTTGTTTTCCCGGATTGTTTCCAAGGGAATATCCGGGCCCACGATGCCCTTGCACCGAGACCGTGATGTTCATCCCGACGTTTGCTTCCGCATTCAGCACCGGAATAGTCCCACCGGGAAGCGTGCCCGTTGGATCGTTGTCCATCCACTCGCGAGTCAATAATTTGTACGGGCCGGGCGGCAAGTCGGCAAAACGGAACTCGCCATTTGAGTTGGTTCGTGTTTCGCTCCTCTGCACCCAACGGGGAAGACCTTCCTGGACTTGCTTGGAAAAGATCTGTACGCTCACGCCGTTTGCCGCTTCGCTTGCGGAGAAAACAACCCGGCCTGTGATCAAAGCTTCCGGCATGAGAGGAATTGTCACTTCGTTGCCGGGAACCGCCTCAATCTGATTCCTCTCATTCGGATCGTCCAGAAATCCCGGCTTGCGAGCCATTAGTGAAACGGAACTGGCCGATCCTCCATAAGACGCTACTTGGACAGGTTGACTCTCAAAGCCAAAACTATTGTCAGTATCGCTGTCGACCTTGCGCAGGGCGAACTCAAAATGTCCCTCACTATCGGTCAGCATGGCGAACCGGTTGTCCGCAGAGTAGACGAGGGCGCGACCAATCGGAGCGAGCGTGGTGGCGTTAATCACGGTCCCGCGAATATTGCGCGGTTGCGTATCAGGCTGCAGGGCTTGGCCACTAGCTTGCCCAGCGAGGATGCACGCTGCCAGAAGAACGAGTAAATGCGGGAGTTTGTTTCGCACCGTTCGGCTAATTTGACTTCTTTTCTGGGCGTCGCGTCAATCCCGAGGTGCGGTTTGCAAAAAAAACAGAGGCCAATGCTTTCAAATTCCGTCAATCCTCGCAAGTGCGACAGATCCGGTGCGCGGTATGCGGTATGAGGTGAGTGGAGAGCCACAGAGTGCGTTCGAATCCCGCTGACGCTTTTCTCAACGACAACTTCTTCGCTCTCAACGGCATCCCACATCAATCAGCGTTCGAGAGCCTTCAGCAATGGTGGTGCCTCGTCGTAAGGCCACGATCGGAGTCGAGAACATCACCTTCATGCGTCTATCAGTCTTGCTTTTACTGTTCACCGCGGTGTCGGCTTTCGCACAAATATCCCCGCAAGGCCCGCAGCCCTCTTATGAAGGTCAGAATGTTAGCGTGATTGCGCTGATTTCCAATCCCCACCGTGATGTTCAACCGCTTTATGCCGTAGTTTCGCAAAAAGCTGGCGAGCCGTACTCGGAAGCAAAGATTCAAAGCAGTATCGCAGCGCTGGAAAAAAGCGGTAGTTTTCCGAAGGTCGAAGTTAATGTCATTCCGGAGATTTCCGGATTGCGGCTGAATTTTCTTCTGGAGCCCGCCTACTATCTCGGCGTGGTGGGATTTCCAGACGCGACGCAGTACTTCTCCTACACTCGGCTGTTGCAGGTGGTCAATTTTGAAGACGAAGATCCCTACGACCCCTCGCGCATTCCCGGGGCGGAAATCGCGCTTCGCGACTTTCTGCATCGCAATGGATACTTCCTGGCAGAGGTTCACGCTGAACCTACCATCGACGACGCGCACCAACTAGTAGACCTGAAGTTTGCGGTGACGATGGGGAAGCAAGCTCGCATTGGATCAGTAAGAATCGATGGCGTCGATGCATCTGAATCCACGCGGCTGTTGAAGACTGCGCGCTCTCTTCGAGCTAGGCTCTCAGGTGGTCTGCTGAAATCCGGCAAGCCCTACGCACCAGAAAGAATTAGCAGCGCGACCGCGCTGATGAAAAGAATGCTGCTGCGCCAGCATCGGCTGGCCAGTACGATCCACGAGCTTCCACCGGAATATCACGCCGAGACCAACCGGGTCGATATCTCATTCACAGTCGCCGTGGGACCATTGGTGAATGTGCGTTTAACGGGCGCCCGCCTCACGGCTGTTCCTTTTCTCGCTTCACGCGAAATGAAGAGGCTGATTCCGATTTACTCGGAAGGATCTGTCGATCAGGACCTGGTGGACGAAGGCCAGCAAAATCTAATTGATTACTTTCAGAAAAAGGGATTCGCTGACGTTAAGGTCACCACGACCTTCCAGAAAGATACAAATCAAATTCTAATCGCCTATCAGATTGATCGTGGACAGAAGCACAAGGTCAGTCGCATACGTTTCCAGGGGAACCACGAGCTGTCCGAGAAAGAGCTGCTACCCGTGGTCACGGTGCGCAAGGCGCATATTTGGACGCACGGCAGCGTGAATCAGGTTTTGTTGAAACAAAGCGCATCGAATCTGGAAGGACTGTATCGCGACCACGGTTTTGAGGATGTAAAGATCACACCACGCACTGTTGACCGGGAGCCATCAATCGAGGTCGAGTTCGATATTCAGGAAGGCCAGCAGACTCTGGTCGAGGATGTTCGGGTTTCAGGAAACCAGCACATTACTAACGGGCAACTGACCGCTCCCATCGGCTTCCAGCTTCGCGCTGGAACGCCATTTTCTCCTAAAAAGTTGGCTGAGGATCGAAACCGAATCGCAGCAAATTATTTGAATGGCGGATACCTTAATGCTGAGGTGAAGGCGACCGTTAGCAAGAGTCCGAGTAATCCGAATCGCGTTATTGTTTCCTATGCCATTAATGAACACCAGATGGTGCGAACTGGCGAGGTTGTGTATCTCGGGCAGGATCGTACACGACTCTCAATAATCAAGAAGGCTGCGCTGATCCAGCCCGAAACGCCTATGCGGCGTGGCCAACTACTGGAGGCGGAGAGCCGGCTCTATGATCTGAACATCTTTGACTGGTCGAGCGTGGGACCGAGCAAGCCGATCACAGATCAAAGCGAAGAAGAAACGCTGGTCAAAGTACATGAGGCCAAACGCAACGAGCTGACCTACGGATTCGGCTTCGAGGTCTCGCACCGGGGTGGAAACGTTCCCGGCGGTAGCGTCGCCATTCCCGGCGGCGGCCAGACCATCGGGTTGGGAAATAACCAAATTGCTCCCAGCCAGTCCACGTTTGCCAGCCCGCGTGGTCTGGTCGAATACAGTCGCCGGAATATGCGCGGCCTCGGCGAGACCGCAAGCGCTTCGATCCTTCTTTCGCGGCTTGATCAGCGGGCGATCACGAGCTACGCACAACCTCACTTCATTGGCTCAAACTGGAGCTCGCTGACCAGTTTTTCCGTGGAGCGTACCACCGAGAATCCTTTATTCGCCGCCGGTTTGGGAGATCTCTCCTTCCAGGTCGAGCGGCTGATCAGCTCAAAGAACAACACGCGGTTGCAGTTACGCTACGATTTGAACAAAACGTCTCTGTCGCACCTGCTGGTTCCAGAGCTTGTGCTGCCGCAGGATCGTAACGTCATTTTGTCAACATTATCCGGGACGCTGATCCGGGACACCCGCGATAAGCCGCTCGACGCGCATCGCGGATCTTACTCCACCGTCGATCTCGGTATCACGCCGACGGCATTCGGATCGAGTGCAAACTTTGCCAGGTTCTTCGGACAATATGCCTACTACAAGCCGATTCACTCGATCGTCTTTGCCAACAGCATCCGGCTGGGTCTGGCAAAATCATTCGCTGGGAGTTTTGTCCCCACCAGCCAACTCTACTTTTCTGGCGGCGGCAATTCCCTCCGCAGCTTTCCCATCAACGAAGCGGGCCCGCAGCGCATCGTACCCTTCTGCAACGTTCTGCAAAATCAGACGGGATGCGTGAACATTACGGTTCCCGTGGGTGGGCGGGAGCTTTTCATCTTGAACTCCGAGATGCGATTTCCGCTGGGAATTATGAAGGCGCTGGGAGGTGTTGTATTTTACGACGGCGGCAATGTGTACAGTGCCATCAGCCTGCCCAATTTCCTCAACAACTACACCAACACCGTTGGAGTCGGCCTGCGATATGCGACTCCGATTGGTCCTATCAGGATTGATATAGGTCACAATCTGAATCCGGTGCCGGGAATTAATCCAACGCAGTACTACATCACGATTGGGCAAGCTTTTTAGGGATTCATGAGCACCAAGAGAAAAATCGTTTGGATTGTCTCGTCGGCGGCGGCACTGCTTCTAATCGCGGTGGTCGGCGGATATTTGTATTTGGCAAGCAGCAGTTTTCGACAGTATGCCCTCAGCAAAATCATTCAGTCGGCGAATGAAGCGACCGGCGGCAGAGCCGAGATTGGCGGCCTTAACTTCAGCTTGTCCAAGCGTACGGTCCATCTCTACAACGTGGCCTTCCGCGGCACTGAAGCAGCCGGCCAAGCGCCATTACTGCATCTGGATGAGCTGACTCTTACACTGGGCATTCAGTCGTTGCTCCACCGCAAAGTCACGCTGCACGAACTTCTAATCGAGCATCCCGTTGCGCACATTCAAGTCAGCAGCGATGGCAGGAATAATTTTCCACAAAGTCCTTCCAGCCAAAGCAGCAACCAAGCTAGCATTTTCGACTTGGCGATCGGCCATGTACAACTGACGCGTGGTGAAATCTATTACAACGACACGAAGACTCCGCTGGAAGCCGACGTCTGCGACCTCGGCACCGACATTCATTATGAATCGCTGGCCCATCGTTATCGAGGATCGATCTCATACAGCAACGGGCGCGTGCGCTATGCTGACTATTCTTCGATGCAACACAGTCTGAATCTCGCCTTCAGCGCGACGCCGGATCGCTTCACGCTCGAATCGGCAAAGCTGACCGCTGGATCGTCCACCTTGGTGACTCACGCCGAAATTCTCGACTATGCCGACCCGAAAGCCAATGTTGACTATGAGGCACGTGTGCATGCGCAGGACTTCACGTTCGTGGCCCCGATGGCCGCGCCTTCGGGAGATATTTCCGTAACAGGCAAGTTGCGCTTCGAGCAGAAACCGAATCAACCGTTGCTTACTGGAATTGCGGTCACTGGAGAGATCGCCAGCTCTGCGCTCGCAGCCGCGGCCTCTGGACGACGGATAGAGATTCACGATCTGCATAGCACATATCAGTTCGCCGAAAACACTTTACGCGTGAGCGGGATCAGAGCCCAAACCTTCGGCGGTTCCCTCGATGGCGATTTCGAAATACAAGCTGTGGCCACCACTCCAGTCTCACGACTGCGGGCGTCACTGCATAATATTTCCTTGCGGGCGATTCACGATGCGTTGCACAGGCCGGAACTCAAGACAGTGGCACTCTCGGGCACGCTCAACGGCGCCGGGGAAGCATTGTGGACGGGAAGTGTCAGCAACGTGCGCGTTCATGCTGATCTGACTATTCGAGCCGGGGCCAGCCGTACCTCGAATCGTTCCGGCGAAGTTCCGCTCGACGGAGCAATTCATGTGACGTACGACGGCCCGCGACAAAGCCTGGCTCTGCACGAAACCACGATTCGCATCCCTTCTGCAACCCTTACGGCACAAGGCGAAATCAGTGCTCATTCCAATCTCCTGCTTCAGCTTTCGGCTAGCGATTTCCATCAGCTTGTGATGCTGGCTTCCTCTTTGAGTACGAGCCAATGGGCGTCTCCAGCAGTCTCCGGTTCCGGATTACTCACCGCGACCGTACATGGTTCCATGCAGAAGCCTGTCATTGCCGCGCATTTCAACGCTCAACATTTACAAGTCGAAGGCAGCGAGTGGTCGAACGCAGCCATGGACATCCAGGCGAACCCTTCGCAGCTTGCTTTGCAGAATGGATCGTTGGTCAACGCGCGACAGGGCAAAGCAAACTTCAGCGCAAGTGCGGGATTGCAAAATTGGTCCTACACTCCATCCAGTTCGATCCAGGCGACTCTCGAGGTGCAGCACTTGCAGATCAAGAGTCTGCTCCAGTTAGCGAAACAGAATTATCCGGTTGCCGGCGATCTGTCGGCCAACTTGTCCCTACATGGCACTCAACTCGATCCCGTGGGATCGGGAACGGCTCAAATCGCCAATGCCGTAGCCTATGCGGAGCCATTGCAAAGGTTGACATTGAAATTCAAAGCCGAAAAAGGTCAAGTTGTTTCCACAGCGAACCTGACGTTGCCGGCAGGCGCCATCGATGTAAATCTCGACTACACGCCGAAGACCAAGGCGTACACGGTTCGGCTCAACGCCCCAGCCATCGTGCTGCAAAATTTGCAAACGATACGTGCCAGAAATGTTTCCCTCACAGGAACCGTGAACGCATCGGTGACCGGCCAGGGCACACTCGACGATCCGCAATTTGATGCAATTGTGCGAGTGCCTGAACTCCAGCTCCAACAAGGTTCTATCTCAGGGCTGGACGGCGAAATTCATCTGGCGCAGCATCGTGCAGATATCACTCTGGATTCGAAGGTGTCGGAGGCTTTTATCAAAGCGCGCGGCCACGTCGATCTAGTGGGCGACTACTACACCGACGCCGCCATCGATACCAGTCAGGTTTCCCTCGCACCGCTGTTGCAAGCTTATCTTCACAACGTGCCGGAAGGATTTCAGGGCCAGACGGAACTACACGCGACCCTTAAAGGAGCATTAAAAGATCAGTCCAAGCTCGAAGCGCATCTTTCGATACCGACTTTAAACGCTAGCTACAAATCGCTGCAAGTCGGGCTCACCGCGCCCATTCAGGTGGACTACGCAAACTCCGTCGTTACTCTACAGCCCACCGAGATCCGCGGTACGGATACTAATCTTCGTGTCGAGGGCCGGCTTCCATTGGCCGGATCTGAATCCCCCACGGTGACGGCTCAGGGTTCCATCGACGCCAAGCTCCTTCAGATTGTTTCGCCTGACATTAAAAGCTCAGGGATGGTCTCGCTCGACGTTCATACCTCCGGCTCCGCTAAGAGTCCAATCGTGCAAGGGAAAGTGCAATTCAAAGACGTTACTATGTCTACCTCTTCGGCGCCCCTTGGAGTCGAGAAGCTAAGCGGCATCGTTGATATCGCCAGTGACCGTTTACAGATCACTAATATGACCGCGCAAGTCGGAGGCGGGCAGATTTCGCTGGGCGGCTCCGTCTCCTACCGGCCCGCCTTGCAATTCAACCTGGCGCTCCAGGGGCACTCGGTACGTCTTCGCTATCCAGACGGCCTAAGGACGCTTCTCGACAGCAATCTCGCTTTCACCGGAACTACAGAGAAATCCACGCTCAGTGGGCGCGTTCTAATCGATAGCCTATCGTTCACGCCCGATTTTGATCTGGCAAAGTTCAGCGACCAGTTTAGCTCCGGCACAGCGCCTGCCTCGCCAGGATTCGCCGACACGGTCGGTCTCGACATTGGTGTGCAGTCTCAGGATCGCCTCAGCGCCACCAGTTCTCAAGTGAGCATTGAGGGCAGAGTTGCGTTACGAGTTAGAGGCACAGCCGCTGAACCTGTCATCACAGGCCGAACTAATCTAAGTTCTGGGGAAGTCTTCTACAGAAACGTTCGCTATCAATTGCAGCAGGGGGTGATCACCTTCGACGATCCCAACGAAACCCGCCCGGTGCTCAACCTCTCGGCCACAACAACTGTGGAGCAATACAACCTTACCCTTACCATTCGCGGTCCGCTCGACAAGCTCACGACCGCCTACATGTCGGACCCGCCGCTTTCCTCTGCCGACATCATCAATCTCATCGCTCGCGGCAAAACCACGCAGGAAGCCGCTGCCAGCAGCCAGAGCACCGATTCGATGATTGCATCGCAGGCAGCAAGCCAATTTAGCGGGAGTGTGCAAAAGCTCGCGGGCCTTTCCAGTCTCTCGATCGATCCCGTGATCGGCGGAGGAAATTCCAATCCTTCTGCCCGAGTCGCAATCCAGCAGCGCGTGACCAGGAACTTTCTCTTCACCTTTTCAACCGACGTCTCGCAACCCGGCAGCGAGATCGTACAAGGCGAATATCAGATCAACAAGCGATGGTCGGTGAATGTTGCCCGCGACCAATTGGGAGGAGTTTCCGTCGATGGTCGTTACCATAAGAGGTTCTGATCTTCTAAATGTCCAGGACTTTGATTATGCGGCGAGGTCTGCTTGATCGGAACCTGTCGTTTTGCAGTAAAGATTGGCCAACAATTACTCGGCTCTGAACTTCCTTTAGGCAGTGCGGAGCTTTCTACTTCGTCGGCCTATGCGGCTTTGCGTGTTTGCGCCGCTTTATGTGCGGCTCGGCTGCGATTGTGTTGTCCGCGCTTGGCTGCGGATTGCTTCGCTTGACGTGATAGCGATTCATGACTCGCTGCCTTACGCGATTCTTTGCGAAGCGCGGCTGACGTGGCACGAGACCGTCGCGCCGAAGCCTTATGATTCTTCTCTTTTGATGCGCGCGTATCCTGCTCTGCTTTTTTTCGCGTCGAAGCAGAAGCCGATCCTTTTGGCGCTGGCAGTTTTACTCCTGCGCGCCGAGCCTTTGACAATCCAATGGCAATAGCTTGTTTTGAAGAAGCTGCACCATGCTTTCCTTCGCGGATGTGATGTACTTCTTCGCGGACGAATTCTCCGGCTTGCGTCGAGGGACTCTTGCCCTCGCGCGCGTCTTCCCGTGCACGGTCCAGCGTTTCCTGATCTGGCATCTCAGATAATCCTCCGATCTGTGCGCAAACTACGGCCAGTCTGCGCTGCCAGCGCTCCGTTGGCCATACTGCGTTCGCAGTAAAAGCAGCCGGAAATCGGGCTATAAACCCGGGCGAGGTTTTTGCGTAGTACGCCGTGCATCCGCAATCGATTGGTTGATCTTACAAAGGGAAGAAGATATAGCCTTTATTCAATGCAGATGCACTTGGGACGGTGATGGTGGGATCGTGGAAAGGGGAGCTGGGTTCACTCAGACCATGGTAAGGTCGCGAGGAAGGCCGGGAGAACTCCGTGCCGGGGGTACGCGCCGTTCAACGCTTCTGGTATGGGTGGAAGATGTAGTCCTTCGCCTTCACGGCCGTGTGGCACGCGTGTCCGCAGTCTGAGAGGCTTTTGGGATCGGCAGTGAACTTGTCCGATGCGGCGTCGTAGTTGAACACCGCGTATCCCCACCCGGCGCTTTTCGGAAATCTCTTGCTGTCCTTTTCGATGACGAAAGCCTGGGTAAAGACGTCTGGCACATCCACGACGAAGGGGGCCTCAGTGCTCTTCTTCGGCTTCCACTGGAGCTTCGCGACCATGGAGCCATCCGGGAAAGGCTGGCCGTTGCCCGGAATGCCGGCCTTGTACGCCTTGATCATGGTCGGATTGGCGACAATGACCTTGAGCACTTCGTCGGTCCGCGCGGAAGAGACCACCGACCAGTCCTCGTATCCCCTGAAGTCGGAGAACGCGATTCCGCTCGGCGATTTCAGCGAGTACTTGTCCTGCGCGTAAAGGGCCGCGGCGCAGAGGACGGCGAGCACTGCCGTGGCGATCGCAATCGTGAGCTTGCTCTTACGCTCCATGGTTGATCCTTTCTCTTAACCGGGATTTCTATTTTGGCTGCTGGATTGCGCAGAGCATACCACATCCCTAATTCTTGATCCTCCGAAGCGCTGTTTTTTCTCCGGGAGCCTTCTTTTGCCGCTGCCAAGCGCCAAAGTCCACCACCGAAAAAACCGAAAACCGGAAACTGCTTCTTTTATGAAAAAGGAAGGCGGTGCGGGTTAGAGCGTGGCCATCCGTCGCTGAACAAACAGGAAATAACCAGCCTAGACGCTCATCACGCGCCCGCGCATTTCGTTGGTAGTAATCAACTGCACCAGAGAATTCACGGTGGCGAAAACCGCCATCATCGACGCGCCCACCACAATCAGCAGAGCTTCGCTCACCGGCAGCGACTTCGACACCGCAAAACCGGCAATTCCCGCGCCCAGGCAGGCCAGAGCGCCCAGGGCAACGAATCCCTTTCTTCTGAAATTGCCCGCGGTTGCGATGCTCAATGATCCGACAATCGAACCCAGTCCCATCAGCGCCAGAAGATTCCCATAGGTTTCCGGACCGCGATGGAAAATGTCTTTCACGAATACAGGAATGTAAGTTCGCATGGGCATGCTCAATGCGGTCATGCAGAAAGCCAGGGCAATGAGCGCTTCCATGGAATTTTGCTTGCGCGCGAATTGAATCCCCTGCTTAAGGCTGGCAAACATTGTCTCCGTCGTCTTCACCGGCAGGAAGCGGGCCTTGATGATCCAAAGCGACACAATGGGCGCCAGGAAGGAAAGGGCATTCAGCCCGAAGCACCATTTTTCACCCAGTTTCGCCAGCGCCTGCCCGGCGAGCGCTGGTCCAACCATGACCGCTACATTGAACTGAATGGAGTTCAACGCGATGGCGTTGGGCATGTCGTCTTTCTCGACCAGCGTGGGAATCAACGCCTGGTATGCCGGACCGCCGAAAGCCTGCGCCAACCCGGAAATAAACGACAAGCAAAGAATATGCCAGACATGCACCGTGCCGGTCGCTACAAGAACTGTAAGTATTGCAGCCGTCGCCATTTGCACATACTGCGAGCCCAATAGGATTTTCCGTCGCTCCATCCGGTCGGCGACCACACCGCCGATTAGAGAGAAAAGGAAAATGGGAATGCCACCGAGAAATTGATCGAGAGCGAGCAGAAACGCCGAATGGCTGAGCCGATAGATCAACCAGCCCTGCGCCACAATCTGCATCCACGTGCCGATGCTGGAAGTGCAGGCACCGACCCACATCAGGCGGAAATCGCGATATTGAAATGCTTTAAAAACGCGGCGGATCAACTTAGCGGATCTCCATGGCGCGAGAAAAAGCTCTGCAAGAGCCTACCATGAGCATTGGACTCGCTGGGGACCACAAAGGAAGCGAAAAACTGTATGAATATGTTCGGTGCGGTGCGCTGAGAGGCCGTGGGCTTCAGCTCTTCTTCTTTTTCGTCGTCGCCTTCGGTTTCAGCAACTTCGCGTATTCGTAGCTCGCTTCCAGATATTTCTGAAGTTCCTTCGTATTCTTCAACAATCCGTCCGGGACGGTCACATATTCCTGCATCACTACGCCGTATGCCTCGAACAGGGTCGTCTTATGCTTCTTCAGAAACTCTGCTCGCTTGTCTTCGGGAAGCCGAATCGCCAATGTCTGCGATTGATGGAGCAGGGTAAACATATTGCCATTCAACGAGGTATAAGGATTCGCCGCGCCTTTTCGTTCGATCTCAGGGATCGTTGCGATCAGACTATCGTACAGTTCTACTTGGGGAGTCCGCAGTGAACCCTTTTTTGCCTTCGCCATAGTGATTCCTTTCAGGAGTCCTTTGAAGAACTCCAGAATCGTATCTCAGCTTTCGTATCAGGGTATGTCTTCAGGCATACCTCAAGCGCAGCATTATCAATCGCGCCTTCAGGCGCTGCGCTCAGGCAATCGTCGAAGATACACTACCCACCACCGGCAAATTGTCAAAAAACCTTGGGAGTATCCGCCTCGTCCCAGTGGCGTCGCACCCATGCTTCCGGTACCATCGATGACCGGGAAGAACATCGCTCAAACTCATGCTGAAGAATCGCGCTTTTGCACCTTCGATGTTGCTGATCGCATGCCTGGTCACCTGCTCCGTATCGACGCTCGCGGTTCCTGCAAATCCCAATAGCGGACTGCAAACCGTGATCGTCCCCGTTGCCAACATGTATTCGCGCCCCAGCGATCAAGCTGACGTAGTCTCGCAGGCGATCTACGGAAGCAACGTCAAGCTGGTGACCGCCCGCGGAGAGTGGTCCAGAATCGAAACTTCAGATCACTACAAGGGATGGCTCCCGAGCCGCAACCTTCGCATCGTGCAGAGCGGCAGCGGATATGCCACTTCCGGACAAACCGTCCAAGTGGAAAGCCTCTTCGCAAATCTGTACCGCGAGACTGACATCACACGCCACAAGCCTGTGCTTAGTATCCCCTTCGAGGCGCGCTTGGAAGTGATCGAGGAAGGGAAGGGCAACAGCAAAGAAGAAGGCTGGCTGAAAGTTCATCTGCCCGACAAGACTACAGCTTGGATTCAGTCGAGCGATGTCGTCTCCGATCCAAAGCCTGTGACGGTTTCGGAGTCCATCGAACTGGCGAAGCGCTTTCTTGGCTTGCCTTACTTATGGGGAGGGCGTTCCAGCTTCGGCTATGACTGCTCGGGTTTCACTCAGATGTTGCTTCGCGCCCGCGGCATCAACATGCCTCGCGATGCCGACCAGCAAGCCGCATGGTCGGGCGTAATTGCCATCGAACGTAAAGACCTGCAAGCCGGCGACCTCCTCTTTTTCGGCTCCGCCGCTGACCAGATTACGCATACCGGCATGTACATCGGCGACGGCCAATTCATTCACGACACTACAAACGGCCATCCAGTGGTCCAGATCAGCCGTCTCGACGACGACCCGTGGACGCATCTGCTGGTCGCGAGCCGTAGAGTGAAATAAACCCCGGCCTCAAGAGTTTGCGGAAAAAGCCGATCAGCCGGTTAGCTTTGAAAGGGCGCGGCTTCCGCCCGCGCCGCAAGTGCCGCGAAATCAATGACGGCTTTGAGCCGCTGAAGGACCTCGCTCGGCAAAAATGGAGTTTTTAGGAGCCTCGTCAAATTGCGCGGCGCAGGATCATTTCCGTTGTTCGAGTTTCACGCTGGCGGTCACCGGTTTCCCGTCGCGTAGAACCTTCACTTCCACGACATCTCCGACTTTGCTGCCTCTTAACGCGTCCGTGAAATCATAAAGATTCTTGATGGGCTTGTCGCCGAACTGCACAAGAATATCTCCAGCCTGGAATCCCGCCTTCGCCGCTGGTGAGTTCGGCTTGACTCCAGAAAACTTCACGCCGTTTTCCGTCTGCCCAAAGTCTGGGATCGATCCAAAGTAGGGTCCGTAGCCGGATCCCGCTCCGCCTGCGGTTGGTTTGTCTTCGGCAACCGTCTGGAATGCGGGAGCGTCCTGAGCGCTAGCGAGTTGGACAACCACTTTGGCAACCATATCGAGAAGCCGCGCCGCGCTCGGAGCATTGATCTTGTCCCACGTGTCCGATGGCTTGTGATAATCCGAGTGGAGTCCGGAGAAAAAGAAGAGCGATGGAATCTTCTTCAAGACGAATGACGTGTGATCGCTTGAAGAGTAGCCGCTGGCGGAGTATTCGATTTTGAAAGGCGCTTCTTTGTCCGCCTGATCTTTCTGCGCTTGCTCCAGGACTGCCTTGAACGTCGAACCCGTACCCACACCACCGATGTAAACTTTATCGCTCTGGATGCGGCCGATCATATCCATGTTGATCATGGCCACAGCTTTTTCAAGCGGGTGAGTCGGATTATTCACCCAGGCAGCGGAGCCGAGCAGCCCAAGCTCTTCTCCCGCAAAATTCATGAATAGAATGCTGCGCTTGAGTTGACCGCGCTGCGGTGCCAGCAGGCGTGCAAGTTCGATAACCCCCGCTGTGCCACTGGCATTGTCGTCCGCACCGGGATGAATTTGCCCGATCTGCGAAGGCGCGAGCGAGTCGACGTTCCCGCGGCCGAGGTGATCGTAGTGAGCGCCAACGATAACGTATTCGTCACTCTGACCCGGCAGCCACGCGAGAACGTTGTTGACGGTCGCCCGCGTAGTCTCGATATCGACGTGCAACAAAAGATGGAACGAATCCGGTAAGGCGAACGACGCGGGTTTCGAGCCAGCGTTTATCTGATCCTGAACTTCTTTCACCGACTTGCCGGCAGCCTGAAGCCAGGAATCGGCGACTGCATTCTTTACCTGAACGACAACAATACCGGCATTCACCGGCCCGCTGACGCTGCCGAAGCGTGAGAGTAGATCTTCTTCTCCATCGCCAAGTTTGCCGTTGAGAACGATTACTGCCTTCGCACCGTGATTGCGGGCATTAATGGCCTTGCTGAGCAGTTGCGAATGTCGCGTGAGTCCGTGGCTGCCGCTTTTTTCGGCGAAGCCCGAGGGCTCGTAGCGAAGTATGACGACGATTTTATCCTTCACGTCGAGCCCGGCGTAGTCGTCGTAGTGAAACTCGTCGGCAGTGACGCCGTATCCGGCGAAGATCGCAGGCGCCGCGACCTGGCCCGACGATGAAAAGCTAAACGGAACGAAATCCTGCTCAACCTTCAAATCGTTCTTCGAGCCGGGCGATTGTACAGTTAGGCGGTTGTCCGATTTGAGTCGCGCACCAGTAGTTACACTGAAGGGCTGCACATAGCCGTGAAGCCCGGCAGGCTCGAGTTGAAGTTCCTTGTATTGCTTTTCGAGCAGATGTTCAGCGCGAATGAGCCCCTTCGTACCACTCCCGCGCCCTTCCATCTCCGGGGAAGCCAGGGCTTTTACGTCGTTAAGGTAGCGAGCGGAGTCGGCATGCGGGGGAGTCGAGGCGCCGACCAGGAGTAAGGCGACAAAAGCAACGAGCAAACGGGAAGACTGCAAACGCTTGAGCATGATGTGGATTCCGTGAACCGAGAATCGTATGAGGAGGTCTTGAACCTGTCAACGCAAGCTGGATTCTTCTCGCCGGCGGATTCCGCAAGGTCATCCAATCATTTGCGATATCGTACTTTCGATCTGCTTCCAAACCTCTGTCCTGGGATCGATTAAGTCGAAGTGACCAGCGCCGGGAATTTCCAGCAACTGAACATCTTCTTTTTCCTTGCCCGTGCGCTTCTGTTTGGCAGCGACGTAATCGCGGGCAAACGCTGGTGGAATTACATCGTCTGCCGATCCCTGCACCATCCACTGTCGAGCCTGCGGAATCGACAGCCTTATCGGATCCGCTTCCCGGTAGTGATCGGGAACGTCACTTGGCGTGCCGTGAAGAAATTCAACCACGGCATCCGTGCTGAGATGTAGCTCGTACCCGCGTTGCAAGTTCACAACTCCAGCCAAAGACACCACGCGTGTAACGCTGCTCTCGTGAGCCGCGAGACAAAGCGCGAGCTGGCCTCCAGCGGAGTGTCCCATCACCACAACTTTGCTGGCATCGAGACTGTGCTGCCGAGCATTCTGCACCAAATAGCTGTAGGCCGAACGGATGTCAGCGAATGTGCCGGGCCACCCTCCGCCATCGTTGCCGACGCGCCGGTATTCCAGGTTCGCGGTCGCCAGCCCTTTTGCCGCCAGCGCCGCGCAAAGATGCCCCGCATGATCAAGATTGTATTTGGCCCGCCAGAATCCGCCGTGAACATTGATGACGAGGGGCGCGATGCCCTTGGTCTTCGGCAGTAGCGCAAGGCTTCAATCGGATCAAGATTAGCCGCCCGCATGGCAGGCACCATTCCACTAATGACGCCCACCACGGCAAGAATGCTCGTGGCAACAAGCAAGATCATCGGCGAAACAATCAGCCGGATGTCTCCGGCTTCAGCATGTTTGGCCAGCGCGCTGTAAAGTGTAAGCCGGCCCACCGAAATCGATACCGCGTACGAGAGCAAAATTCCGAGCACTCCTCCGACGGCGGTAATCACCATGGCTTCTGCCAGAAATTGCCACAATATGTCGTGGCGGCGCGCGCCCAGAGCTTTTTCCACGCCAATCTCTCGCGTGCGTTGCGTTACCGACACCAGCATGATGTTCATCAGCCCCACGCCGCCGATGCCCAGCGTAATGGTACCGATAAATGCCAGCAGAACTTTCAACGCCATGGAAATAATGCTGAATTGCGACAACTGCTTCTGGGCATCGAAAACGAAAACCGCCCGGTGATCGTCTGGCTTAAAGTTGTGTGCGGTGGCGAGAGTCTCGCGGATGGTCTTTTCGAGTTTATCGTGATTAAGTCCGGCGGAGTCCAGCCACATACCATCGAGATAATGGTTGTCCTTCAGCACGTCCATTGAGTTGTAAGGGATGTAGATGACGCGGTTGTTGTCGTTGTCGCCTTCCTGCATGCGCGGCGCGCCCACCCCGATCACTTCAAAACTCACGCCGTCGATGCGGATCGATTCTCCAATGGCGGGCATGCCGGAGAAAAGTTTGTCGCGGGCCTCCGACGCGATCACGGCATAAAGGCCGTGCTGCATGTTATCGGCGTCGTCGATGAATCGGCCCTGCTCCATCTCCAGATTCCAAATGTCTTGAATCGAGGGGTCAAGGCCCATCACCGGGAAGCTGAACGAGCGGTTGTTATTTTGGACGGTCGAATCTTTCGACAACATGCGCACGACATGGCGGCAGAGCGGAACGTTGTTGCGCAGCAATTCGATGTCATCGTTGGTGAAGCGGACCTGAACCCCGGCTTTGCCGCCGCCCGCTTGCTGCGAAGTACGGCCCGGAAACACGCCGACGGCAGTGGCGCCAAAGCTTTCGAAAATATTGGTGATAGCGCGGGCGAATCCGTTGCCATACGAAAGCAGTAGCACCACCGTGGCGATGCCCCACGCCATCCCGGCCATGGTAAGCAGAGTGCGGCGCAAGTCGTGCCGCATCGCCGAGACAGCTTGTTGCATCACGTCACGGTTCATAGATTATTCTTTATTCTTTGCGCAGCGCTTCCACCGGCTCGAGCATGGCGGCGCGCCGTGCAGGATAAAGCCCAGCCGCGACGCCGGCGATCGCCAACGAAATAACCGCGAGCGCAGCCGTAGCGGGCACCAGCCTGGGCGCGTCGAATCCGGGACCCAGTTCCACGCCTTTAAACGGAGCCATCAGCGCAGCCGCCCCGGCAATGCCAAATCCTCCGCTGAGCAGTGTGAGGAACGCACCCTCCACAAAAAACTGAAACATGATGCTGCGATTGGTCGCGCCCAAAGCCTTACGTAGCCCGATCTCCCGCGTTCTGTCTGCGACCGCAACCAGCATAATGTTCACGATGCCAATCGCCCCCAGAGCGAGCGTGACCAGGCCCACACTGCCAAGAAAAGTATTCATCGCATCGAAAATCTTGCCTACCTGGTCAATCGTCTTAACCGTATCCCACTCGTCGAAAGAGTCGGGATTGTTTGGATCAAAGCCGTGATTGCGGGCGATGATTTTGTGGACTTCCTGCTGCGCCGCCTCATGCAACGCGCGCGATTTCGGTTGATAGTTGATCAACGAAATCACGTCCGGCGCGATGCCAACATTGATCGGACGAAAATATTCCTTCATGGCGCTGAACGGCACAAAGCTGCGCAGGTTCAGATTCATGTTGTCGCCGTGGCCAATTTTCTGCACCGTCCCAATCACGGTAAAGCGATTGCCATTCAGCAGAATCGTGGCTCCCACCGCTGGCCGACCGGGGAAAAGCGTGCGCCGCACTTCGTCGCCGATCACGATCACGGCGCGCTTCTGCGAGTCGTCCATATCGTTGAGCCAGCGTCCTTCGTTCAACGGCAGATTGCGGATCTGGTTGAACATGGCGGGCACGCCCATGATCTGGCCGCTGGCCTGAAAGAAATCGCTGACCGCGCGGATATCGTTGCGGGCGATTACTGGCGCGGCGCTGCCTACGCTAGGACATTCGCGCAGAATGTCCTCATAATCGCGATAGGTCAAATAGTATTGCCGCAGTGCCGTGAAGCTGCCCTGCAATGCTGGAGCCCGCCCCGACCATATAAACATCACGTTCTCGCCCAGCGAATCAAACTGCTTGCGATTGCCCGAGCGAAAGCCTTCGCCGAGTCCGACCAGCAAGAGCAGGGAACCAACTCCCCATGCGATCCCGAACATGGTAAGAAACGACCGCAGCTTGTGAGCCCACAAGCTGCGCAAAGTCTGCCCAAAGATGTCGAGGATAGCGCGCACGCATTCAATTATACGGTGCGGCATGGAAACAAGTTCCGAGGGAAGGGTACGGTGGGAGGGCACGACTTCAGTCGTGCCGCAATGAGTTGAAATATACGGTTCGCG